>OJGU01000376.1_pt1 | contig 27448 bp, 16 predicted proteins | sample 1594741 | NCBI WGS metagenome assembly OJGU01 (sample SAMN05416841, study PRJEB24817) | seawater metagenome | isolation source: Sea water | place: Canada:Atlantic | collected 2013-07
GATCTACACTAGATCGCTCGTCGGCAGCGTCAGATGTGTATAAGAGACAGCTTCTCTCCTGATCGCGAAGCACGACAACCCGCAACTCCCCATTGAGGAGTACCTTGCTCAAGCCCGGCTCATGGCCGACGAAATCAAGGCGAGTTTTGGAAACGATGACACCGATCGAATCCGCCTAAGCCGGCTCATAGACTACCTTTTTAAGGAAAACGGCTTCCACGGTAGCTATTTTGACTACAGCAACAGTGCAAATAGTTATCTCGACAACGTCATCGATGACCGCGAAGGACTCCCTATTACCCTTTCCGTCCTTTTTCTGGAACTCGGCCGACTCATCGAACTGGAAGGACTTAGCGGTTTCCCCTTGCCCTTCCACTTCCTCGTCAAATACCAGAAGACCAACAGTAACGACGAGGCCCGACTCATCGATGTCTTCAACGCCGGCGAAACATTGACCTACGCCGACGCCGACAAGCTTGTTTCACGCTATCAAAACACGCCCTTTAATTCCGAACGTCTCGAGTCATCCTCGAAACAAGAAATCATCAATCGTATGTTGAGAAATCTGATTGGATTCACCCAAGAAAAGCAGTCCCTTGCGGCGAGCCTCCCTTACCTTGATTTACTCATCGCGTTAAACCCCGAAACGGCGAATTTCTACCTCGAACGCGCTTGGATTCACCTCCGAGCCGGGAATGCCCCCGGAGCCCGGAAGGATCTGCAATGGATTCTTGACCACAAGCCCGCTGGGATCAATTTGCAACGGGTGCGAGAAGCGCTCGCGTCGCTCTAGCTCGATTCCATCGATGCCAAACCCTCGATCAGACATGAACGCCATGACATCCGCCAGACTCATCACCGTAGCCGTCTTGACCTTTCAATTCGCAGGCATCGCCGACGACTGGCCCCAATGGTTCGGCCCCAATCGCGACGGCATCTGGCGAGAAACAGGCATTCTTGAAACGTTTCCCGCTGCAGGCCCCGAGATCACGTGGAGAACTCCCATTGGAGCAGGATACTCTGGACCCGCGGTAGCCCAGGGGAAGGTTTACATTACCGACCGGCATCCGGACACTGAACGAGTCCTCAAAGGAAACAAGGCTGGAAGCAATCCGGGTACCGATCGCATTCTCTGCCTCTCAGAATCAACTGGAGAAAGACTCTGGGAGTTCAAATACCCATCAAGCTACGGAGTAAGCTATCCCTCCGGTCCCAGAGCGACGCCAAGCGTTGACGGAGACTCTGTCTATAGCATTGGCACCGAAGGCATGTTCTTCTGCTTAGACGCCCATTCCGGCAAGCTCAACTGGAAAGTAGACCTCAAGGCACGTTACAACCCCAAGACGCAGATCTGGGGACATGCCGCCTCCCCGCTTATCGACAAAGACAAGGTGATCCTCATCCCTGGCGGAGAAGGCACAACAGTCGTCGCCCTCGACAAACAAAATGGCAACGAGCTCTGGAGAAGCCTCTCAACCAGAGATCCTGGTTACTGCCACCCCATTATCATCGAAGCAGGAGGCGTACGCCAACTCATCATCTGGCACCCAGAGTCTATCAACGCCCTTGATCCGGAAACCGGCCAGGCATACTGGACAATCCCCTGGAAAATAAAGGCAGGGTTAACGATCGCGACGCCCAGACAAGATGGAAACCACCTCTTCCTCAGTTCTTTCTATAACGGCTCAACGATGTTAAGGCTCGGCGACAGGGCGCCAACAGCAGAAATCGTCTGGCAAAGTAAGAAGGCCAGTGAGCGAGATACAACTGAGCTCCATAGCATTATTAGCACCCCCGTATTCTCGGGCGATCACATCTACGGTGTTTGCAGCTATGGTCAACTGCGATGTCTCACCAGCCGCTCAGGAAAACGCCTGTGGGAAACCTTCGCGGCAACCACGAGCGGAAACCCCGTCCGCTGGGCCACCGCGTTTCTTACCCCTCACAAGCAGCGCTACTTTCTATTCAATGAGACGGGCGACCTCATCATCGCCCAGCTTTCTCCCGAGCGGTATACCGAGATCGACCGCGTCAATCTCTTGAAGCCAACCAATGACGATGCCCGCGGTCGTCTAGTCGTCTGGTCGCATCCCGCCTACGCTAACAAACACATCATTGTTCGCAACGATGAGGAAATCATCCGAGTATCCCTAGCGAAATAGCTCTAAGCACGGGGACACTAGCCCGCCCTTGCCCTTCAGAAATCGCTCTAAACGCAATGCATCAGACTTTCAAACCATCATTCAGTCGGCTCGCACTCTCCGGATCATTCCTCCTCACGGTTGTCGCAACGTGGGCCCAATTACCGGCGAACTATCTCCTTGAGACGGACTGGCTACTCAAGCCCTCGCCATTCGTAGCCAAATCGAAGTTTGATGCTTCGAACCGGACTCTCACACTGAGCAATGGACTCCTCAGTCGTACCTGGCACATTGATGAAACCGCCACCACGACAAGTCTCCGAAACTTGATGTCCGGCGAAGAACTGCTTAGAGCGATCCGACCAGAACTTGCTTTCGAGATCGACGGCAAGGCCTACGAAATCGGGCCCTCGAACAGACAGGCTAATCACGCCTATATCAGCCCAGAGTTTCTTGAGACGATCAGCAGCGAGGCTAGTCCATGGCAGCTCACCTCGATCGACGTCGATTCGCCACAAGAGCGATTTCCCTGGAAACGAACCCGCCACCACGCTCCGACAGCTCAATGGCCCCCTCAAGGAAGCACCGTTCATTTCCACTACGACTACGCCGACCAACAAGCCCTTCCCATGAGCGTCAGTGTTCACTACGAACTGTTTGACGGCATGCCGGCCCTGTCTAAATGGATCACCTTTCGAAACAACGGAAGTACGGATATCAATCTAGACACCTTCAAGGCTGAGATTCTAGCCATCGTTCCCCACGAAGATCCCGTTGAATTCAGAGAGGGGGTCGCTATCACCCCCCCAAACATTCACGTTGAGACGGACTTCGCTTTCGGGGGGTTTACCGTCAAGAATAGCCAACGTCATTCCGTCCACTGGCTACCGGATGCCGAGTGGAATTCACAAGTCAATTGGGCACGGCAAACTCCCTGCCTGCTCGAGGTTCGACCACCCATTGGCCCGGATCAAACGATCCCACCTAATGGCACATTCGATTCCTTTCGAGTCTTTGAACTCATTTACGACACGACCGAGCGCGAAAGAAAAGGCCTTGCTCTCCGTCGACTCTACCGAACGGTCGCTCCCTGGGTCACTGAAAACCCGCTCATTCTTCATGTCGTTAGCACCAATACCGAGACCGTTGAAAATGCCATCGATCAGGCTACAGAATGCGGTTTTGAGATGATCAGTCTTAGCTTCGGCAGTGGCCTAAACATGGAAGATGAGTCTGACGAGAACCACGAGAAATTCCGTCGACTCACTGCCTACGCTGAGAAGAAGGGCATTCACCTTGGAGGTTACTCACTCCTTTCAAGCAGACGCATTAAACCTGACTCTGACAACATCGTGAATCCAGACACAGGCAAGCCGGGCGGACAAACCCACGGTTTCTGTCCCGCTCTCGCCTCAGATTGGGGGCAGACTTACTTCAGCCGTCTAAGATCCTTTTTTGATAAAACCGGATTCCTCCAATTCACCCACGACGGATCCTATCCCGGCGACAAAGACGCGGCACCTCGCCCGCCCCTCCAGAAAGGAGTCAAAGACTCCCAATGGGTCCAATGGAAAATCATCACTGAGTTCTACCAAGAACTGAGAGCCAAAGGGGCCTATGTTCGGGTCCCAGATTACTACTTTCTATCTGGCGCCAACGAGTGCGGCATGGGATATCGAGAGGTCAATTGGTCGCTTCCAAGACTCCAGCAACAACTCCACACTCGGCAGAATATTTACGACGGAACTTGGGAAAAAACACCGAGCATGGGATGGATGTTCGTACCGCTAACTCAGTACCATGGTGGCGGGGCTGCAGCCACGATCGAACCACTTCACCAGAATCTCGCCCACTATGAGACAATGATCGCCAGCAATCTTGGGGCCGGCGTGCAAGCCGTGTACCGCGGCCACCGACTCTACGATACCGATGAAACGAAAGCCGCCGTGATTCGCTGGGTCCGCTGGTTTAAATCGAACCGCGACATCTTGGAAAGCGATATCATTCACTCATCAAGTCGAAGGGCCAACTCACGGGAACCCGATTGGTTCTTCCACGCCAACCCAGCCCTTGAGACCAAGGGATTTCTCGTCGTCTACAACCCCTTAAACCGTGAAACCGCAGTGACTGCCCCCCTTAACCTTTACTATACCGGCATCAAGCAATCCGTCTCAGTTTCAATCAATGGTGGCCCTTCCAAAATCTATCCAATTGACGAACGGCACCGATTAGGTCTCCCGATCAAGCTAGCTCCAAACGAGATTAGCTCTGTATCGTTCACAACGATCAAGTAGCCCAACACCAATCTCCCATCGTGAGACTCAATCCTGGACCCGCTGCGGCACGACTATCAAGTCCTGCCGGCAGGCCAAAACCAAGACCAGCACCGATCAAAACTGAGCGAGGCGATCTTGCCACCGCAGGTTTGACCAGCCCGTGAAATTCCTCCAGGACCAATCCATGCTTAGCCTTCGATTTTGCCTCGCACTCGGCAGCGCCCTCGTCGGATTCGCCACGAACGGCCATGCCCACGAGAACCACGTCGAAAGCCACAGCTACGAAATTCCTAGCGAAGCCGTTGTCATCGGCGAAGGAGCCTTCAAATACCGGCTCATTCCCGGCTGGGCACAGCATAACAGTCGGCAGATCACACTCGGAGAGGGCAAAGCGATCGTGGAAGATTCCCAGGGGCGCATCTATCACCTTAACGGCAGCGCCGACCATTGCGTCGTCGTCCTCAGTCCCACCGGAAAGCTAATCAATGCCTGGGGCAATTTCGCCCCGAGTGCTCATGGACTCAATATCGTCACAGAAGGCGATCGTGAAGTATTGTTCATTTCCGAAAACTGCGCCAACGGCAGGATCTACAAGACAAGTCTCGATGGGAAACGTCTGATGACGGTCTCATGCCCAACGGAATCGGGCCTCTACCCTGACCCATCAATGTTTCGCCCCGCCGAGATCGTCCCTCTCCCAAACGGCGATTTCTTCGTCTTAGACGGCTACGGGAGCGACTACATACTCCGATTCAATCAAGAAGGAACCTTCCTCAGCGCCTTCGGTGGTGATCTTGGTGAAGGCGACGCCCGATTAAGTCACTGGGGGCCACATGGTGCCAATATCGATTGGGCCGATCCAGAACGTCCGGTCCTCATTGTCGGCTTAAGCGATCAAGAGAAAATCAAACGCTTCCGACTGGACGGTAGCCATCTCCAGACCATTCACCTACCCGGATCCAACCCGCGAGACATTTATTTTCATCGCGACCATCTCTTTGTCCCGCACCTCGGAGACGATTGGCCCAAGACACGCAATAATCCTGGATACATTTCCGTGATGGACTACGACTTCAACATCGTCGCCAATCTAGGCGCAAGCTCAGCGGTCTACAAAGACGGTCACCTTGTGCGCATGACCCACAATCAACACGCATTCCATCACCCCCACGGAATTCTCTTGGCCAGCGATGGGAGTCTCTACGTCGTCCAGGATGCCTCAAACAAGGTCTGGCCTATGAAATTTCGCCCACTAGATTGAGCTACCCAGGCCAACAGCCGCACCGATGGCACTCTAAAACTTGCTGCCGGTCACCGAAAAACGCACACGTAGGCTGATCGGAGTGCTACAATTCCAGCTAGCAAAAAACGCCCCGTTCACGGGACGCGTCCCCTAATCCCACACTACTCAGACGCTTCCTCAGCAAAAATGGGGACTCAGGCTATCCTGGCAAGAGAGATCCGCGAACTTGCCGACAGCATTCTTGTTTTAAACTCCCCACCCAGTTTGACGAACACCCGAGCTTTTACGGTTAGTTTCCAGATTCAAGAAAACCTTATCGCTCCTCGTGCTGCAGGAGATCTCAACACCGGGATAGCGAACGTTTCGGTTTGATCCCCTCTACTTCTCCATAAGAAGAGATCCGCCCCTTGGCGGAGAAACCGAAACTGAGATCGTCGCAGGTTTCCGCATCTTACCATGCGGCAGTCACAACGAACTTATCCGCTACTCCTATGGTTTCGTCGCTCCCTACTTCAACAACGATCGGCAGGGATCCAATCTCTGAGTCAATCCAAAGGCAATTCGAGATATGAAAGTAACGAATCACGCACTGCCCCCTTTCGGCTCCACATCCATATTTACTTGGCACTGCTGGTGCTATGGCTGGCCTGTGGATTCATATAACGAGCACTAGAAGCTCGCCCCTCCCTTCGCCAGCAAGCAAGCACTGCGGCGATAGCGCAGGTGTTTGTGGGCTCCCCTTCAAAAAAACTTCGCCGCAGGCGCAAACCACGCGCGCGTCCGCCCACAATAAGCCTGCGCGCAGGGAGCCCGCCCTGTAGGGAACGCTAGTGACCGGAAGGGTCTGCGGCTACGGCTGGCGTGCGTGCACGACAGAAAGAGCTGCCGACGGGCGGCCGTAAGCCCAGCGACCGCCATCCCCCAACCTGCGCGCGAGCCCTGGCGCGTCACGTGCGGGGCGGCTTCAAAAATCTCTGGCCGGAACGGCCACACACTTTAGCCCTATTAAGCACGGGACGTGACAGGGCGGTCGTTCAACACTGCGACCTTGGTGGGCTTCGCTCATCGCGGAAGCGCGAGCGCGCCCCACGTAATAAGAAGTATTCTTTTCTCGAATCTTGAGACCCGACCCCAATGCCTACTAAAACGGCGACGAACCACCGCTAACCCTAGAACAAATTGAGGAAACATCTGTTTCCGAGCGACCGCCCGGCACGGCGGAAAAGAGTGCCTAATAAGCAGCCCTCGAAAGGCTCCGACTGCTAACCGGAGCTTACGATTGGTAGACACCATACGCGTTCGCAGCCTCAAGCAGACCACATTAAAAGCCTTCCCCTCGAGAGCGTCCCATCGCCTAGCGTGAACGCCATGCTAACCGGCGTATTCGATATCGCAGTAGAGCAGCGGGTTCGGGTTCCCATGAAAACTACGAGATGGGCACTGTGGAGTCCCCTCCCAATGCTTCGTGTCTCAGGCATCCTTTCTGGGCTGTGGTTTACATTTCAGATCCCAAAAGTCGGTTGGAGATCCAATGTAACCTTGTCCACGGACATACATATGCAAGGCAAGCGGGGAGGGCCGAAAGGAGGCATTCATCGAGTTAAGATCGAAGCCACCGCCGCCCTGGTTGAAGATACTGTCTTCACCACTGATGAGATCGAGTGCCCGAAGATGATCAAACTCACGATCTAGCCGATGGAGATCCTCTACGCCACAGACCGTGCAAGCTGTGTCAGCCGTGATCTTGATCACGTCTCCATAGGGCCAACCAACGTTGGATTGGTACTTTTGGGCATTTTCACAGACATAGTTCAAAATCCGAACCTGTGATGCAGCTAATTGGGAAAGTAAGCCAATGAAGATTAGATTGCTGTCATCCCTGCCACTCTCCGTGCATGCCGAGGCTAAGAGCCCTGCCCAAACCTGTTGCACATGATCCTCATCAGACCAGGAGCCCTTTTCGATTATTTCGCAAACAATTCGGGGATGGGCGGACACTTTTCCTAGCAAGGATCCATCGATTTTTGATTCGGCAAGAGAGGTTATCTTCAATGCACTCTGCCGCCGCCAATTGCTCACCTTCTCTCGCAGCAAAAGCCCAAACTCCTCTGCGGCTGGAAGGCAAATTCTGCTGAGGAACGCCGACGCACCCCCCACTGTTGCAGTAACAGTCGTATTCACCGCATCAGCAACCGGTTTGACTCCCAGAATGTCTAGGCTCTTGTCTTCTCCTTCCTTCATAACGTTGAGGCAGCTTTCAAAGCTGGCGAGAACCTATTCGAACAAATAAGCAGTATCCAAATGAAACTATTGAGGGATTGCCCCAATGCGATCCCTCCCCATCACTTCTTTAGCCGTCTATATGGAAGCTCGAGGTGATGACGCTTAAGACTAGCTTCATAGACCCCTAAATACTGCTCAATTAACTCTGCAGCTTCATCCAAGCATCCATTGCACTCCTCTGGATCCTCCGACACATTGAGACGAGCCTCTTGAATTAATGAGAGTATATTATCGAGACTGTCACCTTGTAATACTACGCCCGGGAACTTTCGTCCCGGAACCTGCACAACAGGACAGTTTACGTCATCCGACAATTGTTTGATTGGCGAATTCATTTTTGTGGAGTGATACGGAGAAATGGCAAGGTTTCATCCAGCGGCCTATTAAAAACATCCATCCCGGTTTCTCCCCGAGTCGGGTGAATTTCGCCTCCCGCTGTCCCTCTAGGCAGTTCGCGTCGCGCCCTCTTACGCATCTTGCTGCTACCGCCGTCTCGACCAATTATGTAATCAAAATCAGAGTCCGGACGGGCCGTCCCTTTGGCACGACTCCCTACAACGTGCACCTCAACATCGTACTTATTAGCAAAGTCTTGAACCTTTTTTAAATGACTGGGAGTGAGCGAAGGCTTCGGTGCACGCGTGAAACATTTTCTTATCAAACCACCTGCCTTTCCACGCCCCTTACCGGCAGCCTCCAATAAATCGTCAATAAACTTCCAGCGGCTGCCCCCTACCGGGGCTGTTACGATCTCTGTAACAACAACATTACGCAATTGACGTGCCTGTTCTCGCCCCTCAGCCAGGTCTGCCGGATTGGCGATGGATATCGGAGAGATACCGGGTACATTTAGATTATCAGGTAAGCCCCATTCATCGGTTAGCCCCCACGGATCAACTCGATTCACCGGATCATTCCCCACGAACCCATACAGGTTAATCCCCCCCGCTTCTCCAATCGTATCCTGATTAATCCATCGTTGCAGTGAAGGGTCGTAGAACCTTAGACCAGATCCTACTCCGTGATTTCGCCGGCACACAGTCTCGGGAGTGCTTACGGCCAGATCAATTACCTCAGTCTGGTCATGGCCACCAAGAGGCAGGACGGCTTTGGGCGCAACTATGGCGTTGACTGACGGGAGCGTCAGCCACAGCAGGAGCAGTGTAAGGATGCGCCAGGAGCCCATGCCCGTTAACTCCCGAATAGCTCTTTCCTGGCTTCTTCCGAGGTCATTGGCTCGGCAAATTCGGTAGCCTTAATCATTAGTGTTCCACTTCCACCCTGTATCGTACGGCTTCCGAGTTCGATGTCGATGTGGCTGACAGATGCCTGATAATCTCGGTAATACCTTAAGAGAAAATCTAACCAGAACTCTAGGTCGCAATGGATCAAGCGAAGGTGAAACAGGTTTTGATCCAACTGCTCTACAGCACTTTGCTCATCATTATCGATTGAGATTTTTATTTTGGCGGAAGTTGAAGTTGAATAATAAGTCACTCCCTCAACATAGGAGCCAGATAGTAGATTTAATCCAAGAATCAACGGACTAAGTTCATTGTGGCGACAGACAACTGTCAATGCCCAAGTCCCTTCAGAAAACTCTTGAAAAGAAATGGGAAGGCTTGAGGGAATCTCGTGATTCATTTTGTTTTGAGGTTGGGCCAGTTTAAGTGCCAATTCTCTATGACTTCTCCCGTCTCAGGGTTGATCCTCTCAAGATGGACATGAGAGTTCTCGGTATCTATCGGCTTAGCCCTATACTGCCATCGACCGTCTCGACTTCTTAGTTTGTTATCGCCAATATCAATAGGATCCTTGCCGACTTTCTCCCTCGCAATCTGACGAGCCTCGCCTTCGCTTGAGAAGTTTGCACCCCTTTGTTTTGTTCGTTTCGTTTGGAAGTCTCTAACAAAAGTGCATGCCTTAGTGCCCAGCTTCGGCAGATTCTTGACCGTCATGGCGGCCGCGAGTGCATCATCCGCCGTTTCGACAACAGCGCCCGCATAGGGATTCCAGAGGTAGACTTCCTCAACTACCTCATCAATATAAGGTTGTGCATACTTCTCGAATAGGTAACTGGTGCCGATTGCTCCGCCCATCCAGTATCCGCCTCGGGCTACCCAACCCCAAACAGCTCTCCCATCGGGGTCGACAAAGTTCACGGGATCATTCCCGACGAACCCATAAAGATTGATCCCTCCCGCTTCCCCAATCGGATCCTGATTGATCCACCTCTGTAATGAAGGATCGTAGAACCTTAGACCGTAGTAATATAGCTCAGAGTACGGCTGAATCTCTTTGCTTGAGTATCCGTAGCGATTGGTCTGAGCTAAGGGACCTGCCAAGCCAAGCAGATTCCCGTAAGGATCATAGTGGTATTGAGCAACAACTCGGCCTGCCGTGTTGATCATGGCCGTGATATTTCCATTTCCGTCAGCGTGATAGAACGCCGTTCGATCTGTCCCACTTGAATGATCGGTGTAGGCAAGCATGCCTCCGATCCCCCCGGCGCCACCCAGACTGCCACTCAAATCAAGGCCCCGAGTATAGGTCACAAGTCGAGCACCATTATCTGCGGCATCTCGTTCTTGGACGACGTTCATGCCGTCGTAGATGAATTGGACGTTCGCCACGGTTTGCCAACCCGGCAGGGTCGCCGACCAGAGCGAGGTGATACGTTGGCGCATCCGACCAAAACCATCATAGGTGTAGAGATGCTGCACTTTGCTCAGCTCCTCGTACTTCACGAGGCGGTTCTCAGCGTCATACTCAAAGCTACGACTGCCGTCACTCAAGAGGTTTCCGTTGGCATCATAACTGTAGGTAACATTGGCCGGGAGATTGAGGGGACTAATGTGCGTCAATTCTTCTCCGCTGGTGCTAAGCGCTTTGGTGAAGATATCATTGAGCCCGTCGTCAAGTGTGATTCCTGCCCGAGCATAGGTCTTGTCAGCATAGACTTCTCCAGCCACGTCGTTGATTTCTATAGAACTTAGGCTACCGCGCGCCATTCCAGAAGCCGTGGCCGTGCCGCTACGTGCTCCCGTGCTCAGCTCATTGCGACTGTTGGAGACTAGCGTGCCGACGAGTTGGTTGCGGTCACGCTGCGCTAGATTCCAAGCATCATCATAGTCATAGCTTAACTGCTCGTGCAGTCGTGGAGTCAAATCAGATTCTTTGCCGATCGCACTGGTCAATTGACCGTTGGAGTCATAGGCGTAGTCAACCAGATTTCCTGCTAGAAAAGTTTGCTTCGTGCGTTGGTGGCGATCATTGAAGACATAGGCGTGCCGGTTGAGAGCAACATTGCCATCATCTTCAAGTTCCGTCTGCGTCAGACGGCCAAGACTATCGAAGCTTTGATTAATATCATGACCTCCGGGTAGATCGATTCGTTCCCACAGCCACGAGCTTTTTGGCAATGTCCCCGTTCCATCGGGATAGGCATAGCCGAATACGCCGGAAGGTCCCGTAAGAGACGTAAGGCGTTCAGCTCCGTCATAGAGGTAGCTTTGCACCCAGTCGCTCCCGCTCTGAGCGATAGTCATTTGGCTACGTCTTCCCGCAGTATTGTATTGGTAGCTCACTTGATCATTCGCAAGCGGTCCGTTCTCGCCAGCGAATAAACCTGAAGGCGTGTTGGTGAACGTCGTCAAGCCAAAGCCATCATTCATACTGACTAGACCATTGCGAGCATCGTAGCCAAAACTCACATCAGGTGTGTTATCACTGTAATCCACCGTTTTCAAATTACCGACGTCATCATAGACATAGGCCGTCACCTCAAGCAAGGCGTTGGTCCGGCTTGTTACCTGTCCTAGCAAATCATAACCAAGACTCAAGACGGTTTGATTAGCTGCGTTCTTCTTGGTTTGCATTCTTCCCTCGGAATCATATAGCCAAGTGGTGATCTGGTTTTTACCATCGCCCAAGGTCAACAGATCCCCTGCGGCATTGTAGGTATAATCGAGTTCTTCAAGATTTGGCGTGGTGACGCGGGTTCTTCGAGCCGCTTCATCATACAGATACTGGGTCGTGTTCAGCATTTGATCTTGGAAACTGACCATACCACGGGCCGAATAGCCAAAGGTTTCCACTTTGCCGCTCGGATCCGTCCGGGTTAGTAAGCGTCCCAAGCGATCAAAAGCATTGGTCACGCTCACTCCATGAGCGTCAGTAACGCTGATCGGTCGATCTTCCTTATCGTAGATTACAGATAACTCAACCCCACTCACGGTATTGCTCACCGTCGTTAACAGCCCTTGGTGGTTGTAATAGAATCTCCGTATCGATAGAGCGTTTGTTCGCGATGTCAGTTGCCCTAATTCATTGTAACCCAAATCAACATTTCCTTCGTTGTTGGGATAGGTAATTCCGGTGCGATGTCCTTGCAGGTCATGGGCGAGGCTGGTTTGGTAACCCAGAGCATCCGTAACACTTTCCAAGGCCCCGCAATCACAGTAGGAGAATGCGTTGGTTTGATTGAGAGCGTCGATTTGTTGAGTCATCCGCCGAAGCCCATCAAATCGAAATTCCGTCGTATTGCCTTCGCGGTTTCGGGTCCAGGTTAGATCTAAAATTGCAGCGCCGCCGGACATGCCATTGGCGGTGTAACCAAAAGCCTCGTGAGAACCATCCGGGTAGTCGATTCTTGTCGGCCTTCCTAAGGCATCAAACGTAAACGTCCTTGTGAAGCCACGCGCATCCGTATAGGTCTTCAACTCTCCCAATGCCCAGGTAAATGATTCTGTCCGAGACACGGGGGCATCGGAGATTTGCTGGAGATAGTCATCTGTCCCATAGGTAAAGGTCCGTGTTAAACCCGTTGGGGTGCTCAGCGTTTGAAGTCGATCCGATCCATCATAGGTAAAGCTTGTCGTATAGCTCGTCCCACCATCGGGGAACACTGTGGTACTCAGGAGCTGATGGTTTCCGTTGAAAACGTTGGAACGGACAGTGAGGTTCGAGAAGTCCGTCTCGGTCAGCAGATCAATATGATTGCTAGCGTAGGTGAAATTGACCGTCCTCAGCCCTACCGTGCCATCGGATTTCGTATAGGTCTCCGTCTTGAAGGTGATTTTGCCGAGATCATTACGCTGAAAACTGGCGTAGGCAATGGTTCCATCCGAGCGTTTCAAGGCAATGAGTGACGGGAGAACATCGTCCGCAATCCGATAGGTATCAACTTTGTTTGGGTAGTCATAGAAGGTGACCAAACCCTCACTCGAACCATCCATCGAAGGCGCTTGTTCATAACTCAAGGTATCGACATGATCTTGATCTTCCCAGAGCCAATGTCGAATGCGGGCTCGTTTAAAATGGCTCCAATTCAGATTCGTTACCGAAACACCACTTCCCATCGCTCCCCATTGGAGAGGATTCCAATAAAACGAATTTCGATGATTACGAACCGTTTCTGCTACTAGCGGATTTCCAGAGGGAAGATCAAGCGTGTTAGCAGGAAAGAGCAAGGTCCCCGGCCCTGTCCCATCAAGATCGTCACCGGCCGCAGGGTATTGGTCGACTTGAAAGGTTTCAGGCATGCCGTTAGCGTCGTCATCGATTAGCACATAGGCCGATGTCAATCCTTCTGGTTCCGTGATGACCACCGATCGTTCGAAGGCAGGAGATGTAGAGATCTCGGTGAAGGCGAACTGAGTCATCCCATAAGGTGTCGTGATCGAATCCACCCACCCATTGGCGTCATATCCGATGGAACTGCTGATTCCGGCTGCATCTGTGATCTGAGTGAGTCGCCACTCCAGATTTAGGTAGGTGTATCCGAAGTCCACGCTTCGGACCGTTTGGAGAGGACCTCCCACAGGCATCTGTAATTCGACCTTTGTTACAAGATTTGGATCACTCGCGTGTTGGTAACGGAAATAGGTCTGATTTCCACTGGTATCCTGAACATAGTCCAAACGGTGGCCCGCATCGTAGTGAAAGGTAACCTCATCGCCATCAGGCGTGACCTTCTTTGACATATAGTATTCACCTGCGAAGGAGTCGTGATGTGCATATTCGGTGATACCTCCATTTGGACGGTGCAGTCGATACCCGCCACCAGTCTGTATTTTCTCTAGAGTCGAATTGTCCCAGGCGTTTCTTTCGCTCATGGTTGCACTTGAGGGCTGAAATTCATACCAAGCGATCCGACCGCCTGGATGCGCGATTGTTACATCATCCGCGTTCTGGGCGACAGCCACTGATAGCCAACTGGCATGCCAACCGAAGCTGAAGGAGGTTTCTTGAAAAAGCGAATCTGGATAATCGCCAACCCGTTGACGATGGCTCAGAGTCAAGGCCATCTCTGGTCCCCTACCCGGCGTATAGAATAAGGGTGTATCCTCAATCCAGGTGTTTAAAAAGGGCTCCGAAACTCGCCAAACGGGCATGCCTCCGCTTTGGATCGTTGCACAATCAAAGCAATCGGGTCTTGATGAATCGCTAGGAGTGCCAGGATTATTTCCACCGGGTCTGTTTGGTCCCTGGGCACTGTTTCCTGGAGCGCTGATTCCACCTGGCAATGCGTTTGGTCCACCGGAGGGATTCGTCGCTCCTCCTCGCCCCGGAGGCCCGTAGGCGCAGCACGGATCATCTTCGTCACAGATCGGCCCATCTTCATCGTCTAAAACCAAACAAACACTACCACGACCGATCACCTTACTCGCCTCGCTTTCTGAGAGACTCTCAAATCCAAGATTGGACGTTGAATCAGGAATCAAGAATGCCCCCGAAATCTCCCGGTTCAAATCAGCCAATTCGACCCAGACCACGCGTCCAGCGCTAGGATCAGAAACTTGGATTCGATCGCCATCTCTTGCGATGAGCGCTACATAGTGATTTCCCTGATAATGAGCCACAGACGGCACGGGCAGCGTCGCTCCAGCAGTCCATTTGACAGCCTGCACGGGATAGCCTGAACGCCTTCCTAGAGCTACCAAATCCTGCAATGACAATCCGTAGGCCTTTGCCCTTTCGCTGAGCAATTTGTCATGATCATGACCTTTTCTATCGGCACGGGCCATTGCAGCGAGTGCGAGCACGCCACAGCGCAAGCCTAACTCTGGTTGTTGATCGAGACGTTGATAGACCTCAAGCGCTCGAGCCCAGGCGTCGGCGGCAGCGCCTCCCATTAGAGGACCAGTCAACTTGTTCTTTCGCAGCGCGTCAAATTCCTCGATCTTTCCCAAGCGAGCCAAGAGCAATGCTTGCTGAGCAAAAGCCCGATCATGAAGACGTCGATCTTCTGGTTTTGAACCATTGCGAGTTTTTATCTCCGCTTGCTCCAAATGTTCCAGGGCCTTAGAGTAGACAGTCCGTTTTCTGTAGTAGACGGCCAAGTTCTCGCGGATCGATGGTCCGAAGGATGTCTCTGGGCGGCGTTCAAGGTAGGCTTCGAGATCTGTAACGACATCCATTTCATCGCGGTTTGACGCCGCAGCACTGGGCTGATTAGGTTTTCCAGCTGAATCTTCCGGTTCTTGAGTCCCCGTGATTACACCTAGCAATTCCTCAACTTCGGCATCACTAGGAACGCTTGAGCCGATGGATCGAAGGGGCCTGGGCAGGGCACGACTTTTGGCCTGAATGGATTGATCTGCTTTAACGATTGCTTGTCCAATATTGCGCGGAGCAATGGATTGGGCGTCAATTTGACTAAGCGAGCTCATGGCAAGACATAGCAAGATCCCCCCTCCGATTGCCCTCAACAACTGGGCCGAAATCGACTGCCCCCCGTTGTCGGTTGAAACAGAATTGACAACCACCATAGCTCTGGATGTATCGAATTGTTCGTTGTTCATTCCCTTGCTCCCTAAGGTTGCCGCACTGAATGCGCTGGTTGAATTGTTATCACACGGTTTTCAAAGGATTGATCAAGGCTCCAATCCTCGAGAGAAAATAAGTCCCGACCTACGGCAAATTCCATGAAGTCAGCAACTCCGTCGGCATCAGTATCTAAGATATTCGGATCGGAGCCGAGATAGTACTCGTAGAAATCATTTAGATCGTCATCGTCTGAGTCCGTATCGTTCCAATTTGAGAAGTCAGGCGGATTGTTATAGAGACCGTCACCGCTCGTATCCTCATGAATATCTAGGATTCCATCGCCATCGGTATCCGATGGCCAGTAGTTGCCGAACACAATTGAAAGAACTAGCTGAGTTGATCCAGAGTATACACCATCGCTCACTGTCAACGTGATCGTCACGTTCCCGGCTTGATCTTGCTCAGGCGTGATCTGCAAGTCTCGATAGACTCCAGTTCCTGACACGACAATCTTCGAATTCGAAACAATCGACTGATTGTTGGAAACGGCAGTCACGGTTAAAGCACTCGCTGGCGATTCCCCGTCGGATACAAAGACAACATTGTCTCCAAACAACACGAAGTTTAAGTCAATGGTGGCAGCAGGGATTGAAAGAATTTTAGGTGCTTCATTGATATTGTTGACACTAATCGCAAATACTTCGTCGTAGCTGGCTGCTGGACTCCCGTTGTCCGTCGTTCGAATCGTCACACTATGACTCGTTGCACTTTCGTAATCGAAGCTAGATGTTGCTCTCAGTGTCGTCCCACTAATATTGAACTGACTTCCTCCTGAAATAATCGAGTAAGTGTGACTTTGTCCACTGTCTGGATCACTGGTTGTCAAGCTCCCGACTACCCCGTTGACCCCAGCATTTTCATCGATGCTTGTGCTTGTCAGACTGATATTGGTTGGAGCTTCGTTCACATCCGTGACCGTTACGGTAACATCCTCTGAATCATTAGGATTAGGCGTTAGAGTTGCATCGTTCACCATCACAGTGACGTCATATACCCCCTGCAACTCGTGGTTGAGCGTCACTGAAGACGTAAAGCGTAGAGTGCTTCCATTGACGATCTCAAAACTATTGGCATCAAAACCGCCAAGCGACAGGTCATTTGTTCCCAATCCATCAGAATCATTTATCGTAATTGTAGCGATATCAATAGGTGTGGAAGAATTCTCCGCGACACTGGTGACAATATTGGACAGAGCCAGCGTAGGAGGTCCGTTAACTGCGGGATTATCAGGTAAAGCTCGGTGGCAGAAACCCACAAGAGCGACGCAGACTAAACTCCTTAAGATGGCCCTCAAGCAGTGAATCCTCTGGAGATCGTCCGAGCGAAACGTTGGGAAACAAGGTGAACGCCTTGAATGATTCATCCCTCACCTCCGTTTTCAGCATTCCTCAGTTCAATCTGTCGCCGAGCATTGGCAAGTGCGATTGCGAATCGAGGATCATTCTGAAGGCTTGGAGCATCAAGTGGCTCAACATTGAGCGAATGGGCTCCGATCAATCCAATAGCGGTCAACCTCAATTCAGGTGGGGATTCTGGACCAAGCAACTCGCGGCTGTAAGAAAATGCGCCTTGAGAATCCCGATCTGCAAAAAGTTGGAGTGCGGTTGCACGGGACAGCGAACTGTATTCAGAGTTCTCCAAGATCTCCTTGGCCCTCTGCTGAATCCGAGCTGAAAGTTCGCCTTTGAGCCGACGCAGACTCAACAAGGCCGTGCCGGCGAATGAATGTTCCTTTAAATCCGTCGCCACCCAAAGCTGTTCGGTCAGTTCTACCAATGCGCCTGATTGCCAGGGCACGGTGCTCTCGTTCAATAGCTCAGCCCATGATCCCATATGTTGAATAGCGTAATCGCGAATTACATCAGGTTGAGCTGGATCTTCTGAAAGAGCGACCAAGGTTGAAGTGAGGGATTCGATTGGAGGCCGCTGATCTTCAAGCCACTCAATAAGATCATTCTTAATGGATGCCTCAACCAGATCGGAACGACCGTTTTTATCCAGCCCCGTGGAATTGAGAAGAAAACCGTGGAGTTCTTCCAACAACCCGTCAGTTAGTGGTTCCGCCTGAATTCGTCTGAGGGCTAGATTGCGGCGACTATAGCTCGGCCGCGGGGAGAGCGTGTGGCCATCCGATGACAGGGCAAAGAGATAGGTCAACTCGGGGAGCTGTTCGTAAATAGTCGGCTCAACGACAGGTTTCGACGTCATCGAATCCTTTGGCACCAAGTTTGCTAATTTTTGAACAACGTACGGAACCGGATTCGACTCCGATGGTACTTTGGGTGGCGCAACCTCCCTGTGGGAAAGCGTAAGGAAGAACACAGCCGTGAGGGCGATAAGTGCTCCGACCGCGTTAACCCATTGTTTTCGATGGCTCATCCGGTGTTTCATTAGAATTCGTTGATTTTCCGAGTTCCTTGAAAAGTGTTGATTTCGTGACAGATCGAAGTCTTCGAGGTCGATGGCAGAAAGAAGGTTTGAGTGAGGATTCCTAGCGGGTTGAACGCCCTCGCTGGGTAGCGTTCACGTAGCGACCCGGTAGCATGCAAGACACCTCCAGCAAGCACCTTTCCCTCCACTCTCACGGTAGAACGAATTGGCATCATGATGAGATCCACTTCGACGTTGCGACTGCCGTCGTCAAAGGTCTCCGCCACTCGAGCAGGTCCCATGTGATTGCCATGGTCGAGCCGAAATCCTTCGACAAGAATCTGTTGCAAAATTGGACCACCGACACCCAATCTCAGATTAATGTATCGGGTTACGGGATCAAAACTTCTCAGTCTATAACGGGTGGCGCCGTCAGGGCTGGCAAGCTGATTCAACTCAACCAACGGATCGCTCTCAAACTGCACCGAATCGGCAAGCTCTGGCGAAGTCCATTCTCGCCAGTGACCGGCAATGGCGGCGATAGCTTCCACGGCAACTGGAGCGACAACAGTTACTAAGACAATACGTGGTTGGCCTCGCCCCATAAAAACTTGCATCGCGAACTGCCCGGGTTGATTGAATTGATGGACCACTGTTTCGCCTTGGGCAATTTGATAATGATTGCCTTCGACAGCAACCGCTGCCGTGCTTCGATCGCTCCGACCCGAATCCATTGTGAACAAGAGTGAATCTCCCTGCCTGACGATCAGTGGTCCAGTAGTGGCGAGATTGGTCGGTTTCCACGTTACTTGGTGGCTCTGAAGCAGTCCATTATTCTCGAAACCAAGATCCACTTGAGTGGCTTGTTCGGGATCCAGCGGCAACGCCAGACTCCATCGTTCACCGGCCCCGGGCACCACAGGAATAGGCTTGCCAGAAACTTGAGCGTCGATGAATTTCCAGTAAAGTGCCCGGCCTTCCACTGTCGCAGGGGACACAAAACTCTCGAGTGAACTATCCACTCCGTTGGATCGTGCCAATTCAGTTTCCATCCAATCGGAAACTTGATTTTCGTTTCTATCAGGACCATCCAATCGCTGCAATTCAATACCAGAGAGTCGTAAAGCCCGGCCTGGCAAGGTGTTGTCCCAATAGATACTGAGATGATGCGTCCCTGCTTCAAGCCATGGAGTCAGTTGGCGACCGATCTTCGCATCGCCGCCAGTCAAAAGGCGTCGACTCAAATGATGCCCGTCCACATCTATCCAGAGGAGATAATTGGGATCCGGATGCGGCCAGGCGGCTTCACCCGCAATTTCCAAAAGATACATCGCCGCCTGCGAAACCTGAAATTCGTAATCGATTCTTCCTCGTCGGGACGTACAAACGACCCCTTCTTCATCGACTTCCCAATTCCCAAGCGAATCGGCAAATGATGATGGATCGAGAGTCTTTACCACCTGCAGAACTGTGTCGGTGCCGTTTGGCGCCGGCGGGCCCAAGGGCCCTTCATTTTGATCGCGGTAGATCTCATCCGAATCGCCCACGCGGGGGAGCCGAGGTCCACTACCACGGCCAACGAAACCGAAGGTCTCGGCTCCCATTTGCGAGTAGAGTTGGGATTGAGGAATGACTTGTCGAACGGTGGAGGGACTGCTCCAACGGAGCGACGCCGAGGCGTCCTGGGCGGCTTCGTAGTATTCCAAACGAATAGGATAGCGTCGTCCGCCTTCTAGCTCGATTTTGATACTGCGCGGATAGGCCGAGGAATCGCGCCAATCATCGATCAACAACAGACCGTCCAACCAGAGCCGCGCACCGTCGTCACAAGCCAGTTCCAGGGTATAGATCTCGCTGTACTGGGCCTGGAGTTCGCCCTCCCAATTGACCGTGAAGTAATCATCGGTCAAACCGCTCGTGGGAGATGTTCCATCCGGCCAATAATAATCTATAGGACCTTCGACTTTGGCTATGCTTTGTGTCGTATCGGAGTAGGTTGCGTTGAGACCAAGGCCCGTTCCAATGAATGGCGGGATTTTCCGCCCACTGGAGGGCAATGGTTTCAGAGAAATGTCGTCCAGTTCGACCGTGGCTTGAGCCGCCATGCCGGCTCCCTGAGCAGCGATGCCGTAACAGACCTCTACCTGAGGGACGAATGGTTCGTGGCCGAGCCACCGCCAGGTTTCGCCGTCGGTGGATTCGTAAAGACTGACTTGATCGCCGCGACGTTCCAGCTTCACCCATTGGGCTTGTAGACCGAGGCGTTGCATTCTGGCGCCGTGACCGGCCTGTTCGCGGCAGAGCACCCAGCTCTCACGCGAGGGCGAGACCATGACGGCGACGAACGGACTGGTCGGATCAGTTGAAGCGCGAACCATCACTCCAGCCAACGTAAGGCTTGGTTGCGATTCGATATCCGCAATGCGAGCGATCAATTCGTGGTCGCCGCGCTTGGGTCGATAGGAGAAATGAAATTTATCTCGGGTTACGGATGGGAAACGGCCATCCACTTGGCCGTAGCGAGCGGAGGTGGCGGTGAGGCGCTGGCGGGCGGCCTCGTTCACACCCTGCGCACGGCCGTCGGGACCGGCAGCACTGAGGTCCAGGCTTATCCAGTCGGGTGCTTGATCAACAGACTTCGTGCGACCGGCAAGAGCCCCGGGATGTTTACCATCAGAATAACTTCCTATGAGGAGGGTTGCCACAGAGCGGACGGACGTCTTGTGCAGCGCAGCAAAGGAAGATTCGGCACTTTCGATTGTCAGCCTAAGATCATTAGGAACGGCCTGGCCAGGTTCGATGGCAAAAGCACGTTCCCAAGCATCGGGCACTTGGTCGTTGTCTGTGTCAGCAAGTTGAGAGTAAAGCTGGCTTTGAGGGATGGTTTCCTTGGCGGTGGAGGGGCTACTCCATTCCAGTCGGACCATGGCATGGGACCTGGCTTCGGTGTAATCTATGCGAATATGATACTGCTTCCCTGCCTCAAGGTTCACTAAGGCCGCGGTCTCGGTAGCTCGATGCTCAAACCAGTCGTCAATCAACAAACGACCATCCAACCACAACGACGCCTGTTCATCGGCAACCAAATGCAACAAATAAGGCTCAGAGTATTGAGCTTCCAACAAACCCTCCCAACGCACACTGAACTGGTCCGTCGGCATTCCTTCGGCCGGACCCTCCTGCCACCAAATGAACTCCAATTGCGGATCGACTCGGCTCAGCACTTCGTTCTCAAAACTTCGATCCTCAAAGTAGCGCCCCCGTAATCCATCCCCTTTGCCCAATTTGGGCTCGACCAACAACTGATTAGCTAGGGTTTGGGCAGAGAGTGAGGAGAACGAGAGATCGGAGAATTCGGCCACGCATTCGACCTTAGGATTGCGAGAACTGACGGCCAGGCCCACATACACATCCTGGCGCATAGGGATTGTGTCCGTGCCGATCCATTCCCATTGCACACCATCAGCCGAATCATAGACATGGAAAGTATCACCTGAACGCACAAGGCGAAACCAACGCGGAAGGCTGACTTGGTTCACGGTGCTCTTGTCGTGGGGATGTAGGTCAGAGAAGCGACGTTGATAGAGTGCGCGATCCTCCAGGCTGGTCATGCCAAGATTCGTGTGCGCGTCGTCCCAAGTTAGGCCCGCGGTTTCCCTTCGACGTAGAAAATGTACGCCGTGGTTCGGGGTCGCCGTCACAAAGGCATTGGCCGCATCGGAATCAAGGCTGGATCGAACCATAATCCCAGCCCGAGCTCGGGGATGCGAATTGCTCATTTCACGGACAAGAGCGATGAATTCACCATCGCCACGCCATGGTTGGTAGGCAAATTGGAATCCATCCCGTGTGTCCCATATATCGCTCCCGTAGCTACTGATCATGTGCTCGCCATCGAGCGTTACGTAGGCACCGGGACTGCCAACATGGCCGATGTCCAAAGATTGCAGAAGCGTAGTCCCGCCGTTGGGATCGGATTGAGCGGTGCCTTCTTGGCCAAGGTCGGAAACATAGATCCCAGCGCCAACCGCGACGAGAAACAGCCCAACGAAAGTGAAACGGGGTACCAGTCGCTTAATGAGAACACTCATGAAAAAGGTTTAACAAAGACTGTTTATATTTGTGAGAACAAGATCGCTTTGGGAGACTATCTCTATCGGCACTAGTTCCCGCCCAGACCAGGAATCGTCGAGGGATAATGAATTCCAATGTTCACGGTCGAGGCTCCTTCCTTCACATCACCCGGCCACGTAGTCGTGTAGTGATATAGACCGGCAGCGGCAGCACCCTGACTGCCCGCATTCTTCAACGAACTGGCGGAAACCTGGTAGTAATCCCCAAAGGGTCCAGAAGAAAAAGAAAGACTCGGAAGAACGATATCTGAAAGCTGAGTACCACCTTCAAATCGACCAGTAGTATTGATGAATGCATTGTAGCCCAAGGTCCAGACTGCCGTCAGCCCATTGAGAGTAGTAATGTTTGGATTTGAATAAAGGATATTGTCCTGAAATCTCCATTGACCGCCAAAGGGAATCAACACAATATTTGCATCCTCGAAAACATTGTGAGAGCTGTCGACGCTCAAGGAACCGTAAACGTCAAAATAAGAAAGATTCAGCAGGCAATTGGAAAGAACTAGACTCCTTGTAGGTTCATAATCAAAGATATAGAATCTCCCGTCGTGAAATTCAGATGAGACAAATTCCTTCGTCTCAATACTACTAGTTCCAGAGGACACCACGAGGCAATAGCTACTTGAAGAGTTACCATCACCTATCAAGATAGAATTCTTCAATCTCAGCGAATTCTGAGTACTCACTTCGCTCTGACAAAGAGAGGAAAAACGCTTAGAAACTCCCCCGGGTCCAAAACTTGATTCTTGTAAAAAGCTAATGGGCATCATGGTAATAGGTTTATGCGCTTCCCCTGAAAAATTCACATCTGAAAGATCATGCAAAAGAATTCCCCCTCCCTTTCCAACACCAATTACAACTCCAGGATTTACCGTGAGACTTCGTGCGACCGGGTTTCCTGAACCACTCGGAACAAATGGTCCGATTTCTAAGTTCTCAATGACGTAGTCAACCCTTGGATAGTGATATCCAATGTCAAAAGCACCATCATTATCCATTGTGAGACCAGCATCCCAAACGGTATCGACAGGCAACACATAATCGTTGGTGAAAACAGTCGGAACCTTTGTAGTCATCCGTCCTAACCGCTCTGCTAGATCTGAGCTAATAGAGCTCGTCCCAGAGTCTCGATAGGGACTCCCATTTGCTAGATAGTAGCCCCCACCTGCAGCTGACTGAAACAAACCAGCAGATGAACTTAGCTCAACGTTGTGGGATTGACCCTGACCAGTGTAAGGCAGTATTTCTCCAATGTTAATCAAAAGACTATTCCTGAAAGTCATCTTGGAAGGATCTAGAGTCAATCCACCCTGATATGTCACATCCTCCATTGTCAGATTAGTCGCATCAAAATCTGCAGTGTATGTAAAACGATAGGCACTACTGACGAGGGCGTTTTCAATTACAATCTTCGAAGCACTATCGGTACTCCAAAAAACTTGATATGTGTCAAAGAATTGGCAATTCTTGGTGACAATCGTGAAAGGAGTCATATTTTCGATAGGAAATCCTATATATGAAAAGCGACAATTCTTTACTTCCACCCCAGAGCTACCATCAAATCCAAGTCCCCGAGTCAAATTAACACGGGACGGATTTCCAGTACTGAACTGAATCGATTCGCCTACGCTATCATCATCGGGCACCGTAAAAATCGTTGGGCGAAGCTCACTATCATTGAATATTGCTGGGCCCTTCAAAATGAGCTGCCCTCGATGTCCAATTTTCACTACAGACATTCCCTCAAAAATTGTCGTACCATAAAAATCATGCGCTCCTACGTGATATGTTGCGCCAGATTTAAAAACATAGTTCGTCACACTTCCGTGCCCAAATGTTGTGTAGTCAATCAAGAATCCAAGAGGAGGTGAATAAGGCTCTGCCTCACGACGAACCGGAGTCAGAGATCGCCCAACAAAACTCGGCAATGGAAGCCTTCGATTCCCAACGCCATTGGCAATTGGTTTTCCTGAATCATTGCGGCCGGAAGGCACGTCTAAACCAAGGCGCGCGAGATGCTGACTTACGACGGTGTAGTCAACGCCTTCGAATAACAGCTTGCGCCCATTCACGTTTCGCCATTTTTTTTCAACCGAGACAAGCTCATCAAAATCGGTCGGCCCTAAATCGGTGGCGAAACCAATGCCATCCCCAATCTTCATTAGACCAAAATCGAGTTGCTCGTCAGCAAATCTCTTCCCGGTTTCACTACCCAGCAACTCCATCGAACGAACATTCCACGGCTGATTCTTGACGGACCTCTTCGGACTTGGAGCCTCAAAGAATTCCGTCACTACTTCCAGAATCGTGTCAGATGAAGGGAAACCGGCTATAGCTTCAGGGCTTGGCAGATCACCTAAGATGATCACCTCTTGTGCAAGCCCTGTCCGTCGATATATATATTGGACATCAGCCTTTAGGCCGGAAAACGCATCCTTGTAGACAAGTCGATTCGGGGGAATCAAGACTCCTTCTGAATTCTTGAGCTCCGCCACAGTCACCGAATCGCCTGAAGCGCGATTTCGGAATACAATCCCAATAATCGATGCCTTCAATCGGACCCCATCCCCATTGAGAATTTCAATAGCCCCTCCCCTTGCGTCTAGGTTCGTAGCAAACTTCACTTGCTGAACTCCCTTTCTAGCGATCGCACCTCCCTCGACCGGTTCAATAAGTTCACGACTCTCCACCCATTCACGCAAGGATTCATCCCAATAGTTCAACCCAGCCCCAAGTTCGATATAGCTTTGAACGTAGCTCGCCTCCTCACCGTTCGGGAGAGATTCTACGATTCGCTTTTCCCATTTAATCTCTGAAGCACTCCGTTCCGTAGCCTGAAACCTCCCTAACATCTCTCCCAAGGGCTTCCGGGTAGGCAATTGATGCGAATGAGCAGCTGCAACAGGACGAAAACTTTGTTGTGCCAGCCCTTCAACAAGGGCCAAGACAAAACCAAGAACGCACCAGATTGGAAGTCGAAATCGAAAAGTCCCTAGTCGTTTCATTATTTGTTTCTTATCCACAACCTCACAATCAACAGTAAATCTAAGAGTAATCGAAACTAGATACAAAAGAGCCAACGTCATCACTGACAATAGAAATCAGATTTGACTTCAATAGATCCCTAATTCCGCAAGCTCCCTTAAACACCAATCTCCCCCTCTTTCCTGAGTGAGACAGATTTACACTCCAAAATAAACAACACTAGAATCCTACCTGCCAGCATCACGGACGCCGGGCATTCATTCTGATTGCATCAATTCTCCCTTGAGCCCTTGAATAGTAGAAAGCACTTCTCGTATCTATCTCAGAACTTCAGAATCCAACCCGCAATCTTCAACCCACCCTCTCTCAGATGCGAAACCGTGCGTCCGTATTTGGTATAAATAGTCGAACCCCCTATTATCTGTCAACGAGAATGATAGATCCTCCGATATATTTGAACTCTACAAGACAGCTATTCGTGCTAAACCATGCGAACCAGCATGCGGGACGGGAATTACTAAAATACCCGTAATGGCGGGACAGAGTAGCCTGTGTAACTTCAACGGAATGAACCTATTACTCCAGCTGCTTGCCCAATTCCTACGATGCGTCTCCTCACTCTTATTGGATTATGGGAGCCAACCATTTACACCTCAAAGACCAAATATTTATTGATGGAGCAAATGCTGGCTTCTCGGTTACGAACCCTCTTTATCGGACGACTTCGATCTGCCAATCTCCACGTCTCTAATCACAAGGCTTTGGGCCAGGCAGTTGCGGGTGCCGAAAACCTCATATCATGCGTTTCCCACAGCTTTCGAAGGTTGACACACATTAAGAAATCTTCGATATACTCGATCATTTCCGTTCACTTGGTTAAAAATCCAGACAGACATCGAGGCTGTAAGAAAAAACGTGTAGGAGGCATAAAGCAGACGAAGGATAGAAAAGCATGCCAATTACCGATGAAATACTAGACGAGATATTAAAGGGCTATGAGAAGCCCGAAGATTTAACAGGGAAAGATGGGTTGCTCAAGGAGTTGCAGAAGCGCCTGTTGGAGAAGGCTCTTGGAGCGGAATTGACATCGCATTTGGGATATGACAAGCACGATCCAGCTGGCAAGAACAAAGGCAACTCGCGCAACGGCAGCAGCAGCAAGACAATCAATGGGGAGTTTGGGGAGCTTGAACTGACGACACCATGAGATCGAAATGGAAGTTTCCAACCGCAGATAATCGGCAAGGGGCAACGACGTTTTGAAGGTTTTGATCAATCGATCATAAGCCTGTATTCCCGAGGCCTGACGACACGGGAGATTGAAGGGCATTTGAAAGAGATTTACGGGGTTGAGGTGTCACCGAGCTTGATCTCAGAAGTGACGGATGCGGTATGTGAGGATGTCAAAATCTGGCAAAGCCGAAGTTTGGAAGAGGTTTATCCGATCGTATATTTTGATGCGTTATGGACAAAGATACGGGACTCCGGGACGGTTAAAAAGGTGGCGGTTTATCTAGCGCTTGGGATAACGATGCAGTTGCATAAGGAGGTGCTGGGGATGTGGACGGCACACAGTGAAGGCGCGAAATTTTGGCTTCATGTGCTGACAGAGTTAAAGAATCGAGGGGTACGAGACATTTTCATCGGATGTGTTGACGGAATCAAAGGCTTTCCCGAAGCGATGGAATCGGTCTTTCCGGCGACTCAGGTGCAGCTTTGTAAAGTTCACATGGTCCGCAACTCGCTGAACTACGTGAACTGGAAAGAGCGAAAGGAAGTAGCATCGGACCTCAAGAAGATATATCGATCAGCGACCGAGACAGAAGCCCAAGAGGCATTAGAAGAATTTGAAGGGAAATGGGATCCGAAATATCCATCAATCAGTAAGAGTTGGCGCCGCCATTGGGCGGATCTGATGACCTTTCTGAAATACCCCCCAGAAATCCGAAAAGCGATCTACACGACCAACGCTATCGAAGGAGTAAACCGATCGTTGAGAAAGATCAGCAAAAACCGAGGCGTCTTACCTCATGAGGCCTCAGTTCTCAAACTCTATTACTTGGCGCTGCATCGCATATCCAAAAAGTGGACGATGCCGATCCAAAACTGGAAAGACGCGTTAAACAGATTTGCCATCGAATTTGAGCTGTCTCTTATACACATCTGACGCTGCCGACGAGCGATCTA
>OJGU01000379.1_pt1 | contig 27350 bp, 24 predicted proteins | sample 1594741 | NCBI WGS metagenome assembly OJGU01 (sample SAMN05416841, study PRJEB24817) | seawater metagenome | isolation source: Sea water | place: Canada:Atlantic | collected 2013-07
CGAAGGCGTGGGGGTCTCCGTCTCGGCCGAGCCGGCGGCGCTGGACCGTCCGCGAACAACGATTCCCTCTGGCGCCGGCTCTGCCAGGAGCGTCCAGTGATCGCCGCCCACATCCACGCCGAACGACACCACGTTGCCCAACGCCAACTCGGCCTGCTGGTCGGGACCGAGCACCAAGGACAGGGCGTCGAACAGCTCGGACTCCGAGAGCGGATCGCCGACGGTGACCGAGCCGGCATCTGTCCTCACCATCGGGTGCTGGTCGGACTCGAGCGTGACCTCGGTCGCACCGCGAAGACTCGCCTCGTGCAGCACCTGGGGGAGGGACGGCATCCGACCAGAATCTAACAGGGTCCTCAGCGTCGGGTTCAGGTTCCCTGTCCGCGCGCAGAGCGCTCATCCGGCAGATCCTGACACTGCTGATTCGGTGGGCGTCCTCAACTCGGGGGCCTCACATCCGATGTCCCGGGTGAAGCCCTCCGAGGAGCTCGACCACCATGACGCGTGCACTGACCCTGTGTTCCCTGCTCCTGCTACCCCTGAGCGCCTGCGACGACGCGGCGTTCGATCTGGTCGAATCGGCCGATCGGCCTTCCGCGATCCCTGATCCACCGGACGCTCCCCTACCCGACACCTGTGAGGTCTACTGCGGCGACTACCGCGTCGCCTGCGAAAGCCACTTCGGCTATGCCTCGGTTTCCGAATGCGAAGCCTTGTGCGGGTACTGGGAGGCCGATGAACACGCCGACTGCCGGTTCGATGTGCTCGATGACATCGCCGAGGACGCCGTCGAATCCCTCGCTGTGGGCTGCGCCGACGCGGGCCGAGACTCCGAAGTCTGCGGATCGGCGTACGTGGTCACCTGCGACCGCTACTGTGACGAACTCCGAACGGTGTGCAACGAAGAGGGCACGTTTGAAGCATCGTTTGAGTCGCGGGAGAAGTGCCAGGCCTGGTGTGACGGGGAGCCGTTGTACGGCGAAGCCCACTCGATTGAGTGCCGACTCGGCGCGATGGAGTCCGTCGCGGCCCCACCCGACTGCCAGGCCGCCGCGCCCGACACCAGCTGTAAGTCGGGCTGACCGAGCCCACGGAGCCGGTATAGTCCACCGACTCCGTGGAGTTCATCGAGCAGATCCCACGCTGGGTCCTCGAACTGGGATTCGTCATCTACGCGGTGACGGTCTCGGTCGTCGTGTTGCTCGAGCGTCGACGGCCCACGGCGACGCTGGCGCTGGTGTTGTCGATGCTGTTCCTGCCCGTCGTTGGGCTGCTGACCTACGCGTTCTTTTCGCAGCGAAAGGTCCGACGCAAGCGCAAGAATCGGCGGCGACGCGTGATCGATCCGGTCGCCGGGACCGAATCGATGGCGACCCTCGACGCACTCCCCGAGGGACTCTCGGTTCAACAGCGAGGCTTGGTGCGACTGGCGCTGCATGCGACCGCGGCTCCTCTACGGCGCGCCAGCGACGTCCGCCTGCTGGTCACCGCGGACGACGCGCGCGAGGCCGTTCTGGCGGCCATCGCGACCGCGACTCGGTGCGTACACGCCGAGTTCTACATCTGGCGGGACGACGAATCGGGCCGTGCCATCACCGCCGCGCTGGCACGTCGGGCGCGCGAGGGGATCCAGGTCCGAGTGTTGGTCGATCAGCTCGGTAGCTGGGGGCTCGAACGCGAACACTTTGGCGAGCTGCTCAAGGCCGGCGGCGAGGTGTCGATCTTCGGCCCCGTCCGCGTTCCGATCCGCTTGGGACGTTCGCGGGTCAACTTTCGCAACCACCGGAAGATTCTCACCATCGACGGGTCGACGGGCTTCGTCGGGGGCCTCAACGTGGGCGACAAGTATTTTGGCAGCGGCTCGGAAGCGGATGGATGGCGCGACCTGTTCGTGCAGCTCCAAGGCGACGCGGTGTTGGGTCTGGAGGCGACGTTCCTCGACGACTGGCTGGTCACGACCGGCCAGGTTGTCGATCTCGAGGGCAAGCGACCGGCGGGAACCCAGTCCCTCGACGCACGAGAGCTGGTCGGCCAACACGCCCCGACACCGGCCCTCGAACAGGCCAACCCGTTCAACGGGACCGCAGAGCGCCCGATTCGTTCCGACGGCCCGCTGACCCAAGTGATCCCCAGTGGTCCGGACCTGCCCGTCACCGGCGCGATTGCGGCGCAGTTCTCCGCTGCCATCGCCGCCGCCCACGAGCGGGCGTACATCGCCACCCCCTACTTCGTTCCCGATGAGCCGCTGATGCTCATCCTGCGGACGGCGGCGCTGCGGGGTGTCGACGTCCGCATCCTCGTGCCCAGCCCCGACAAGAACGACAGTCGCCTGGTGGCCTACGCCTCCCGCAGTTACTACGACGAGCTCTTGCAGGTCGGGTGCCGTATCTTCGAGTACGACGCCGGCATGTTGCACGCCAAGTACCTGATCGCCGACGACGTCTGCGCCATCGGGTCCGCAAACATGGACGTTCGCAGCTTCCACATCAACTACGAGATCACGGCCATGTTCTACGATGCGAAGGTCACCGCGGACCTCGCCTCTGTCTACGAAGCGGACCTCGGGGACGCGACCGAAGTCCACCGCCACGACCGGACGGAACCCAGCATCTGGGCCCGGCTCCGCGAAAACTCCGCCCGCGTGCTCTCCCCGCTTCTTTAACCGTGCCGCGTTTCCCCTACTACGCTCGACTGCGTCCCAAGCGACAGGCGATCTACCGGCGTTCGGACGCGATCACGGAGGTCCCCTTGGGGGAACTCATCGACGAGGACGACACCCAGTTGTCGCTGCGCAGCATCGAGGGGGGACTCGCCCAAGACGATCGTCGGCAGGTCCAGCGAGGAACCGCCGAGCTCGTTCGACGCCTTTGTGAGGCGCTCGAGGTCCCGCGCGTCACCCTGCGCGTGCTCGCCCGGCGTCCAAGCGATGCCACCGCGGAGCTCCACGGCTTGTACGAGCGCGAAGAGGGCAAGCGACCGATCATCCGAGTCTGGATGCGAACCGCGGCGCACGAGCGACCCGTCGCCTACCGCACCTTCGTTCGCGTGGCGATGCACGAGTTGTGTCACCACCTCGACTACGACAAGTACGCGCTCGACGACTCGATGCACACGCACGGTTTCTTCGCGCGGGAGTCCTCATTGGTACGACAGCTGCTGGGTCCGGGCGCGCCGGCAGAGGCCGAAGAAGACCCTCAGCTTGGGTTGTTCGACGCCTGATCCGGGCTGCCGCCAGATGGGCAGCGGAGGATTGCGACGGCCACCAGCGATGCGACCAGCATCAGGGCACCGGCAGGGACGAGCAGCACGAGCGGGCCCGGATCGGTGGGACCGTGCCACACGCCGCCGCCCACGAAGCCCAGGCCTACGATCAGCGCTCCGGACCACGCCGCCACCCGAACCCTGGCTGCCCATCCGCTCGGTGTCCCCAGCCGCTCGAGCGCCCACCCGAGGCCCACGTTGACCAACGCCAGCAGGCCCCCGTGCGCGTGCCCGAGGCGGAGGAACTCCCGCCGCAGCGCATCGTCGACGACGCTCGAGACCCGCAGCCCAAGCATCGCCTCCAGCCACATGCCCATCGCGAGGAACCCCGCCAGGCTCCACAGCGACGCCCGAAGGTGGGTCGAGGGCGACATGCCCGGGGAGTCTACCGCGTCACTCGCCGATCGCGATCGCGACGTCGTCCCGCTGGCCGAGCAGGCGTTGCCACAGCTCGGGTTGGGAGGACACCACGCTGTGCCCCAGCGTAGCCCGAAGCTCGTCGACCGCCTCGAGACGATCGGCAGCGTCTGCCATGAAGTCGTAACGAAGCAGCAGCGCCCGCGTGGCCTCATCGCGGGCGAGCACCAGCAGACCTCGGTGGCCAAACCACCGCACCGCGGGATAGTCATCCTCGAGCGCATCGACCAACGCCTGCATCCGCCGGGCTTGGGACCCCACGGCTTCTGGACGTGCAAGCGCGTGAGCAGCCAGGGCTCGCTGGACCGGGTCCCCACCCACGAGGTCTCGCTCGACCCGTGACCCCCCAGACTCGGGATACGGTTCCGCCGCGGTCCCCTGCAGCCCCAGCGACCCCATGGCAGCGGAAGCCCACGCACGCGTCTGGTCCACATGGCACTGCGTACAGGCGTCGGGCATGTCGTCACGGCCCGTCAGCGCGCCGGGATCGGGCGAGGTGATCCGGTGGCTGATCAAGCCTTGCAGCAGACCGTAGGTGACCCGCGGCATGTGGCAGTCCTGACACCCCACCGTGTCGTGACCACCGTGTCCGTCCATCGACGCCACAGCGTGGCACGAACCCACGCAGGCCGCGTCCGTGTCCGCGCCAGCGCGAAGCTGCATGGACGGTTCGGCACCGTGCATCGTATGGCAGCTGCCACACGACATCCCCTGCCCTTCGTCGTAACACGGCGAGAGCAACAACCCCTGGTACTCGTATGCCGAGAGTCGAGGCGTGCCGTCGGGCCAAAACCGGGGCGCGAACGGACGCGCGGTGGGAGGATCGGAAGCAAGACGACCCTCCGCGAGGATCGGACGAGAGACTTCCTCCAGCGGCGTCCCCGGGATGAATCCATCTCCGTGCGCCAGGACCTTCGCAAGGTCTTTGCCGATGCGCTGCCCATGGCATCGCCCACAGACCTCGCTGTGCCGGTCCGGTTCGAGACGCCCTGGGTGTGTGATCGCCGGATCCCCATGATCACTCAGGGGTGCGAGCAAGCGTCGAAGCGGGTTGGACTGACGCGCGAGGTGGGCCTCGGCGGGGCCATGGCAAGCCTCGCAACCGATCCCGACCTCTCCAAGCGCCGTGTCGAACGTGCCGTCCTCACGCAGTCCGGGTACGGGCTCGGTGTTGTGGCAGAACACGCAGTTGTCGTTCCACCGGCTGAAGTGACGGAGATAGGCCTGCGTATCCCCCTCGGCCAGGTCGGGGAACAGGAATGCGCCCCCGAGATGAATCCACCGCTGGGCTTGTGGATGCCAGGCGAACGGAAGCCGCCAACGCTCCAAGGATCCGCCCCCGCGATCGATGCGCGCAACGTATTGCTGGTAGCGGTGCGTGCCGACGGTCAGCTCCACATCGGCATCCAGAACATCCTGTGCGTCGGATTCACGGACCACGGACACATGGGGGCTGCCGCTCGTCGCGGTGCTGAACGTCGCAACGAAGCCCGCCACGCGAAGCGTCTCGCCGGAGAAAGGCGCGAGGATGATGGCGTCACCGGTGCCAACCGACTGCGTCATCGTGCGGTGGTAGCTCTCATGCCACGACGCGTGCTGCTCGGGGTGACAGCGCCGGCAGTCTGCGCTTCCAACCACGCCCCCTCGCGACGTGGCGGCCGACCAGGCGTCCTCGTCTGCGAGGGTCGCCGCCACCCCCACCACGGCCGCCACGGTCCAGACGAGCGCCGGGCCGAAGAGCAGCGCGGTGTCCCGTCTCATCCCGGCAGCGTCCGGAGGGCGATTTCTTGGTCGTACAGCTTGAGCGTCGCGGCTCCAGCGTCGTTCCGCAACGGAACCGGAACGCCGGGGGTCAACTGTCGGCCCATGTACTGGCTGCCGTTTTGACTCTTGAGGTCTGCCACCCAGATCCGCCCGCGGTGCATGAAGATGCACGAGTGCAGCCGACTCATCCGCGGCGAAGGCACGAGGAACTGGCACGCCTCATGGCGACCGAGGACGACCGGTCCACGCCGAATATCGAACGTCTGCGGCGGATGCCCGGACAGGCAGAGTTCCACGCGGGGATGCATCAGCGGCTCGAAGAGCATCTTGGCTTCTGCCGGTGGCTCCCAGATCCCGTCACGGCCCGCCGCGGTGTGGAACGCCTCGGCCATCTCCACGCCCGAGCTGAAACGGTCGGATGGATTCTTGGCCATCGCTCGGCGCATGAACGCGTCGAGCGATGCGGCGCCATGAAACCCGCGCTCGGTACCGCCGCCGGAACTCTCGATCGTGGACCCGCGCCGGGGGGCTCGCACCGGAACCTGCAGCGCCGGGATTTCGGCTTCCATGTGCTGCTGCAACAGCTCGGGCAAGCTCCGCCCGTCGTAGGGCAGCCGCCCGGTCAACAGCTCGAAGGCGATGACGGCCAAGGCGTACCGATCGGTCGCGGGACCCACGTGCTTGGTGTCCCGAAACTGTTCGGGGCTCATGTAGTGCGGCGTGCCGAAGACCGATCCGGTCGCAGTCGCAGCTTCGTGCGCCAGCCACTTCGCGATCCCAAGGTCGATGATGACCGGTTCCCAGCTCCCGGACCCCGGTCGAAGCAGCACGTTGTCGGGCTTGAGGTCACGGTGAACGACGCCCAACCCGTGCAGTTCGTCGAGTGCTTTCCCGACGCCCTCGATGAGCCGGTGTACGCCCCATCCGTCGCCTTCGGAGATCGCGGTGGCCGGATTGACGCCATCGACGAACTCCATCGTCATCCACGTCCGGCCAAAGTCGTCGCTGCCAAAGTCCTCGACCTTGATCACCCCATCGAACTCCGCCCCCGCCATGCGCTTGGCTTCGAGCTGGAACCGGGCGCTCGCCTCGCTACCGGTGTGGACCTCGGCGCGGAGCCACTTGACGACCACGAGTCTCCTCGCGAAGACGTCGACGCACAGGTGCACATCCCCAACCGCCCCCTCACCGAGGGGACGGACCTTGCGGTGGGGGCAGCCCGGCACGGCGTCAGACTACCAAGACCTCCGCCGCAGCGGAGACTCCCGTTGGCATCCGATCGCGCAGCGGGCCTTGCGCTGAATTTGGACCCCACGGCACGGCCCGTGTCGCCGTCCCACTCCGGGGCGGCCGGCATCGGCCTTAGAGGCCCAAGGTCACTTCTGTGTACGGTTCGGCCACGAAAGTGGCCGTCTTGTCGCCGTACGTCATCTCAAAGAAGCCGGGATTCTTCAGCGTGACCTTCTTGGTGTCGCCTGGGGCCACCTTCGCGCGCTTCTTCCAGGAGCGCCCGACCATCTCGACCTCGAGTTCGGCACCGCCCTGGTTGGAGATGACGATGATCGTCTTGGGCTCGCCGAAGAACTTGACCGGGTAGGTGTAGAAGGTCTTGATCTTCTTCTCCAGCGCTCCGAGCTTGTCCTCGATGCCCGGCGCCCGGTAGGGGTATCCCGCACCCAGGCCTTCCAGCTGCTGGCGGGACCAATCGAGCTCGGACAAGGCCTCAGCGGCGCGGACCACGGTGGTGCCCGGGTACTTGATCAGCCCGGACTTCTTCAGGGCCGACTTTTCCTTCTTGTACAGCGACGGCTCTTTGGCAGCGAGGTACGCAGCGATGGCGACGTGAACCTCGGGAAGGTCCTTGCCGTTGCGCTTGGCGAGATCGAGCTCGGTCTTCGCGGCGTCGAGTTTGCCGCCGTCGACGTAGTCGATGGCCCGCAGCGCGGCGAGGATCGCGGTGACCTCCTTGTGTCCTTTGGCGGACGTCTCGACCTTGGCCAGCTTGGTCCGCGCATCCGACAGCTTGTTCTTCCCCGCGAGCAAGAGCACTTCTTGAAGCTGCAGCGAGGACTTGCCAGGCCGCATCCCGAGCGCCTCCTTGATGTCGGCGTCCGCACCGGCGGTGTCGCCCTTGGCGAGGCGGAGCTTGGCCCGCGTTGCGTAGATCGTGGCGACTTGGTCGCGGATCTGGTCGAGCCGTTCGGGCGTCAGCTTGAGCTTCCCTCCCGCCGCCGCGTCGACGATCGCCATCAGGCGCGCGAGGGCCTGGTCAGGCTTGCCCAGCCGGTTGAACTCCATCGCCACTTCCATCGCGAGTCCGACCTGCTCCTCGGGCTCGACGCCCACCGGGGCGAGGTCGAGGAGCTCGTCCGCCAAGGGCACATCGCCCTGCTCGAGCGCCAACAGCACGACCGCACGACGCATCTCGAGGTACTGGCGACGGTTCTCCAGGTCATTCTGCATGACCAGCTCCGTCACCGACTTGAGGCCTTTGGCGGATCCGGCGAGGTCCTTCTGGGCGTAGCGGGCTCGCACCACCGCGAGCCAGATCGCCGCGTCGGGAATGATCTCCAAGGCCTTGCCGTAGTCGACCTCGGCCTCTGCCCACCGGCTCTCTTGCATGAACGCGTCGCCACGACCGATCAAGAGAACGGCCGTTTGTCGGTGACAGTTCCGGCAGTCGGCCTCTTTGTAGCCCTTCTCGGCCACCTCGAGCGCTTCGGGATACTTGAACAGATCCTGCAACGCACCGACGAGGCCGGAGTACGCATCCGCGCTCTTCGGGTCGAGTTCGACCGCCTTGCGGAAGTACTTCTCGGCGTTGATCGCCTTGCCCTCTTTGTCCGCCGCTTTACCCAGCTCGAGGTAGATGTCGCGGAGTTCCTCGGTCGCGAGGTCTCCGAGGTCGGCATCGTTCATCGCCTCGCGGTACTTCGCGTCGGCGTTGTCGAGGTCGCCCTCGCCATCGGCCCACGCGAGTCGTGCCTCGTCCAGCGGCGTCGAGCAGCCGGCGGCGCCTCCCAAAGCGGTGATCAGAGCAGCGCCAGCGACCCAGCGGGTCAGGCGTCCAACAGTGCGTAGCGGTGTCCGTTCCATTCGTACAGTTCGCGGGTGAAGCCGGAAGAGGAGACGTCGTATACCGAGAAAGCGGCCGTACGTCCCGGTTTTTGGACGACGGACGTGCCCGAAGCGATCCCGTGCACGGGCACCGCGCCGGTTGGACCGGGCAGCGCGGTGTCGGTGCGCACATGCTCATGGCCGTGCAGGATCAACTCGGCCCCGGAGGCCGCGATCACCTCGGCAAATGCGGAGCGGTCGGTGAGCGCGTGCTTGGGCTTTGAGAGGCCGTCGACGGGCGGATGGTGCACCAGGACGACCCGAGCGAGGCCTTCCTCACCCAGCTCCTGCAGCACCCGCCGCAGCCGGGCCAGCTGCTTGGCACCGCACTGACCGGTCGCATCGAACGGTGGGGTCGCGACCGCGCTCGAGACCCCGATCAGCGCCACATCCTCAAACCGCTGAACGAAGGGATAATCGCCGGATTCGCGCTCTCCCTGCATATAGGGCTGCATGTAGCGCTCAAACCGCTGCTCCCGCTCGCTGCCCCGAGTGTAGGTGTCGTGGTTGCCCGGGATGACCGTCACCGGCACCGGGATCGTCTCAAACTTCTCGACACACAGCTCGAACTCCGTCTCGAGGGCGAGGTTGGTGAGATCGCCGGTGACCACGAAGCGGTCGAGGCCCAGTTCCCCGGCCTGCGCCACCATGTGGTCGAACAGCGCTTGGTCGTGCTTCTTCGCCCGGTGAAGGGCGAGGTTGAGCCGTCCGGTGAGACGCTTGCCGACGTAGCGCCAGGGCATCACCCCATCAAGGCGCAGAAGGTGGATGTCGGAGGTGTGAAGGAACCGCAGCATGGATCGGCCGGGCTCGTTCATAGCAGACCCAGCCGAGCCCCTCCTCCTTGAGTTGCATCACACCCGCGGGCGATGGCTCGGAAACGACGTACCGGGGTGCTGCGCCCAGCGAGCGGGTGGCTTACGCTCCGCGTCATGTCCTTGCTCGAAGTCGGCCGCACACACACGTGCGGTGAGCTGCGCCGCGAACACGCTGGCGCTTCCGTCGTTCTCTTCGGATGGGTGCATCGCCGTCGCGATCTTGGCGCCCGCATCTTCGTCCAGCTCCGCGATCGTGATGGCATCACCCAGCTCGACTTCGCGGCCGAGCTCGGCGAGGAGGCCTACAAGCTCGGCGACTCTCTGCGCAGCGAAGACTGCATCGCGATTCGCGGCAAGGTGGCCGACCGGGGCACCAACGCCAACACCGACATGGTGACCGGAGAGATCGAGATCAAAGTCAGCGAGGTCGAGGTGTTCTCGAAGTCCCAGACCCCGCCGTTCGTGATCGCCGACGACGACCGCACGGGCGCGACCGAGAACCTGCGCCTGCAGTACCGCTATCTCGACCTGCGCCGTCCGGTGATGCAGCGCAACTTCCGGGTCCGCTCGCAGATCGGCTACTACACCCGCAAGTTGCTGACCGAAGGGGGCTTCTACGAGCTCGAGACCCCGGCCATGGTCAAGTACACCCCCGGCGGTGCACGCAACTTCCTGGTGCCCAGCCGCATCCACCCCGGTCAGTTCTACGCGCTCGCCGAGTCCCCGCAGATCTACAAGCAGCTGTTCATGGTCTCGGGGTTCGACAAGTACTTCCAGATCACCCGCTGCTTCCGCGACGAAGACCTTCGCAACGACCGCCAGCCGGAGTTCACCCAGATCGACGTGGAGATGAGCTTCGCGACGCCGGAGCGGATCTTCGAGCCCATGACCGCGCTGATGCGGACCCTGTGGAAAGAGATTCTGGACGTCGAGCTCGCCGAGACCTTCCCTCGCATGAGCTGGGACGAGGCGATGGCCCGGTACGGGTCCGACAAGCCGGACGTACGCTTCGGCCTGGAGTTGCAAGCTGTGACCGAGCACGTCCGCGACAGCGGGTTCAAGGTGTTCGACGGTGCAGAGTGTGTCAGCGGTCTGTGCGTGCCCGCCGACAAGGCCGGCAGCCTGTCCCGCGGGGCCATCGACAAGCTCACCGAGTTCGTCAAGCAGCGCGAGAGCGGCGGCGCCAAGGGGCTCGCCTGGACGCGTATCGGTGAGGACGGCAGCTGGAGCGGCGCCGTCGGTAAGAACGTGAAACCCGAGGCACAAAAGGCCGTCGCCGAAGCGATGGGCGCCGGTCCCGGCTGCGTGCTGTTGTTCATCGCGGACGCGTGGGAAACCACCCACACCGTGCTGTGCAACCTCCGCCTCAAGCTGCGCGACCAGCTGGACCTGCTCGCCGGCAACGACAAGCCCTGGCAGTTCCTTTGGATCACCGACTTCCCGATGTTCGAGAAGAACGAAGCGGGGCAGTTCGTCGCGGCCCACCACCCCTTCACCTCGCCCCATGACGAGCACGTCGACCTCCTGGTGAGCGACCCGGGTGCGGTGCGGGCCAAGGCCTACGACCTCGTCCTCAACGGCAACGAGATCGGTGGCGGCTCGATCCGGATCCACAACAGCGATGTGCAGGCCAAGGTCTTCACGGCGCTGGGGCTCTCGGATGAAGAGGCCCAGTTCAAGTTTGGGTTCCTCCTCGAAGCGTTCAAGTACGGTCCCCCACCCCACGGTGGCATCGCGCTCGGGCTCGACCGGGTCGCCATGCTGATGACCGGAGCGGAGAGTCTCCGGGACGTGATCGCGTTCCCGAAGACCCAGCGAGGCCAGGACCTCATGACGGGCGCGCCGACGATCGCCGACGAGCCGCAGCTCGCCGACCTGTACCTCACGCACCGCGACATCCCGGTCAAAGACAACAGCTAGTGGACGAGCCCAAGCCCGGTCTCACGCGCCTGCACCGTGTGGTGCTGGCGGCCTTGTCCGTCGTGCCGATGGTGCTGTGCGTCGCAGACTGGGACATCTGGGTGTTGGGATACGTCGCGTGGATCCCCCTGCTCGCCGCCGTCGATGGGACCCGGCCACGCCAGGCCCTCTTTTGGGGGTGGCTGGTCGGCACCTTCACGGTGTTTTGGGGGTTCTTCTGGATCACGGAGCTGTTGGTGAAGTTCGCCGGCTTCCCACTGGCCATGGGGGCTCCAATCACGCTGCTGTTCGCGAGCTATCACGGTTTGCTGTGGGGCTTCGCGATGATGCTCACCGTCTGGCTCACCACGCGCACGCGCCTGCCCCTTTGGGTCACCGCGCCGCTGTGCTGGGTGGCGGTTGAAGCCACGCTGCCCAACATCTTCCCGATCTACATGGCGCAGGGCTGGGCAGCCGAGCCGCTCATGATTCAGACCGCCGAGTTGGGCGGGGTGACCACGGTCAGCTTCCTCATGGTCGCGACCAACGCCGCGCTGTACACCCTCGGGGTCCGCTTCTTGCGAACCCGGGCCCTGGACAAGCACGCCGCGATCGCAGCCGGCGTGCTGGTGGTCGGTGTTCCGGCCTACGGTGCCCTGCGAATCTCCCAGGTCGAGTCGACGATGCAGGCCGCCGAGCACCTCAAGGTCGGTGTCGTCCAAGGCAACATGAGCATCGCCGAGATGACGCGTCCCCGGCTTCGCGACCGCGCCTTCGAGGGCGAGCTTCGCAAGAGCCGAGAGCTTGTGCGAGACGGCGCCGAGGTCATCCTGTGGGGAGAGACCGCCTACCCCAACAGCCGGATTTTTCACCGAGACAGCGAGCAGGAGCCGCCGCAAGGGCACCCGTGGCGTCTGCACCAAGGATTCGATGTCCCGATCATCTTTGGCACCGTCACCCGCGAGGACCCTCGTGGGCAGAACTGCGGCTCGATCCACAAGTGCTGGAACACTGCGCTGCTGATCGGCAGCGACGGCAAGATCGCCGACCGCTACGACAAGGTCTACCGCTTGGTGTTCGGGGAGTACGCACCGCTGGTCGACCCCGAGTGGTATCTGGAGCAGATTCCCACCGCGTCGCACCTGCAAAAGGGCGATGGACCCAAGGCGCTGCAGATGGGTGAGCATCGCCTCGGCGCGTTCATTTGCTACGAAGACATCCTGCCCCGCTACGTCCGGGAGACCGCGAACCAGGGCGTGCACGCCTTCGTGAACCTCACCAACGATGCGTGGTTCGGCAAGACCCACGAGCCGGCGCAACACTTGGGCCTCGCCGTGTTCCGGGCCGTCGAGCACCGCAAGGGCATGCTGCGTTCGGTCAACACCGGCATCAGCACCTACGTCGACCCCACCGGGCGGAAGGTGCATCGCACCAAGGTCACGGACCCCGACATCGACGGGCCGCAGGATCCGGATGGATTTGTCGCCGACGTTCCGATGATGGACCCCGACGCCAAGACGCCGTACATGCTCACCGGCGAGCTGTTCAACGGGCTGTGCATGCTCTGTATCGTGGGCCTGGGCTGGCGGTACCGGCGAGAAGACCCTCCGGAAGTCACGGGCAAGGATTCGCAGGCAGCGTGATCCGGCGGGCGGCCCTGCTTCTGTTTGGGCTGACGGCCTGCGGCGATGCTCCGAGCACGCCGGCGATGGGCGGCACCACCGGGGGCATCGCCACGAGCTCATGCTCGGCGTGAACGTCGAGGGCAGCTGGGCACCGGATGGGATCGATACGCGCGATGCGGTGGTGCTCCAGACCAGCGCCCACTGCGTTGTGGGCGGCAACTGTCCGTAGACGATCCGGGTCTTCGCGACGCCCCGACACCGGGGGCCGTCTACTCGAACGGCGCGCCCGCCTCGATCCACGCGAGCCAACGCGCGCGAACGTCGTCTGGAATCGGGACTTCGTTGAGCATCTGAGCCGAGTCGTCCAGGGGCGTCACCCAGGGGGTCCCCGGCGCGTCCAAGATGTTCTGGTAGTTCCGCATCAGCTGCTCGGGCGTGGGGTCGGCCACGAGCGCGACGTTGCGGTCGGGATTGTTGTGGCAAGGGACGCCGTCAATGCAGCTGGGATACGACCCCTGGGCACCGCGCGCGTTCTGCAGATCGACCTGAATCTCGGCGAAACCCACGACGCCATCGAGGTCCCCGGTGCTGCTGCTTCCCGGATCGCCGGTCGTTCCACCCGTGCTGCTACCGCCCGTACTTGACGAGCTCTCGTTGGCGGTCGTCGAGACAGGCGCGTCGGTCGTGCTCACGCCGACCGACGTCTCATCCTGCCCTCCGGTCGTCGTGGTCCCCCCGGTGCTGCCGACGGTGCCCGAGGCATCACCACCACCATCATCATCGCACCCGACCAGCCCCAAAACCGCCAACAACAGGACACCTCGCATGCCGGGAGTGTACGCGGATGCCCGCGCGGAGCACAGCCGGCGTTGTCCGCCGCCGCCGAGGTCGGCGCCGTCCCCACGCGGTACGCTCCGCGCCGATCCATGAAGCCCACGGACGAAGACGAGCGCCCGGCCGACTCGCAGAACCATTGGCAGACGCTCAAGACGCTGTCACGCCACCTGTGGCCCACGGACCGTCGTGGTCTGCAACTGCGCGTTGTCATCGCGCTGGCGTGCCTGTTTGGAGCGCGGGTGGTCAGTGTCTACGTGCCGGTCATCTACAAGGATGCGGTCGATGCCCTCACGCCGACCGACATCGCCCTCGTGCTCCCGTTGGCGGTCATCGTTTCGTACGGGCTGGCGAGACTGTCCAGCACGCTCTTGGGCGAGCTACGGGACTTCGTGTTCGTGCGGGTGTCTCAACACGCGCAGCGTACCGTCGCGCTCGATACGTTCAAGCATCTGCACCGCCTGTCGCTGCGCTTCCACTTGGACCGCCAGACCGGCGGGCTGTCGCGGGTGATCGAACGCGCCCTGCGGGGCATGCAGTTCGTCCTGTCGTTCATGCTGTTCAACATCTTGCCGACGCTCGTCGAGCTGCTGCTGGTGATGGGCATCATGGCGCTGTACTTCGACTACCGGTATCCGCTCGTCACCGGCGCCACGGTCGTCCTGTACATCGCGTTCACGCTGGTCGTGACCGAGTGGCGACTGAAATTCCGCAAGGAGATGAACGAGAAGGACTCGGCCGCCAACACCAAGGCGATCGACAGCCTGCTGAACTTCGAGACCGTCAAATACTTCAGCAACGAGAACCACGAATACGGGCGTTACGACGTTTCACTGGCGGGATATGAGTCCGCGGCGGTCAAGAGCCAGAGTTCACTCTCGCTGCTCAACGTCGGTCAGGCCACGATCATCAGCATCGGCGTGGTCTCGCTGATGTACATGGCCGCCGCTGGAGTGGTCGACCGAGACCTGTCCCTCGGAGACTTCGTCCTCGCCAACACCTACATGATGCAGCTGTTCCTGCCACTGAACTTCTTGGGTTTTGTCTATCGAGAGATGAAGCAGGGATTCATCGACATGGACAAGATGTTCGAACTGCTGAGCGTCCAAGCCGAGGTCGAAGATGGTCCCGAGGCCAAGTCCCTGGTGGTCGAGGGCGGAACGATCGTCTTCGACCACGTGACGTTCGCGTACAACGAAGACCGGGTCATTCTCGACGACATCTCGTTCACCGCGAATGCCGGCGAGACGGTGGCGATCGTGGGTCCGTCGGGCAGCGGAAAGTCGACCGTCGCGAGGCTGTTGTTCCGGTTCTACGACCCCCAATCGGGCACCATCTCCATCGACGGGCAAGACGTTCGCTCGGTAACGCAGGCCTCCCTGCGCGAGAGCATTGGTGTCGTGCCGCAGGACACGGTGCTGTTCAACGACTCGGTCGGCTACAACATCGAGTACGGCCGGCCGGGCGCCTCGCAGGCCGACATAGAGAGTGCCGCCCGCCTGGCCCAGGTCTACGACTTCGTGGCGAACCTCGAAAAGGGGTTCGATACGCCCGTCGGTGAGCGCGGGCTCAAGCTGTCCGGCGGTGAAAAGCAGCGGGTCGCGATCGCTCGGACGATCCTCAAGGACCCGCCGATCTTGATCCTGGACGAAGCGACGTCTGCCCTCGATACGCACACCGAGCAGGACATCCAGACGTCTCTGGAGCAGGTTTCCGAGGGCCGGACGACGGTGACCGTGGCGCACCGACTCTCGACGATCAAGGACGCTCATCTCATCGTCGTGCTCGACCACGGCAAGATCGTCGAGCAGGGGACGCACGACGCGTTGCTGGCGGCGAACGGTGAATACGCGTCGATGTGGAACCTTCAGCAGCAGGCTCGTGAATACGAGGACAAGCTGCGCCAGGTCGTCAAGCGTTGAGTCCCCGGTCGGCGGACGTCACTCGGCACACAGGCTCAAGGACTCCAGACCGATCGAGGCAGCCTCGCCGGTCGCGGCGTAGCGGTCGAAGAACAACCCGACGTCGACATCGGTCAGCTCGAAGCTCCCTTCGATGGTCGTCAGAATCTCGAGCGCATCTCCCTGGCCAGCCTTGACGACGATGGAGCCCCCCTGCGTTCCGATCTGCACGGCCTCGCGCCCCTGCACCGGATACAGAGTGATGGCGGTTTGCTCGTCTTCGGGCAGCATCGGGTCGTAGTAGGAGACAGCATACGAGCTTCCTTCCAGCACGGCGGCGACGATCCGATTGGAGGCGTCCGTCCAGCGCAGCGAAGCGGTCGTTCCCTCCGGCGCCTCGGCGATGTTCGCGAATGAGACGTCGAGGGTCCCCTGGCTCAGGTCGACGCCATCGGCGACTTCAAACAACGCAGAGCCTGACTCGTCCGCTGGCCACGATGCCAACAGCTGCCCACCGAGGACGTCGACGGAGATCGAGACGCTTTGCGCGTCGAACGGAACGGGGCCGCCCTCGAAGTCGAAGTCCGCGCAGCCGTAGCTCTGCGCTCCGGTGCTGGACTCCTCCGAAGCGCCGCTCGACCCCCCATCACGGGTCGAGGATGACCCGCTGTCCCCGCTTTCCCCGGAGCTTCCCCAGGGCTCCTCAATCTCGGGGTCCCCGCTCGTCGAGTCGTGTCCGCTCTCGCCAGGGCCGGTGCCCTCCTTCGGGTCCGCCTCCCCGGTGGTGCCGCCGGCAACCGGTTGTCCGGCGACACACTCATCGGCCATACCATCACCGGCCAAGGCGCCGAACCGGCGTCCGGAGGGGCAGGCGAGGTCTTCGAAGCTGCAGAATCCGGACGCCTCGCACCGACCCGCCGCGCCCGCAGCCCCGCAGCTCGCGTCGTCCGAGCACGAGAACACGTCGGCGCGGTCGCAGCCCAGCAGCGTCGTCAGTGCCACGCACAGGAGGCCATATCGCAATCTCCATCGGACCACGCCGCAGGTACGAGGGGGGCGCCGCTTGGGATCGACGTCGCGTCCCTCACCGCTGCAACCAGCGAAGAAGGTCAGCCCGCATACATTCGTAGCTCGGTGCCACGTACAGGTGCGTCTGGTAGTTCGTCGGGTCAAAGTCGTCCGCCGCCATGACGTCGAGCTCCCAAGGGCGGTGCTCCACGTCCTCGAACCGCCGCATTTCGCCGAACGACGACAGAATGCCGGCTCCATAGACCTTCAGGCGATCGTCCTCTTCGAGAATCCCGAACTCGATCGTGTACCAGTACACCCGGATGAGCGCCTCCAGGCGCGCGGAGTCGTTGGCGCGCAACGCCGCGAGTCCGAAGGCGTGGTTGAGTTCGGCCAGCTCGGGGTCGGCCAGCCACGGAACGTGTCCGATGTACTCATGCACGACATCCGGCTCTGGCGTGTACAGGGGCTCGCTGTGGTGCCTCATGTACTGCGTCGCCAAGAAGCGCCGACTCCCAAGCGCTTCGAGGAACACGCGCGGCTGCACCAACCCTGCGACGGGAAGCAACGAGAATCCCTGCAAGGGCTCGAGTTTCGCGTTCACCGACGCGAAACTCGGGATGACATCGTGATCGAAGCCGTAGGCCTCGCACGCGCGTTGGTAGCGACCGCATCCGACCCGCGAATGCTCGGCTCCGAGTTCGTCCCACACGCTGCGCCAGACGCCCTGCTCGACCGGGTTGTAGGGAACATCGGGGAACGGGTCGCCCTCGGAGAACGCCTGCGCGAGCGCTGCGATCGCATTGCGCCGCTGTCGGTAGACGGGGTCGTTGAAGCCGGGGTGGTCGCGGTCGAGCTCGACCAGCTCGATACGAGCGCCACAGAAGCCTCCGGGCGAGGCGGCTGAGGCGGCGGTGTCGTCCGAGGGCTCCACATCTCAGAGCGTAGAGCCTGTCGGGCCCAATCGCCACGCCATGTCGCGCAACCCATCACCTTGCTACCCTCCGCACCATGCGACGCGCATCGCTCCTGTCCCTCGCCGTCCTGCTCCTCGCTTGCGACAAGTCCAGCGATGCCCCCGCCGCGGACACCAAGGCTCCCGAAGCCAGCGCGGACGCCAAGCCGGCTGCCAAGCCCGACACCAAGGCGGACAAGCCTGCCGAGACGCCGGCCGAAGGTGAGCAGGCCGCGGTTGGGAAACCCGCTCCGGACTTCACCCTCCCGGACCTCGCCGGACAAGACGTCAAACTCTCCAGCTTCCGCGGCAAGACCGTCGTCCTGGAGTGGTTCAACCCGAACTGCCCATTCGTGAACAACGCGCATGCAGAGGGCTCGCTCAAGACGATGGCGAAAGACGAGACCGCCCAGGGCGTTGTCTGGTTGGCGATCAACTCCGGCGCCCCGGGCAAGCAAGGGCACGGGGTGGAAGCGAACACCGTGGGCGCCAAGACCTTCGCGCTCGAGCACCCCATCTTGCTCGACGAGTCCGGCACGGTCGGCCGCTCCTATGGGGCCCAGAAGACACCGCACGTCTACTTGATCGACGGCGCCGGCACGCTTGTGTACCGCGGGGCGATCGACAATGCGCCGTTCGGAGAGGTCGATGGCGGTGGGGCCCTGGTCAACTACCTCGCAGGCGCCCTCGCGGAGCTCCGCGGGGGCAAGCCCATCACGACCGCCGAGACCCCGCCGTATGGATGCACGGTGAAGTACGGGTCGTAGGCGCACGATTCATCCGCATTCAGACCGGAGTTTCCCGTGGCGCGTTGAGGTTCTTGCCACCTGATAGGGTGAGACTCCAATGGCCAACCTGCTCGCCTGCCCCCACTGCCAGTTGCACGCCCTCTCCAGCGAATCGCGCTGTCCCCACTGCGCGGGACACCTTCGCCCGGTGGGCGGTCGCCTGGCGCTGACCGCCGCCGCAGTCCTCCTGGGCCTGTCCCCGATGGCGTGCGAGAAGGCGGGCCCCGAGCCCTCGCCCCCATCCGACAGTGGTGGCGTGGCCGAGCCCGAATACGGCGTCCCCGACACCAGCGGGCAGAACCCCGATGCTCCTGCGGAGCCCGATGGCCAGGACCCCGACGCGCCCGCGGGTCCGCATGACGACCCCGACTTCGCCGCGGAGTACGGCGTGCCCGTCACCGACGACACCCCGATGGCCCCGATGTACGGCGTCCCACAGAGCGACGACCCGCAGCACTGAGACCGGTGATGGCTCGCCTCATCGCTTGCCCTGCCTGCCGCGCCCACGTGCGCTCCACCGAGCCTCGGTGCCCGCACTGCGAGCGACCTCGAGTCCGTAGGATTCATCGACGAGTACGTCAGTTCTGAAGTTCGTTCCGGGTTCTCCGTTCGGAGCAAGAGAGCGAAGCATCCCGGAGGGATGCGTCGCGGAAAAGACGGAGAGTACCGAACGCAGGCCTGACCAACCGAGGGTTTCGGAGGCGCCCCACACCCGAAGGGGGGGCCGCAGAAACCCGGCGCGGATTTCAGGCATGAGGCACTAGTTCGCGGCGGCCTGTTCGTCGAGCGCGGCAGCGAAGCGGCGCACGATGTCCCCGGCGGACTCGACCTTGTGCACACCCGACACGCTGCGCCCGGCTTGAAAGTAGTTCTTGTAGCCGCTGCCATGAAGGTTGGCCTTCTTGAGCTGCCAGACCGAGCGCAACGAGTAGTACGTGCGGATGTAGTGTTTGAGCTTGGGGTGCCGCAGCATCCGCTTGGCGATGAAGCCTGCCTCGGTCCCGACCGCTTCGACGTACGGGGTCTTGATCACGGCAACCGGCACGCCAGAGATGCGCTCGCTGAGCACGATGTCGTCTTCCTTCGCGTCGACGATGGCCGTCTTGTAGTCGGCATGCGCGGTGCACTCGGAGGTGGCGATGAAGCGCGTCCCCATCTGCACCGCGCCGTACCCGATCGAAAGGGCATCGACAAAGCCCGACGCCTCCCCCACCCCACCGGCGCACACCAGCGGAAGCCCCAGGTCTTGCATCGAGTCAAACAGCGCCTGCGGGGTCTGACTTCCGGCGTGTCCTCCGGCGCGACCGTTGACGCAGATCAGGCCGTCGACTCCGGCGTCCTTCGCCTTGAGCGCGAACTTTCGCTCGGTGACGTCATGGTAGACGAAGCCGCCAGCCGCGTGGACCTTGTCCACGACCTGACGCGGATCGCCGAGCGCGGTGATGAAGAAGCGAACCCCTTCCTCCAGCGCGATGTCGATCCAGCGCATCATGCGATCCAGGTAGACCTTCGAGCTCTTCTCGACGATGGCGTTGAAGCCGATGGGCTTGTCCGTAAGGGCTCGGATCTTCCGCAGACCTTCGCGGAAGTCGTTGCCGTGCACGTACGTCAGCGAGATCGGTTGAACGATTCCGATGCCACCGGCCTCCGAGACAGCCGCGACCAGCTCGGGGTTGGAGCACGGATACATCGCCCCGCAGATCAACGGGATGGAGGCTCCAGAGTGCTCCTCGAAGGCACTGCGCGCGTTCATAGGGCTGACGCTAGCCGCCAAGCACCCCACGCGACCACCCACAATCCGGCGGGCCCGGCCTGCAAAGCCGCCGCACCCCTGATAGCGTGCCCTGGTGTCACAACAGCGGCGTTTGGGTGGATGGATGAGGGGTGCGACCGCGGGCGCGGTCTTGAGCACTTTGGCCTGTGGACCCGCCGTCGGCAACGGAGACACCGAGGGCGAAACGGGATCGGGCAGCGTCGGCACGAGCACAACCCAGCCGGACCCCACCACAACCCCCTCGACAAGCACCACGACAACGTCGCCTCCGAGCACGGTCACCACCGCACCACCCACGACCGCCGACACCAGCGGAGACTCCGGGTCGAGTGAGACCGGCAGCACCACCGGCGAGGTTCCCGGCTGCGAAGAAGGCAACTGCCGGATCGACATCGTCGTCGTCGTCGACAACTCGGCCCAGACCGCGGGGGCTCAGGAGGCGCTCGCGTTGGGGATGATCGAGCTCGAGGCACAGCTTCGGGGGATGGGCGCGGACTTCCAGGTCATGTTCACGACCACCGACTACGGCAACCCCCTTTGCACCCCCTTTGAGCCGGACGGATACGACCCCGCCCGAGGCTCGCCCGTCGCCACGGCCTGCACGACCCGGCTGCAGGATTTCGTCGGCCTCGGCGGTGTGCCGGACAACGCCGAGACCGCATGCACCAACGTCTGTCCCGACTCGATCGGGCCGATCGACGACCCCTTCATCGCCTTCGATGGCATCAACCAGAACGTCCCCGAGTTGACCCGGCCGGTCGACATCGACGGCGACGGTGTGCCAGAGAACGAGGTTGCGCGCGCCATGGCCTGCCTCGCGCCGATGGGCATCAACGGGTGCTCGTACGAGTCGCCGCTAGAGAACATGCTTCAGGCACTGAACCCAGGCGCCGAGTGGAACCAGGGGTCAAGGCCGTTCCTGCGCCCCGACGCAGCGCTGGGTATCGTCCTGCTCACTGACGAGCTGGACTGTTCGGTCGCGGACTACTCGATGATGACCGACCCCGCACTCATGGAGATTTTCCCCGCGACCGGCCAACCCCTCGGGAGCAGCGCCCTGTGTTGGAACGCGGGCACCGACTGCGACGGCCCGGAACCCGACGGCACGTACGAGTGCGTACCGGTGGCCGACGATAACCTCCAGCCACTGGCGCGCTACACGAACTATCTCGAAGACACCCTCGCGGACGATATGAAGAAGCCGGTCTACATGCTCGGATTGCTGGGCGTTCCGGCGGTCACAGATCGGCTCGACCGCTCACCGTTCACCCCGACCGCCGGCGGGATCCTGGACCTCGAGATTCGGGACTGGACCGACGCCGATGTGCTCCCCGAAGACGCTGGAATGGGCGTCACGGCCGCAGACCAGCAGTTCAGATTCGGCATCGGCCCCTCGTGTTCGCGACCCGAGAGCACCAGCCGAGCACAGGGCATTGCGCCGGTGCGTATCGCCGAGGTCTGCGACGGCCTCTCCGAAGCCAACAGCCAGCGGTGCTGCATCGAATCGATCTGCGACGACGACTACACGGCCGGCATGCGCTGCCTGGCGGGCATGTTCCAGGCGGGCTGATGCGAGCTACGCAGGCCGGGCCTGGGGTCCGCGGATCAACGCCCCCGGCAGCGCCCCGGTATGCTCGCCGTCGACGTAGACGACCTCGCCGCCGATGATCGTGAACCGGTAGCCCGTCGCGTCCTGCAACAGGCGCCGCCCGCCGGCGGGAAGGTCCCACGCCATGCGAGCCGGACCGAGCTTGAGGTTCTCGTAGTCGATGACGTTGACGTCAGCCCTCATCCCGGGTGCCAAGACCCCGCGGTCCAGCAGGCCGTAGACGTCGGCGGTGTCCTTGGTCTGCCGCTTCACGACGTACTCGAGACCGAGCCTGGGGCCGCGCCGACGGTCTCGTGCCCAGTGCGTCAGCATGAACGTGGGCATGCCTGCGTCACAGATCGCGCCGCAGTGGGCCCCGCCATCGGCCAAGCCAAACCTGGTGTTCGGGTGGCTGTGCAGGGTGTGCAGCGGGTCGAGGCTCCCGGACGCGTAGTTGAACAACGGGAAGTAGATCATCCCTTCGCCATCGCGCTCCATCAGCGCGTCGTAGACGAGCTCGAGCACCGCGACGCCGGTGCGCGCCGAGATGGCCGCCAGGCTCTCCTCGGGCTCCGGCTCGTAGTCGAATCCCGCGTGCATCGGGAACATCCGCGCGAACGTCTGCGTGATGAACGACTCGAAGGGCCCGACGCTCGGCGCTGTTTCTGCCAGGAGCTTGGCGCGAAAGCTGGGGTCTCGGAGCGTCGACAGCTGCTCCGACCACGGACGGGTCGCCAGCGCTTGCCAGGACGGATGCAGGGCAAACGGATGGGCCGTCCCTCGCCAGCACATGCACAGACCGATGCTTCGTCCGGCGACCTGCCCCGTCAATGAAACGCCGTCCGCGGCGGCCTTCTCGAGGACCGCGAGCGCCTGCGTCCAGCCCTGCGGGTTGGGGTCGGTCTGGCTGAGATTGAACAGCACCGAGGTCCCCTGCTCGCGCGCCATCGTGTCGAGCCATTTCACCTCCTCCTGAATCCGGTCGTTGTCGCAGGCGATTTCGAACAGCGCCCCTTTGCTCGCCAACACGGCTGCAATCGCAGTCAGCTCGTCCATGCCCGCGCTCGTCCCCGCCACGAGCACGCCCTGCGCCGTCTTGTGCAGTGGGGTTCGAGAGCTGGAGAACCCCAGCGCCCCCGCATCGACAGCCTCGCCCACGAGCGACGCCATCGCAGCGATCTCTTCGGGCGTCGCATCGTGCTGCTCGGAGCGCTCCGCCCCCATCACGTAGCCACGAATCGCGCTGTGCGGCACTTGGGTCGCGTAGTCGAGCGCATGCGGCCGCCGCTGCAGCGCGTCCAGGTACTCCGGAAACGACTCCCAGTCCCACTGAATCCCCTCATGCAGCGCGGCACCGGGGATGTCCTCGACGCCTTCCATCACGTTGATCAGCCAATCGCGGTGTTCGGGACGACAGGGTGCGAACCCCACCCCACAGTTGCCCATCACGACGGTCGTCACGCCATGCCCACTGCTGGGCGAGAAGTGCGGGTCCCACGTTGCCTGACCGTCGTAGTGGGTGTGCATGTCGACGAACCCCGGCGTGACGAGCATGCCCTCGGCGTCGATCTCACGGCGGGCACCTCCCGAGACGTCTCCAACCTCCGTGACCACCGATCCGCGCAGCGCCACATCGGCGACCCGGGCCGGTGCGCCCGTCCCATCCACCACCAGACCACCTCGAATGACGACGTCGTGCTCGCTCATCAGAAGTGAACCATATTCACTTTTTGAATCACATTCAACCACGATGTAGACTGCGGCTGTGAGTTCGCCCGCCGTGTCACGCTCCCCCCGTCGGGCGCGGAAATTCGCCGCAAAGCACGAGGCAATCCTCGATGCGGCCATGACCATCGTCATCACAGACGGCCTGGTGGGGCTCACGCTGGGTAAAGTCGCGAAGCACCTCGATGTGGCCGTCGGGGGCCTGTACCGCTACTTCCCCTGCAAGGAGGACCTTCTCGTGGCGCTGCAGCGACGCGCCGTGGAACGGTTCGGAGCGCGACTGCGCAGCCACGTCCCCGCCAAGCCCCGGACCCGCGGGCCCGTCGCAGTCTTGGGGCATGCGCTGGCCCCGTTCGCGTTCTATGCCGCAAACGCGGGCGCGGACCCGCTCGAGCACCGCCTCATGGACATCATGTTGTCGAACCTCGCCCCCTCGCTCGACGACCAGCAGGCGCGGATTGTCGAGGGCGCACTCGGCCCCATCCTCGACCAAGCCCAGGGGGGTCTCGAGCTCGCTCAAGAGATGGGTGCGCTCGCTGAGGGCGACGGCCGCCAGCGTACGCTCCTGCTGTGGAGCGCGACCCACGGGCTCGGACACTTGCAAAGCCGCGACCGGTTGGAGCACGCGTCCCACCACGTCGAAGCGCTGCGCTGCGCGATGTTTGAAGCGCTGCTGGTCGGCTTCGGGGCGGACCCCAAACACGCCCGGGCCGCGGCGCGTCGAGCCGGTTGAGCACGGGCGCAAAGAAGCGGGCCCTCGCGAGCATGCAGGCCTCCACGCCCCGCACGCCCACGTGGGCCTCGCGCGGCCACGGCCGCACCCACCAAACGCAAACGAGGCGCCGAGGTTACGAAGAACCTGGCGCCCCGAAGGCAACAAACGACACAAGGACTAGAGCGGCTCGCCGCCCTGCGTCGTGCAGTCGTCTGCCGTGAGCAGGATCCAGCCCTTGCCCTTGCATTCGTTCAAGCCACCGCAGGCGTGGCCTTTGGAGCCCGCCTCCACGCGCCCATCGGGAACGTCGCAGCCGGACTGGCCCGAGCAGTCGTTGGCGCCAAAGCACTTGATCTTGGCGGCCGCCTTGGCGTCGCCGCCCGGAGCGGCTTCGTCAGGGACGGCCGAGGCCTTGTCTTTGTCGCAGCCGCCCAGGAAGAGGGCGGCCGCAGCGAGTGCCAACGTGGTGGGAATGCTCTTGGACATGGGTCAGATGCTCCTTGGAATTACTCTGTGGGGTGGCAGCCAAAGCAGCCGAAGCCTTGGCCCGTCTCAGGGTTGAACGGCTCCATGTCGAGCAGCTTGGCCGACTCCGGCACGACCTGCTCAACCATGAACTTGGTGATCGCCTCGTCGTACTCCATCGCGGCCCCCACGGGGTCCTTCGCGTTGAGCGGGAAGAGCGAATCGGTCGGCATCGCGAAGTTGGTCTCCTTCATGTCGTCGCCGTGGCAGGTCTGGCACTTGAAGCCGGAGAACTGCGCTTCGTCGTGCGCCTTGAAGGACTTCTTCTGCGCCTTGAGGAACGTGATCCCCATGTACTCCTGGCGCTGCTTGAACGACTTGTCGGCCCACTTGACGCCGGGAGCACCGGGGTCGGTGTCGGCGCCGTCTTCGGCGGGGGTCGCTGCGACACTGTCTGCGGCGGCGGGCGTCGCAGGGGTGGCATCGGCAGGCGCGGCCGGTTGGGCGCCCTTGTCACAGGCGGAGAGGCCCAGCGTGAGGGACGAAGTCAGAAGGATTGTCGCGAGCGAAAGCTTGGCGTGCATCGAGAACTCTCAGAGGGTGCGTAGGGTTCGGTCTCGCCAGGCGTCAACGCCTAGCCGAGGTCGTTGTTACGCGGGCCGAAGCCGAGATTCAACCCACCGGACGACGCCGCGTCCGCAACAGGCTGTTACGCTGTTTGCAATGAAGCACGACCGGCCCAGCCTCGGTCATGGCGTGGGCCTGAGGGTCCCCCACTACGAAAAAGCCCTCGATGGCTCCCTGGATGTGGATTGGGTCGAGGTGATCACCGAGAACTTCCTCGGAGACGGAGGCCGTCCGCGTGCCGTCCTGGACGGGGCCCGGGCACAGGTCCCGGTGGTGCTGCACGGAGTCTCCCTCGGAATCGGCTCCGTGGAGCCGCTCGATATGGACTATTTGGGTCGCGTCCGCGCCCTCAGCGACCGGGTCGAGCCCGCGTGGATTTCGGACCACCTGTGCTGGGGACGCATCGACGGCCATCACGCCCACGACCTGCTCCCCCTGCCCTACTCCCAGGAGGCTCTGGACTTGGTCGTCGAACGCGTCGGGCAAGTTCAAGACGTCCTGGCGCGACCGCTCGTGTTGGAGAACGTCTCGAGCTACGTGGCGTACGCACACAGCGTCATGCCCGAGTGGGAGTTCCTGGCCGAGATCGCCTCACGCAGTGGCGCCCGGGTGCTCCTCGACGTCAACAACATCGTCGTCAGCGCCAAGAACTTCGAGTTCGAGCCGGAACACTACCTGCGCGGGATTCCGACGGATCTGGTGTGGCAGTTTCACCTCGCCAACCACACCGACCGCGGCCACTACAAGTTCGACAGCCACAAGGGGGCCGTCTCGCAGGAGGTTTGGGCCCTGTACCGCCTCGCCGTCCAGCGGTTCGGCGACGTGTCGAGCCTGATCGAGTGGGACGAAGACGTGCCCGCATGGGACATCCTCCGGGGTGAAGCCCGCAAGGCCGCCCAGATCGCAGCACAGGAGCTCAGCCGGTGACGCTCGAGCAGATGCAGGCGCTGTTTTGGACCGCGATTCGTTGGCCCACGGGAGTTGAGGACTTCCTCGATCAGGCCAGCGTCGAAACGCGTCGCGCGTTCGCTGAGACGTTTGCGCAGACCCCCGCGTTTCCCCGTGCCGCTCGAGTGCAGGTCTACGCAGAGGCGTACTTCTGGCGTCTGTACGAAGTCGCCGTCGACCAACACCCGGTGACCGCTTGGCTCGCCACAGGACCACCGTTCCACGACTTCATCACCGATTTTGTGCTCGCGTCCCCTTCGAGGACCCCCGACATTCGCGGGTTCGCGGCGGGCCTGGCCGAGGCGCTGCGCTCCCACGCGCTGGGGCGAGCACACCCGGGCCTGGCGGACGTCGCCGCGGTCGACTGGGCGATCAGCGACGCGGTCGATAGGCCCGATGAGGTCCGGCTGAGCGCCGCTGACCTGCAGTCCTTGCCTCCGCAGTCCTGGCCGGGGGCGCGCTTTGGACTCACCACCACCGCATCGCTGATCCCCTGCGCCCTGCCCTACTCGGAGCTGCGCCGGGCGTGGGCGCAGGAGCAACCCGTACCCGCGCTCGACCCGGTGGCGCGCACCGTTGTGGTGTGGCGACAGGCGGACCACGACGTCTACCAGCGCACGCTTGGCGATCCGGAGGCCCGCGCCCTGGGATGCCTTCACCGCCGCGGAACCTTCGCTGACGCGTGCGATGCCGCGGCGGGTCCCCACGCCAACGAAGCATCGCCGGCCGACGTCGCTGGGTGGCTGCGGCGTTGGCTCGGCGACGACCTGGTCGTCTCGCTCGACTACTCGTAGGCGCAGCTGGAACGGACTTGGCCCGCCAAAGCGGAGGCTTTGTGCCGAGAGAGGAACCGATCCGCGGCTTTGCGCGCCGCCGCGGTCCGACCGAGCTGACACAGCACCCGGACCTCGAGGGCGCGACGCACCTCCGCCAGCTCGCCGTTGGGATGTTGCTTGGCATGTTTCCGCAGCGCCGCGAGGGCGTCACGGTTGCGACCGCTGGAGCTTGCGACACGCGCCTTCCCCAGGAGGGCCGATTCGGCCGCGAGTGCCGACGGTTTGGCGGCCTCAGGTTGCGGGCGAGGGTGTTTGCGCGGGCGAGCCTTCGGTTGGGGCTGTCTC
>OJGU01000380.1_pt1 | contig 27308 bp, 18 predicted proteins | sample 1594741 | NCBI WGS metagenome assembly OJGU01 (sample SAMN05416841, study PRJEB24817) | seawater metagenome | isolation source: Sea water | place: Canada:Atlantic | collected 2013-07
AACCGGAACGTTGGACGAGGACGAAAAGGAAATCATCTTAGAGATCCTTTCCCTGGACGAGAAGACAGTTCGCGACATCATTTCACCGAGAAGTCAAATGGCGACGATACCAAAGGGCCTCGACGCGTCAGAAATGATTAGGGCAGCTACAAAGTATCGACATTCCCGTCTTCTTATTCAAAACGAAGCTGGCACTGAGATTATCGGCGTTTTCGATGCTCAATCTCTCATGCTTAACCCAAACGCAGATGTCGAAAGCCTCATGGAGGATCCAACGTTCATTCCTGAAACGATGAATCTGCAAGAGCTCTTCGCCAGCTTCCAAGACCACCGCAGGCGACTAGCTGTTGTCCTCGATGAATATGGAGAGATTACCGGGGTTGTCACCATTGAAGATATCTTGGAGGAAATCATGGGCCCTGTCTACGACGCCAAGTCAAAGGAGACTTCGAGAATTCAACGCCTGAGCCCAGATCGATGGCAAGTGAGCGGACTGACCACCATCGAAGATTTCGCTCGTGAATACGAGAGAATCGGCACGGTTCCAGAGATCAATACCATGGGTGGCCTCATGGCGTCCCTCCTTGCCCACATCCCGACTTCGACGGTCTACGTCGACTATCGCGGCCTTCGCCTCACAGCTCATCGGACGGGAGACCGGCGAATTGAAGAACTCTTGGTAGAGAAACTCCCTGCTGAGAGGGTGAGGCCCTGAATCAAAATGGATCTTCTTGCCCCCATTCTGTTTCTCGTTCTCTGCGGAGGTTTATCGTTCTTGTTCTCGGGGATTGAAGCCGGATTCCTAGCTCTCAACCCGGTGAGAATTCGACGTCTCGCTCATTCAAACTATTCGGCAGCCAAAGCCCTCAAGAGCCATTTGGATGATCCTGATCCTTTTCTATGGACGATTCTCATTGGCAACACAGTGGCAAATTTCGGACTGGTTGGCTGCTTTGTCGTGTTGATGCAGCAACTGCAGCCCCTTCCACTGCTGGTAAGACTAGGCCTTTGCTTAGTCGCCTTTTTCGGATTCTACACCTTACTAGATCTCTTGCCAAAAATGCTCGTACGCCGCTTTCCAAATCGCATCACGATATTTCTCACCTACCCGTTTGAGCTCTTTTACGCCATCCTATCCCCACTCGTAAGCTTGGTGTCCCAACTAACACCCAAGAGCCATTCGCCCCAATCAAAGCATCCAGCATACAAAACTCCATTCCAAAACAGGGACGATCTGAGGAAGATCATGCAGGAGAGTGCATCAAGCCTGACAATTGACGAACGAACGCTTATTGCCCGAGTGATGGCACTTCAGGACAGAACCGTTCAAACGCTGATGAACGGGTTTGACCCAGCACTTTCCGTCACCCCAAAGCATTCGATTAAGGAAGCGGCGGCAGTTTGCCACACAAAATCTCGATCAAGAATACTGATCCGATCGAATAGAAGCGGAAAATGGAGCACTGTCGGAATCTTCAATCTCAAGCAAATCTTGTATACAGAGAACATCAATTCTTCCGAACCCATCCAGAAATTCACCGTCCCAGTAACGATCCTAAGAGCGGAAACAACGCTCGATGACGCACTACAGCAGATGAAAGCCACTGGGCAACGGCTCGCAATTGTTGTAGACAGTCAGCAACGCGAAGTTGGAGTTGTCTCGATTAATGACATTCTTCGTAGTATTTTCAGCGAGATGAACCTGTAGAACATGATCGACTCCGAAGCTACCATTCTGATCCTCAAGATCATATCCGTCATCGTCCTAGTCTTCCTCAATGGCTTCTTCGTCGCCGCCGAATTCGGGCTGGTCAAACTTAGGGATTCCCAACTCCGATCCCTTGAAAAAAAGGGATCGCGCAAGGCCAAATACGCGCGAAAAGCCCTCGCTAACTTAGATGCCTCTCTCAGTGCCTGCCAACTTGGCATCACGTTAGCCAGTCTCGGACTCGGGTGGATTGGGGAACCCATTTTCGGTGATCTCCTGGCCCCTCTCATGGACGCTCTGGGGATCGAGAGTGAGAGTGTCCGGCACAGTATCGCATTTCTATTTGGATTCACGACAATCACATTTTTACACATCACCGCCGGTGAACAGGCCCCCAAGATGATGGCAATCAACCGCCCTCTAACAACCTCACTGTGGATCGCTCACCCCCTCATTCTCTTTCACCGCATGTCCTATCCCTTCATTTGGCTACTCAACAATGTGTCGACGTGGATGCTATGCCGCATTGGAATCGACACGAGCGGCGGCCATCACACGTCTCATTCCGAAGAGGAGCTCAGACTCATGCTATCTAGTGCCCACATGTCGAGTGGAGGCACGGTGCTCGGACGCCAAATTATTCTCAACGCCATGGACCTTCGAAACAGATTGGTTCGAGAAGTCATGCGACCTCGAAAGGAAATCGTCTTTCTAGATCTCGAGAAATCTCTCACCGAGAATCTCGCATTGGCCGACGAAGAGGAATACTCACGCTACCCGCTCTGCCAGGAGGGAGAACTCGACAAGGCCATCGGCCTCGTTCATTTCAGAGATCTCTACAAACTCAATCCGAAGGAACATTCGACAAACGATCTGAATCGAATCATGAACGATCTGATCTTTGTTCCTGAAACGGCTCGACTTGAGTATGTGTTGGAACATTTTCTCAAGGACAAGCTACACCTTGCCCTCGTCGTCGATGAGTACGGCGGTATCGTAGGCATGGTTACCCTCGAGAACATCCTCGAAGAACTCGTCGGCCAAATTCAGGATGAATTCGATGAAGAAGAACCCCTTGTGAAACAGAGAAACGCAAGCACTTGGGAACTTGACGGAGGAACCCCCCTTCACGATCTTAGTGAAATCATTGGAACCCCCCTACAAGAGGAAGGCATAAGTACAACAAGCGGATGGTTAACCGTTCGCCTTGGTGAATTCCCGAAGATCGGCGACACTATCAAAGTCGACCGATTTGAAATCGAAGTCTTAGAGCTCGACGGAATTCAAGTGGCTAAACTCATTCTTCGTCGTCTCGAAATAGAACCTCAACCCTCGGAAGAAAGCGAAGACTAGTCGCCCCGCAAATCAGCAGCTCTCACTCTAAGGATTTAGTATTTCCTCAAGAGCACTTAGGCAGCGTTCATTTTCGGCCTCAGTTCCCACACTGATACGAATCCATTCCGGCAGCTGATAGGCCCCCATCTGCCGCGTGATTATTCCTCGCTCCAATAAGGCCTGATAAACCCCAGCGCCATCACCGACACGAATTAAGATGAAATTCGCATAAGAAGGAACAAACTCCCAGCCCTGTTTCTTACATCTGGCTTCATATCGTCTCAATTCGGTCCGATTGAGCATCTTTGAGCGCTCAAGATGATCCCCATCATTCAATGCAGCTAAAGCTGCGACCTGCGACAACACACTACAATTAAAGGGCTGTCGAATTTTTTCCAAACCGGTCACTACCTCCTCGCTGCCAAGTCCGTAGCCAAGACGCAGACCAGCAAGACCGTAGATCTTAGAAAAAGTACGCATCAGCAACAAATTCGGCTGTTCTCCAGACCTGAGATAAGGCAAAAGATCTAGAGCATCGTCCAAGTATTCTACATAGGCTTCATCAATAACAAGCAACACGTCCGGAGGCACACTCGCAATGAGATCTTGAACAGATTTCGAATCTGCCAGCGTTCCTGTTGGGTTGTTGGGATTGGCAAGGAATAGAACTCGTGTTTCTGAATTCACAGCCTCGACCATCCCTGAAAGATCGCTCCCATATCGAATCGCAGGGACCGTAATCACGTCAGCCCCAAACAACTTCGCAACAATCGGATAGATAGCGAAGCAATACTCCGAAACCACAATATTTGTATTCGGGCCGAGTAAGGCATGTCCGACGAATTCGATAATCTCATTGGAACCATTCCCCAAGATGATTTGAGAGCCGGGCAAATTCAGTTTCCTACTTAGCGCTTGCTTCAGATAGAAGGCATTTCCATCAGGGTAAAGATTCACAGACTTAATGACTTCAGCCATCTGAGCCATGGCTTCTGGAGAAGGTCCGAGGGGGTTCTCGTTTGAAGCAAGTTTGGCTATCTTTGAATAGTCCATGCCTATTTCTCGTGCGACTTCTTCAATTGGTCGACCGGGCTGATAGACCGGAAGATTCTCCAGGTTGGGGTTCAGTCTTAGCATAGTTGGATTTAGAAATTCAGAGAAAAAAACTTATCTTAAGTAATCGACTTAAGAATCTTGCGCACATCAACGTGCGATCGAATTAAATCCCTTATCAGGGAAATCTTGGCCGTATCGTCGGGCCGGGTTTTGACAATCAAATCGTGAACCCTAGACGTGACCTCGTAGCTTCCTTCACGAGTAAACAAGACCGGATAGGGTAGGTTTCGAATCTGCTCACGCATTTCTGCATTAGGTCTCAAATCATCCGTGAGGATAATACCTGATAGTTTAACTGGATGCCTCCCGACCTTCCCTGATGCAACTGCATGGATGAGATCTTCCCTATCTCCAGGCGTAATCAATAGAGTTCCCGCACGAAAAAACTTGGAAGCATGAGCAGCGCTCATCGCGCCGACGACCACATCGTCAACGATATTATGAATCGCCTCAAGTCCATTGAGCGGAGTGGCATGCAACTCGTCCCGGATAAGATCCATCGTTGGACTCGAAAGCAACCGAACATGAGGAATCACGCCCAACAAATCAAGCCCTCGCCGATGGAGCCCTTTGCGAGCAAACTCAGTGATCTGTTCAACCTTGTCTGGCATCACCTTATTAAGAATCACTCCCACAATTTCGACATCCTCTTTCTCAAACAACGCCTGATTAAGAGCAATTTCGTCAATCGGTCTTCCGATCCCACCACGGGTAACGATCACGACCTTCGCCCCAACTAATTTGGCCACACGAGCATTTGACAGGTCAAAGACCGCGCCCACGCCGGCGTGCCCCGTTCCCTCACAGATAACAAGATCCTTTTCCCAAGCAACCCGATCAAAGGCATTCTGAATTCGACTAACCAGAGCCTCATAGTTCGAGGCCCTCAGGTATCTTCGGGTGAAATCACTCTCGACAGCGATCGGGCTCATTTCATCTAAAGGACAATTAAGTCCATAGACACGATCCATGAGCACGGTATCCTCATCGATTTTCTGACGATGAATATCAACAAAGCGCTGGCCGATTGGTTTGATAAATCCAACTCGTGGATAGGCTTCCTGAATGGCTGCCATCAATCCCAGCGAAGTCGTCGTCTTTCCATCGTTCTGTCTCGTGGCAGCAATAAACAGCCGCGGAGTCGTGGAATTCTTGAGTTTGGTTTTCATTCCTCTCTTTTCTTACGACAGCTACCTTGTTTAGGCATCGCCAGGCAGGTTTTCTCCGGCACCAGGAAAGAGATTGCTGTATTCGATCGATTGCATCCCCACGATCGCAGCCACCCCAAGAATATCATGGGCGTTTGATCCACGGGATACATCAGCTGCGGGTCGATCCAAGCCCAACAGAATCTGGCCATATGCATTCGCTCTAGCAGCGTACTGGACCATTTTACTCGCAATATTCCCGGAGTTAAGATCTGGGAATATCAGTACATTCGCACTTCCTGCGACAGGGCTTTCCGGCAGTTTCCTGCTTGCGATTCCGGGAATAAGAGCGGTATCAACCTGCATTTCACCATCAAAATCAGCTTCCAACTTGATCCCCTTCGCTCGTTCACGAGCTAGCGCCGTGGCGGCTTGGATTCGCGCAACATCACTCTGCCCCGCACTCCCTTTTGTCGAATAGGAGAGCATCGCGACCCGGGGTCGACTACCATGCAAATGATGAGCAAGGTGTGCAGTAGAAACAGCGATCTCAGCCAATTGCTCCACTGTAGGATGGGGAATAACACCACAGTCTCCCATGAAGAGAACTCCCTCTTCGCCAAAACGTGTGTCATCAAGTTCAAGAATCATGCAACTTGAAGCCGTTGTCTGTCCCGGTGCCACCTTGATTATTTGAAATAGGGGGCGCAAAACAGACTCTGAAAAATCACTTGTCCCAGAGACCAATCCATCCACTTGGTGCATTGCAACCATCATTGCCCCAAAATAATTGGGATTCGACATGATTGATCTGGCATCTGTCGCTTCATGGCCTTTCTCCTGCCTCATTCGAGAATACCGACTACAGAAATTCTCCAAGTCGCTACTATCAGCTGGGTTGATAATCCGTATCCCCTGCAGATTGACACCCAGCTCTCCCGCAATCCGTTTAATCTTCGTGCGGTCCCCCAACACGATCGGGGCTCCTAGACGTAACGAATAATATTGCCGAGCAGCCTGGAGAACTCGAGGCTCCTCACCTTCAGGAAAAACAAGGCGCTTTGGATGGCGCTGAAGTTTTTCAATGATGCTTCCAATGAAACGCATAGCCCGTTACTAGCTCACCCTCAGAGAATCCGCAACAGCAACTATCCACGCCAGTAGCGGTTCAAGCTCTAGATTAGCTATTCAGTAGCCGATCATAAACCGCAACAATCCGCTGGACCATCGTCGCTTCACTGAATTCTTGTTCCACAAAACGGCGGCCCTCCTGACCTAGCCGTTTGCGTAATTCAGAAGATGCTGCCAGCTGACTGATTCGGTCCGCCAATGCATCAACAGCTCCCACCGGCACGAGATAGCCAGTCTTGTCGTTCAAGCAAACCTCTCGGGCACCATCAGAGTCCATCGCAACAACTGGTTTTCCAGCCGCTAGCGCTTGCGGGATCACTCTCGGGAGCCCCTCTCTTCGAGAAAGATGAACTACAATATCCATAATGCCGATTAATGAAGCCACTTCATCTGGACGAACAAGGCCCGTAAACACCACAGAACCGCTCAAGCCTCGTTGTTGAACGAGCCGTTCAAAACGGGCCTGCCATTCCCCTCCGCCTACCAACAAAAACTTCGCATTCGGATGGCGTCCGAGAATGCTCGGCGCAACCGTAAAAAGATCATCGTGCCCCTTCAATTGAAACAATCGCCCTATCTTTCCAATAACAAGGTCATCCGGACTCAACCCAAAGCGCCTACGTAGATCGGAATTGTTCTCAGACTTTAGGAAAGGAGAAAGATCAAATCCACTGAACACTTTATCATACAACGCTTCATGCCCAATACCTGCATCGAGGTACTGCTGATTCATCGCATTCGCAACACCAATGAATCGATCCGTGTATCGACCTGCCACTCGTTCCGCTGTGCGGAAAAGCAAGTTGGGGGCATCCCCTTGAAACGTACCAAAGGAAGGACCATGGATGGTATGGATGATCGTTGGGACCTTAGCGAGTCGGGCCGCAATTCTTCCCAAGATTCCAGCCTTCCCGCTATGAGTATGCACAATTGCTGGCCTGGTCTCTTCAAATCTTCGCCGTAATTTATTCAAGGCCAAGAGGTCCCTCAGCGGGGAGACTGGACGCACAAGTTCGGGAATCAGATGCAAAAGCCCAGGGATTCCTTCTACCAGATTCTGAATACTGCCCTCTGGTTCATCTGAATGCGTCAGCCCACTGATCAACTCCACCGAGTAGTCAGGATGACGGTAGAGGCCTAGAACTGTGGAAACCGTATTCTCTTGCGCCCCCCCAACGATCAGCCGGGTGATGACATGAGTGACAAGCATCCCCGAAGAACCCTATTGAGACTTCAATCGCAACAGGTCGTCAGATACTTTTTTGTACTCGTCCGTATTCTTAGGGGCAGTTTCTAAGTACCGTTCGAAATGCTCAATCGCCCCTCTGACATCACCCTCGGCTTCATTGATCCGACCGAGGCCAAAGGAAATCGCATGATGATTGGGTTCAATCTCTCCGGCTGCAAGGTAGTCCAGCTTAGCATTTTCGAAATCTCCCTCCCGAAAGTAGGCAATCGCGCGATTCAGCCTCGCAATCGCATTTCCAGCATCCGCTGCAATCACTTTCGTTAGCGGAGCAACAGCGTCCTTATTATTGCCAAGGCGAATAAGAGCGACCGCCTTGTTCTGAAGCAAACGAGGATCATTAGGCTTCAATAACAAGTGCCGCTCGAAAAGCGTCAGCGCTTCTTCGTAGCGCCCAGTGAAAAGATAAACTTGGGAGAGGGTTTCAAAGAGGCTCTCGTTCTTGGCATCGTTTACCAAGGCTGTCTTCAATAGGTCCTCGGCCTTGGCAAACGCGGCGGATTTGGTTTCTTCATCCCCCTTGACACCGGCTTGATTCCCGATGGCATAGTGACTCAGCGCTTCGAGCCGCAACAACTCAGAGCGACTCGCTAAGTCCATCTCAGGATTCGCACTCTTCATTTTTCCCGCCGCCACGATCGCTTCCTTGGGAAATCCAGAAGCAAAGTAACTGTTGACCACTTTCAATTTCGTATCAACGTTACTTGGATCCAACTCAGCCGCACGTTCGTAGTTCAAACTTGCCTGACGATGATTTCCCCCGTTTGAAAACTCTGCCGCCAAGAGAAGCCTAAAACTCGATTCGTCAATCGGCCCATTTGCCGAAAGCAGTTGTTCGTAGGTTCCATAGTTCTGCTGAACCCCCTTGGTCTCGTTCGCTGTTAAGCCCACTTGCTTGGAAGCCTCCCCACTCGCAAGCACCTCATTCTGCCGAAGGTTCACCTCGGCACAGGTGTTCTCAGGATTCCAGGCCAAAGCTTGATTAAAACCGTTCCGGGCTTCCTCAAGTCTTTCCAGTTTCTGCAATTCGACTGCCCAAACGTTCTGTTCCCTCGACAACCACGCTCCCAATCTCAAACTTCCGAGATCACCAGTTTCAATCCCTGCTTCAAGATTTGGGAGGGTTTCTGCTAGCTCTTTCCAATAGTCCTGGTTGGCACCAATTTCACCCTCTGAAAGAGCGGGCGGCCGGACTTCGCCCTCCTTGTAGGCAATCAGCTGGGTAACCAAGCCTCGTTGTCGTGGATAGAAAACTTCAAAATAGAGTCCAAAACTCGAGTTTAAATAGAAGACAGGGTTTCTCGTAGAAATCTGCCCAAGGACATTCAACAGGCTACCAACGTTGATTTGATCGGGAAACTTATCCTCCGGCAACAAGTCTGGCCAAGAAGCCAGAATTCGCGAACGCACCTGCTCCTCGTAGAATCCGATAGAAAGCGCACTCATGTCGACAATGGTGTAGTCACGGTCCAGTCCCTGCCGCGCCAACTGCGCTTGCAAGACCAAGGCCGAGTAAGAATTATCTGCAAGGATCAATGATTTCTCGTTGGGAAGATTTCTGACGACGAGCTCACTAAACTTTTCAAACTGATCCCCATTACTCAATCGAATCAAGGGCAAGTTCCGAAAAAGCAATCCTAGGGGTGCCACCACGACCAAAATACCAAGTAGCCCAGAAACCAGCCCATTTAACAAACGTCCCTCTCGATTGTTCCTCCGATGGGATGGCGCCTTACTAAACACCAGCATGACATAGCCCGTGAAATAGCCGACCGCTAAGGCGCTCAAATAGTAGAAAGTCAAAAACTGAATCGGCAATGTCGAAGCAACCGCTCGCGGGCTAAACGCTGGATCGAATGCAACCCAAACACAGGCTCCGAGAAACAGGATATGCATCGACCGAAACATGAAATTAGAGAGCATGGCACCAACAACACTCACGTCCCCAATTGAAGAAGGAAACCGTATACCCATGACCAGGACGGGCAGCAACGAAGTTAAAGAGAGTAAGACGACAACCGTCTTCGGGATTCCGGTGAGAAAATTCTTCTGAGCCCCCAGTTGGATTTTTAACAGATCCATGAAACCACCGGTTGATGGATCACTTGAGAGGATGATTGCCGGCAACAATGCATAGGTTGCGAGCCCAATCGCACCAAGGCCAACCATTCGGACTAGGAAACTCGGACGGAATGCATCCACTCCTTTCGTCCAAACCAAAGCGAACGCCAGCACTGGAAAGTAGCCAATGAATGCCCAGTCCGAAGGAACGGCAAAACCGTAACCCAGAGCAAGACAGTACAACCAGCGATCGTTTTGAACAATCCGATACTCAAGAATGGCTCGAATAAAAAATGAGAATAGCAACACCGTGAGCATTCCGCCTGTCATCGACGTGGCATTTTCCCAAAAGGTCAACTGGAACCCACAGACAACACACGCAAATAAGGGCGGCACCCATGCCGTAGGCTGACTAAGCAGTGAATACTCACTTCGCTCACGTTGCCGTTGATCTCTCGTTCGGTCGTGCGGCAGCAATGCCACAGAGCGGGCGAGCTGGCTCAGGGTTAATGCCGCAAGTAACGCGCTTATGAGGTTAAGCACCAGGGGTTGAGACGAGACAGGCAACCATCGAACTGGCAGCGTTAGAAGGTAGAGGAGAGGATTACTAAGCTGAGGAGACCAATCCCAGCCGGTCACCTTGGCTATCGGCAATATACTGTCACCAGTAACCCAGCGCCCTACGGTCAAAAAGTAAAGGGCAAAGAAGAGAGCGCCAATTACCCAGTGTAATCGCCTCTGTACAAAACCCGTCTGTATCGAATTACCTTCATCCATACGCTTTCACGACTAAGAAGAAACGAACGCCGCCGCCTTGGCAAGGTATTCTTCGTGTCAATTCCCTCAGCATTCTGTTAGTATTCCGTCACCTCAACGAGCGGGCAACATGAATAAAAGGGGTTAGACTCCCGAACCGTTTTAATCTTATTCTGATTGATTCAGACTAAAACCGAAGCCAGAGCGTTCAATTCAATCTTGAAATCCAATGCTTTCTAAAAGCCTCCATCAATCTAGGAGAGCCCAACGATCAAGTGTTCGACATCGACGGCAAGTCCAATTAAAGTTACGTGCATCCCATGACGATATTTCGCCCATCCGCTTTCTATCTCATTTTTTCTTTTCTTTCTGTATCCTCGAGCCTCGCAGCGGATTGGCCACGGTTTCTAGGCCCGGCCGGAACCGGAAAATCGACGGAGACGAACCTGATAGGTAAATGGCCATCGGAAGGCCCCAAGCGCCTATGGAAACAGGATATCGGCACTGGCTATAGTGCCCCTTCAATCATCGGCGATCAGTTGGTGCTTCATCACCGCAGAAAAAACCAAGAGATCATCCAGGCCTTTTCAGCAAGGGCCGGCACCTCTGAGTGGCAACACGCCTACTCCACCAGTTTTGTCGATCCATTCGGATATAACAACGGGCCGCGGTGTTCGCCCCTTCTCACTGCCACCCGTTGTTACACATTCGGCGCGGAAGGAAAACTCGTCTGCCTGGATCGAGCCTCCGGAAAACTCGTTTGGTCACGCAATACGGCCGCAGAGTTTAATATCCCACAAGCCTTCTTCGGTGTTGGTAGCACCCCCCTTCTCACGAATGATCGACTTATCGTAATGATTGGAGGGCAACCGAACTCTGGAATCGCCGCCTTTCACCCAGAAACAGGAGAAACCATTTGGACAAGCGTCGGCAAGGATACATGGAATGGCTCCCCCAAAACGGGTTGGCGAGGTGAACCGCCAGTGATCTGGAAGGATTACGCAATGCAGGCAAGCTATGCCAGCCCCGTTGCAGCAACGATCCACGGGCAGCAGCACCTACTCTGTTTTACCAGGCAAGGACTCGTATCTCTCAACCCTGAAGATGGAGCGCTCCGATTCAAGTTTTGGTTTCGCTCAAGAGTCAATGAGTCAGTAAACGCGATCAACCCGGTCGTGAAAGACGATCTCATCTTTCTTTCAGCCGCGTACTACGGAATCGGCTCGGTTCTTCTCCAAGTTCAAGAGAATGGGCGGTCGGCAAGAGAATTGTGGCGCGACGACGTTCTAGAAATTCACTGGTCAACACCCATTCTTCACGACGGCTATCTCTACGCCTTTAGCGGGCGTAATGAACCAGATGCACGATTTCGTTGTGTTGAGTTCGAAACAGGACGGCTCATGTGGGATCGAGATGAGCGCTGGCGCAAGAGTTTAACACCTCCCAACGTATTCGGCCGCGGTTCACTGATTATGGCTGATCAAAAACTGTTCGCCCTGGGCGAAGCGGGACTCCTCGGCATCATCGAGCCAACACCAGATTCCCTGGTCGAACGAGCCCGATTCCAAGTTCCTGAACTAAAATATCCCTGTTGGGCGGCACCGATTATTTCGAACAAACGTTTATACTTAAGAAGTGAGAACCGTCTTATTTGCTACGACCTTGCCGCAAATCAATAACGAGACACACAACACCAATTCAAACCATTCTAAGCGATTCGACGCGAGAGCGCTCTCACCGTCAACGAATAGCGCTCAGCCCGCAGACGGAGTGTCCCATTGGTCGCAAAAAGAGTCGACAGATTGCTTGAATTCATCACCTTACGCTTTTCACCAGAACAAAGCACACGCCCTTCGCGCAACATCATGACATGAGAAAACACAGGCATGATTTCTTCAACATGATGGGTCACTAGGATAATGGTTGGAGCCCCCTTCCCACTGCCAAGTCGCTGCAGAAATTGAAGAAAGTTCTCTCGAGCTCCCGGATCCAATCCGGCACATGGCTCATCCAAGATAAGGAGAGATGGTTTTGCCATGAGCGCGCGACCAATGAGAATTCGTTGTCGTTCCCCTTGAGACAAATGAGCCCAAACCCGATCTTCTAAGTGCTCACACTCCACTTGTTTGAGAATCGTTCGGGCGACTTTTAAATCTTTAGGTATCGGATCCCCCCAGTAGTCGATCATCGCATACTTGCCACTGACTACGGATATAACCGCAGGCTCTGTATCCGCCATCATCTGCCGCACGGCAGAACTAACAATACCCAACTGCAAACGCACATCTCGCCAATCCGACTCACCATATTGGTGTCCCAGTAAGAATATCTCACCTGCGGTCGGCATGAAATACCCTGTAAGGGCTCTCAAAAGAGAAGTCTTTCCTGAGCCGTTCGCCCCAAGAATGCACCAATGCTCTCCCTGACGCACTTCCCAGTCGAGATCATGAAGGATCCGCGTCTTTTCTCGATCAATTCTTAGTCCCTCAATCCGTAAACACGGTTCTGAATGGTCGTTTCCAGCCTTTCTCCCTGCCATTTTATCAATTCTTTCCCTAATCAATCCGCCCCGCGCTTTCAATCGTTACTTTGCCAATGCTCGTTAAAGAATCCCGCCTCGACAATCTTGCCGGGAACACTTTGATCTGCGGGCGTCCGAACGTCGACGAATGCGTAGTCAGGTAGCATGGGCACCTGCGTGGCATTGCTCCCATACCCCCTGAACGTAAACCCACTGTTGATCACGATGTATCGATTTGGATTGAGCGGATTAGGGTAGACAAATGAGGGCACGATATTCGTCCCGTCATAGACGTGACCAGCAAAGAGGATTCGACCATTATCCCACTGGATCGGCAATTTTGATTCGATCGCATTGATCACAGAATTACTTGCAGGATCGCCCCAGAGAATCAAGTTGCACCGAGCAATCTGTTTCTCTGTAAGCTGGTCCGCTTTCACGCTCCTGGCTTGTCCCCGGAATTGCCCTCGCCACTCATGCTTGAATCGCTTCAGTTCATTCCCAATCCATTGCCCCGCGTACGTTTTCGCCAAGGGCCTTGACGGTTCAACGAGAATAAACCGGTCCATAAACGCATCATCAATAGGCCCCTGCAGCCCAGGGCGCTTCTGAATCACCGCCTCATCGAATTTAGCAACGACTCTCCACGCTCCGTCACGAACGGCCAGGAAAACCTGCCACGAACGATCCGACTTCACAGCCGGACCTTGGAGCGTTGTACCATTGATACGAATCAGAGGCTTGGCACCAGCACTAAAAGGACTTTCCCCCGAGTCGAACCGTAAGGTCAGGGACGTAACATTCGTTAGGTCCAGCCTGAGTTGATCATCTGCTTGGATCCAACCTTCCGCCTTGGCACGACGCCAATGCTGCCCCAAGCCATGTAGTTCGATCCAATGAGATCGAGCATATCGCAGCGTCCAGGTCGTAAATTTGAGATGCCGTGGAATCCTCTCTTTTCCAATCCGAACGATCGAGTCGATCCGAGAAGCGACTTCTTTCTTGGCAAGCGGATGATACGAATGCGCGGTCTTCGGTCCGATCACATGTCGCAGCTTCATTCCTTCCTCTTCAAGCGCCTTAGCCATTACTTGAGCCGCTTGAATCTGTTTGTCGATCTCACCGCTATAGGCAACCGTTGGATTGTGATAGAGATTCAATGCATAGTCGGTAGCGTCATATAAGTGCCACAATTCCTGCTGATACCACGTCGGCTTCGATTCCTTCCTCCAAAGCCCAAGATATTCCGCAGATTCAGCAAACCCCGCACCCGGGGCTGCGGCGACCCAAACGTCCGGATGATGCACCGCTAGATGCCAGCAACCTGCCCCACCCATAGAAAAACCCCGGATCGCAATCCGCTGCTCATCGATTCGGTATCGCTGCTTTACAGCCTCTAGTGACTCAAAAACGTCAACCTCCCCAGCAAACTTAAACGCATTGCAAAAGCGTCCATAAGGGTGAAGAACAAAGGTATTCTTCGGAACAAACTGGCCAGGTGATGACTGCCTCTGATGCAAAAACTTGAGCTCGGTCAATCGATTGTCTCGGCCATGCAACCAGACGTCCGCTCGATACCTGTCGTGTCCACGCACCGAATAGCCATCCGGGATGACAAGACCATAGGGCTGGACAGAATCATCGATTCGAGAACGATACCCGCGAACAACAAGGCCTGTCTCAGTAGCCCAAGGCGACAAACCTTTCTCTAATTGCGCTGCTCTTGAAAGCCCCTGATCGAGCAACTGCTCCGCAATCTGAAATTCACTATTTCGGATGAATTCATCGTAATCAAGAGCGCTTCGAACTGCCTTCGAGAATATCTCAACATCAGGGATCAATTCAATGACACCACCGTCACTACTCTTCCCCAGTGCTTCTATCTTCACTTCCAACATATTGAGTTTGCTCTCAAGCAGATCTCTCGTCTCGCTCGGCACCTCAATCCCCGGTGCCATCAAACGTTGAGCGAATGCCGTGGAATCAATGCCAACTAACAACATGAGACCTAACGAGACACTCAAGATTCTCACACTCAAACTGACTCCAAACGTCGCTTTCCTCATATCAATAATTAGTGGCCCTACCGCTGTTCTCGTGAAATCGCCAGAGACTTAATAAAAATGCCTTCTTTCCTAGGGTTTCGGCCACTTGAGATGTCTGTGAAGGAAGTCAAAGCTCGCCTTCCCATTGATCGTATGAGGCCCCTTAAACCATTCGATCTCGCAACGCTCAGGAAGGCCTAGTTTCGCAGCATACAGATGCCTCACTTTAGCAAACTCATAGCCTACCGTCTCATCTGGAGCAACCCCATCGAAATGACCACGTTCCACCATGAAAGGCCGCGGGGCAATAAGAGATGCCATTTCTGCATAATTGAATGTCCCCCCTAAGTCGAATTCAAATATCTCGTATTCCCCGGTCCAGACATAACTGTAGGGACTACGGGTTGAGGCGTTCTTCCAAACCCATTCATTGAAGTCCGCTGAACAAATTGACAAACAGTAGTCAGTAACGATGGAAGGGACGCGCATAGCCGTCTTTCCCCCATAAGAAAGGCCGTAGAACCCAATTCTAGCTGCATCAACAAAAGATTGGGTTTTTAGCCAATTCACGATTTGCTGATGCTGCGGAACGATGATCGAAAAAAGGGTCTTCTTGAGGGGATTCGCTTTCCGTTGCAGCGTACGAAATCGATCTCCAAAAAGATACAGATTCTGGGGTGAGAAAGTGACGAACCCTCTTTCAGCCAGCTTAGAGGCAAAATCATGATAAGCCCCGTGATCCCCTGAAATAATCATCTGTGGACGCCCCTCAAGTCCGTGCTGGCAGACGACTACAGGTCGCTTTTCCCCTTCGGCGATATCTTTGGGAACACAGAGAATCCCATAGGCGATCACATCTGGGAAAACATCTAGGACAACCTCATATCCAATCCATGTCGCTTCATCATACACCTTTCTCGATCTAACATTGGGCGCTAACAGGGGCTCTTCGAATCGACCAATGACGTCGTCATAGAAGATCTTCCGATACTCAGCAGAGCTTGCCTCAAAGTTGGCAAGCGAACTTGTATCGAGTCCCTTCATAAACTCCTGGCGAGCATAGGGACTGTCGATCAGTAGGCGCTGATTATGCCGATCCAATTCATGAATAAGGCGTTCCATCCGCTCAACTTCGATCGCCTGAGAATGTTTTCCTGAAACCCGACGTCCTCCGGCAGCCATAGATCGATCGGAGCCCAACGAGGTCAAGAAAGCCTTCAAGGTCGACTCGGAACCAACCCTCTCTGACGGAGGTTCAATCAACTGCAATCGCCCCTCGACATCTAAGCCCTGAACGAGACCTCGAGCTCGTTCCAATTCAAGCCGTGCCGACTCTGGGCTCGGCGATATCAAATCGGCAGGAGCGCCACCCTCGCCAGGCAACTTCTGCTCGGGTCCTCTTGAGGTTTCCACGATAAAAGACCTCGGGGCAACCATCGCAGCCAATTCGGCATCCCCGAATTCTTCAAGCAGCCCGAACACATTACGAGAGATCGGCTGCTCCCATATTCGTTCTCGCGCTTCAAAATAGCCACTCACACAGACAGAGTCGACTCGTGTATCAAGAGCACCGGCGTACAATGCAATCATCCCTCCTTCCCCGTACCCAATAACACCGATCTTTCCCCCCTCATTCCCACCTGCGGAAAACCAATCTACCCCAGCCAACACTTTCTGAACCTCATATCCAACGATGTGCCGTCCCAATTCAAAGGCTGGACGATAGAGGAATTCGCGATGGGTCAAGTTAGCCCCCCCACTTCTTCCAGGACTATGACGCCGCTGCATCACGCGACTTGCCAAGGTCGGAATCAGCACTCGACAGCCATTCTCAGCCAACCGCCGAGCATATTGAGAACGCTCGTCGATCCCCTCGCTGAGACCAATCAACTGTTCCGGCGTCTGGTCCGCATCAGGCAGCGCGATGATATTGATTTTCGGCCCACGCCCTTCAGCCCGGTCACCACCCCACCCCTTGGGCTCTAGCAAGAGCCCTTCACCTGACACATCCCCAAAGACTGGCCAACGGACTCGAAGGATTTTAAATCCGTCCCCTTGCCCAATTTCCCCAGATTCTGCAAGCGTCGACATCAAGCGGAGACTTGTGAATGGAACCCGTTTATCTCTGATCCCTAAGATAGACTCCAACCGTTTCCGATTCGGCGCAATCGATGCGTTATAGGCATCCACCGAGCTCAGGTTCCGCCGCCAAAAAGATTCTCGTTTGGCAACCGATTCTCCCAGCTTACGCAAGAGAAATTCGTCAACACCAGCCACAAGTTCCGAGGCAATATCCCCCTCTGATTCAAGAAGTTGCGTCCCAGGAATAGCCTGGGCAGCGAGGCCCAACCCGGGGCTCGACAGAGCAACCACCACGATTACCAACGAAAACAGCCCCACCAAATTTCTATTTTGCATCATTATCTAGCCACCCAGATTCGGCATCAACTCAGAACTAGGCTAAGAGTATTTCATCGTAGGGAAGCGCTTCGCTGCGTATCGGCGATACACCACAACTGTGTATCCGTCCGCACAAAGATCTCACCATCGGATAACGCCGGGGTTGTATTGGCCTTCTCACCGAGCGGATTGATCGAGACGACCTCGAATTGCGCATCAGCTTTAAGAACAATCGTTTCCCCAGATTGATTCACGACAAAAATATGATCACCAGCCAAAACAGCGGATCCCCAGATGGCGTTGTTGGCCCCCTGGCCTCGAACTCGTTCTTGCCAAAGAGATTCGCCGGTCTTGGCATCAATGCACTGAGCAAACCCAGGACGATCAAAGACAAATACTAACCCGTCACTCACAACTCCCGTCCCCAATCGATGGGGCGTTTTTCCAGACTTCCACAAACGATGCGTCCCGGTGACATCGCCCATCCCACCAGCTCTGACAGAAATCATCGGCCCAAAGTATCCCCCCATAGCAATCACAGCTCCGTCAGACCAAAGCGGAGAACTGTACACGAGCGGATTGAGCCCCGAACAGCGCCAAAATTCCTTCCCGGACGCAAGATCAAAGGATCGGATGGACTCGGGAAAGGTCATCACAAGTTCCTCTCGTCTCCCTGTATCCACGACCATGGGAGAGGCAAAACTCCCGACCATCCCATTCCCGTTTCCAGCAAAGCCATCCTCCCGCTCTGGCCCAGCGGCAACTACGGGTTGATCTATTTTCCAAACGGTTTCTCCCGTTCGTTTGTCCATGGCAACGAGAAACGAGCCAGGCCCAGGACCGTGAAAAAAAACACAAAGCTCGCCACTCAAGATGGGCGAAGAACCATCCCCCCACTGGTGTTGGTGCGGACCAAAATTACGGTGCCACAGCTCCCGTCCAGAAAAATCATAGCAGTAGAACCCAGCTGAACCATAGCTCACGTAGATCCGCTCCCCGTCGGTAACGGGACTCGCCGCACAATAGGAATTCGTCTCATGCTTACTTTCCGGCCGAGCATAGCGAATTTCAGATTTCCACATCAATCGCCCATCCGCTCGGTTGAAACACATCAATGATCGCAGCGCTCCATTTTCTTCGGCTTGGGAGAGAAACACACGATCTTCCCAGACGATCGGAGAACTGTTTCCACGTTCGGGCAATGGCACCACCCATTTAATGTTCTTGCCTTTCGACCAGGTCGTCGGGAAGAGTCGTTCACTTGAGGCACTGTTGCCGTTCGGCCCCCGCCAGCTAGGCCAGTTCTCTCCGTGTGCGCTCAAAGAAAACATCAAGCATGTGGAAACAATACCTTGGACTAGGGTTCGATAGGGTCTTTCAGCAACCGGCAGAGAGGAAATCATGGCTCCAAAACTAGCAGTAGACTCAGAAAGACAAAACCCAAAATTGGGACGAATTCGAATCTACCCATTTAAGTCGCTGGCTCCTATCGAAGTAACAGAATGCCTGCTAACCGAATCAGGCTCACTAGAGAACGATCGCCGATTCGCCTTTCGGCTACCGGACGGAACCTATTTCAACGCGAAGCGCGATCCCCGAATCCATGAGATCACATTGAGAGCGAATAAAAATCTCTCGTGCTTCGAATTCTCCAGACGAGGCGGCAGTGAACGAATGACGGTTGATCCCACCAGAGGCTTCGACGGCTTGGAACAATGGATATTCGAGCAATTCAACGTCTTAGTGAAAGTAAGCGAATCGAAAACCCCAGGATTCCCCGATGACACAAGCTCCCCCGGTCCAACAATTATCAGTAAAGCAACGCTTGAGCGGATCGCTATCTGGTTTCCCGGGCTAACGGTCGATAGCATCCGAAGCCGACTACGGACGAATCTCGAAATCGAAAACGTTCCTGCTTTTTGGGAGGACCACCTTTTTGGGGAGAACTCAACAGAGGGAGTGGACTTCACTGTGGGAGAAGCCCCTCTTCAAGGAGTGAACCCTTGCCAGCGCTGCATTGTACCAACGAGAGATCCGCAGACTGCGAAGGTTCTTACCGACTTCGCTAAAAACTTCCGAACCCATCGTAAATCAGAACTTCCACCTTGGGCCTCGAGGTCACCGTTCAACCATTTCTATCGCGTAGCCACGAATACCCGACTTGCCCGACGGATGACAGGATCAATCAGGATTCGAGTTGGCGATTGCGTGAGCCTTTAAATAGACTCTCACGACTCGGAATCAACGAATCGACCAATCACAGGCCATAAGGCTTCGACCGTTTCACGAGGCCATAGCTCTCGCTGGGTCAAAATTGAATACTCAAGCGCAGAATGGCACGAGCACGAGATATTCACATCGAACCCCTCGATCACCCGTCCAATAATCTGTTTGGCGGTTTCTGAATTTCGCTGCAGATACTCAATAACTGCCTCAACAGTCACATGAGGATCATGGGGCTTCCAACCGTCGTAGTCCGTCACCATCGCCATCGTGGCATAGGCAATCTCGGCTTCACGAGCACACTTGGCTTCCCCAAGATTTGTCATTCCTATAACAGCATGTCCATCTCGGTGATTCTGAACGGACTCCGCTCGAGTACTAAACGCTGGCCCCTCCATATTGATGTAGGTTCCTCCATCGTGAATCGAAACAGATTCCTGCCTCGCGACCTCTAAAATCATTGATCGCAGTTCGGCACAGATCGGTTCAGCAAAGGCCACATGAGCCACAATACCTCCACCAAAAAGTGTCTGATCGACAGAACGCTTGGTTCGATCAAGAAACTGATCTATCAAGACAATATCACAAGGTTTGAATTCCTCCTGCAGCGAACCGACAGCACTCGCACTGATGATCCATTTTACACCTAGCTGCTTCATCGCCATAATGTTAGCGCGATGATTCAACTCACTCGGCAAAAGCGTATGCCCCCGGCCGTGCCGAGGAAGAAACACCACCTCTTTGCCTTTGTATCGTCCAAGCAGCAACTCATCTGAAGGACTTCCAAAGGCGGTTTCAACCTTCTGCCAGCCGAGCTCTTCTAGTCCGTCTAAATGATACAGACCACTACCTCCAATAATTCCAATTCTCGGCTGACTTGCAGGATTAGACATTTCCCTAGTTCTTTGACTTTTCGTGATCCTCAAGCTCCTTGGCAAGCAAAGTCGTAACTCCCTCGAACCGGGCTCGATTCGCCTCATTCAAATCGATGAGCGTTCGGTGCGCTTCAAGACTTGTCCGGGTAAGCTCGGTGAAATCGTTTTCTGCATCCAAAGTGACTTCCTGAAACACAAATTGGGCCGCGTTTGGATGACCTTCAACAACAGTAAAAGAATCCAGCACTCCAAGATTCTCAATCAACCCCAAGACTCGTTCAGAGGGAGAAACCAGGGTAATACTTACTTTGCCACCTTGACCCGAATCTCGCGCACCCTGATTGGCTAACACTCCCAAGAACGTGCTATCCATAATGACACAGGATTCCAAAAACAAGAAAATCTCCTTTATCGGCTCTGCCCGCAGATGCTCCAGGAGACTCTTAAAAACCACACTGCACGACACATTTGCACGACCACACAATGACACTGCGCCACTCTCGCCATTGATAGCAATTGAAACCTGTGTCCCCATCTTGCGACTCATCGAAGAAACATACTCACCTCAAACACCTTCACTTCTTTCCCAGAATGATATTGATCACACACTCGCGAAGGAGAGACCCGGCATCGTCCCCCACCGAAACGAGTCGCGTATTGCATTCCATCAGAGCCGACAAGGAGTTGACGAGTTCTGATTGACGATAATTACCGACCTGAGCAATAACACGAAAAATCACATACGGATTCTGAGAAAGAGGATTGAAACGTCGGTCACTCGGAAACCCCGCCTTATCAATAGAACTTAATTGCGAACGAAAACTAGCAAAACTGCGTTCCACGCGAAGTTTCCCCTGAACCACCAAGTCCTTCACCAAAAGCATATTCCGGAACTTTGAGATCAAACCGTAGAGCAAACCCATTTCGCTTTTCTGCCGATCAGTCCGCATAGCCCAAAGTTCTTCGTCGAGACACAGCAATGCGTTTCTCAGATTACGATCCGCAACCGCATCGGCAAAAGCAAATGCCTTCGCCTGTCGTGTCTTAGTCACGGTGGCCTGCACGTCGTGTTCCCCAATCTCGCTCGAATCGCCTGAATGTAATATCGCTTTTTCACATTCAGATACAAGTGCTCGACGATTTAACCCCACCCAACGAACCAATTGTTCTGCCAGATTTCCCGCCATCGTCTTTCCTGCCTCGCGACACTGTTCCTGAATCAATCGGATCGCAATCCCCTCTCCGCGGTCTCCCTGCGAGGCCAGCGAATCACAGGCGATCAGATCACCAGACTTTTGAATCCACTTATAGAAGCGTTTCCGCTTATCAATGCTATTGCAAGAAAGGAGAAAACGCGTCGAATTCCAATCACAGCGCTTAAGCGACTCGAGCAATCCATCTAGAGCTTCACCCGTTGAGCGAGATTGAGCAACGCGCCCTTCTGAGCCAAGAAAATTGCAGTTTCGAAACCAAACTAACTTACCGTCACCAAACAATGAAAGCGTTTCCAATGAAGCCGTGACCGCAGACACTGATCCAGCCATTTCCTTTACAGTGCTGGCGTTCCCATCAACAGACTCAGGATCGACATTCGGAAGCTCCGCACGCCACCGATCCATCACCTTCGAACATTGACTTCGAACTTCTAGGTCGTCGTCACCGTAAACCACCACTAGAGGAGCATTGCTCCCAGCCGAATCCACCGAAGCAGCGCTCATCAACTAATCGTCGTCGGTCTCACCGTTCGCGTCATTAATCTGTTGGAGCACCTCAGACATATCCTCAACCTCATCAAACAGGGCCGCTGACACAAACATCGGCTTCTTCTGAGCCGTTGCCATGGCAATGCAGTCGCTTGGACGAGCATCAACCTCTAGCACCTTCCGCCCCAATTCGTTCTGCTGTTGCAGAATCATCCGAGCAAAATACGTCGAATTTCGCAACTCAGTGATAATGACCCGCTCCACGACAATACCAAATCCTGAGAATATGTCGGCCATGAGATCATGAGTCAAAGGCCGCTCTTTCTCCGTGTCTCGGAGAAACATACCGATAACGGCTCCTATGCTATGCTCCACCTGGATCACGAAGACTTTCTCCTCCGTACCAAGGAAAATAGCCCACCCACTATTAGCAGGTAGAATCCCTCGTATTTTTACAGGCACCACGTCTTTACCCATTTGCAAGAGTCTACTCCTCTCTTGGACAATGACAAGTCCATGGCGCAATTCCGCGAAACTATTCCACCGCATTCAAACAGGCGCTACACATCGCACTTCCAAGAGAAGGCCCACAACATCTGGAATCAGCGAGTATAAAAAAAGACCAGGGACTCCGAAGAGTCCCTGGTTTGCATCAGTTCGAAAACGAACTGTTTATCAGCTAAAACACTTGCTTACTGGTTAGCAGCCTTGAAGTAACCTGCAGAACCATCAGCTGGCACTGTGATAGAACCGTTACCGCTTCCATCAAGAGTTACCGTTCCAGCAGCACTGAAAGAACCACCAGGTAAGGAGTCCGTCACCATGACAGAAACCGTTGCACCGGCTGCACCGCTAATTGCCAATTCAATACCAGCGGCACTGACACCAGCAACACTCAGCGAAGGAGCCTCAAGAGCAACACCTTGACCCGTGACACTCACTGTGAAGCTTGCTTCAGCAGGTGCCCAGAAGTCATCACCAGCTTGGCTAGCCACAACAACGATATCACCAGGTTGAGTCACCGTGAGCAGATTGCCATTCACAGAGGCTGACCCAGAACTCACAGAGAACGTCACAGGCAAACCAGAGCTTGCCGTTGCAACCAAACCAACATTCAACGGGCTACCTGCCATGGTAAACTCTGGCAAGCTGAACGTTGTCACTGTTTGTGTGGCGTTCGTCACTCTGAACGTGCTGGTCACAGAACCAACCCAGTTAGGTTCGTTGATGACACCGCGAATCAGCGTGCTACCGATCTCCGTAGGCAGTGAGGTCGTATCTCCATAGAAGATCTCAGCATTCAATCCTGCAGGAACCGTATTAACGGTTGCTCCCGTGATCCCATTAACCGGTTGGCTAAGAGAATCCAGATCAAACGTAACTTCAGCAGTTGCAGGTTCAATGGTAAGAACACCAACACCAAACCCTGAGTAGACAGGATCAGAGATAACCACGCGAACCTCATAGGTCCCCGCGTTTACCGGAGCGTCAGCACTACCATTGTAGGTGACCGTCCGACCGAGCCCTACAGGTATGGTCGTAACAGTCGCAGCCTTCCCTGTCCCATCGAAGACTTGGACAAGGTTGTCTAATGCAACAGTAGCAGAACCTGACAATCTCAACGTTCCCAACGCAAAGCCTTGGTAATTTGGATCATTTGCCAGAACTCTCACCTCATACGTCCCTGCATCAACTGGTGCTGCCGAATTACCGTTATAGGTAACATTGACACCAACTCCAACAGGATCCGTAGTTACTGTCGCAACCTTGGCACTGCCATCTGCTACTTGATCCAAGTCGCTGATCGTGATCAGGGCCGTAGCCTTGCTAATCGTGACATTGCTCGAAACGAAGCTAATATCATAGTTTGCTGCAGTCGCCCCGCCAGGAACTAATGGATAGACTCCTGCGTTTGCTCCATCAACACCATCGGTTGTAAACGTTACTGGTGCTGTTAATACTGAAGGCGTATCGCCATTTACCAATCCGTCAAACCCGACCGTAAAGGCTGGATTCGGCTCAAGGAACCCGCGGTTGATAGCATTGGCTGTAATCATCAGCGGAGCTGGATTCACCTGTAGGCTAGACGTGACAGTTGTCACCCGATTCAGAGCGAGATCCGAAGGTGTGAAGGTCACAGATAGTGTCTGTGAACCCACCCCGAGGACAGTTCCAAGCGGATTTGCAGAATAGTCAAACGTTCCGGCCACAGTGGATGTCGCGTTCAACTGATCTGCTGTCAATCCATTGCCATAGACAACAGCACTCGGATTTGGAGACCATCCAATTGCAGCCTGGGGAGGCTGAACTGAGAACGTTCCAGCACGATGAGTAATAATGTAGTTATCAGATGATGCACCTGTAACCGAGATTGGAAAACTTCCAACAGGGCTACCAGCATTAACACCCGAAACGAAGATCAACTGCGTCTTCAATAAGGTTTCCAGAGTATCACCATTCCTTAGCTGATCAGCAGATGCCGTCGCAGTGAAAGGAGGATTAGCGCTTCCCTGGTCCTTGACTAGGTCATCAGCCGTGATCGTTAGAGGAGCCTTGTTAACCGTCAACTTTCCAGCATGGAACTCAGTAAGCCCAGTCGTTGTGGCGTTAGCACCAATCGGGAAGTTCACCGGAACACTAGGTGTTGCTGTTCCTGGATTAAACGTCAGCTGATTACCAGTCGAAGTGACGAATGAAGTAGGAGCACCAATCCCATCAATGTTGTTCCCGACGTTGGCAAGAATAACATTAGGATTGTTCGGATCACGAGTAATTCCATCGCGGAGTATTTGAGAACCAAACACTGATCGGATGTTGTAGTTTGAGTCTTCAGCGGTTTGAGCTACTGCAATGAAGTAGGTTCCTGCACCACTGCTCGCTGTTGCGTTTGAGAATAGAACCAATTGCTGATCTAAGCTTTCAGGAGTATCCCCATTCACGAGACGATTAGGACTCTTTGCCTGACGATTGTTGTAATCACCGGCGCTTTCACCAGTCTTTTGCACTTCACCATAACGTGCCTGGAAGTTCTGATCGATACTTCCGTAGGTATTCGTCTGATCCAGAATCGTGATATTAAGATCGCGCTTCAGAACCTGCAGATTCATACCCAACGTCGTCGGACCAAAATCAGGAGCCGTTGTTGGAGGTGTGTAGACAACTTCAAGCTCGATTTTTGTTGAAGCAGGGAAGATTATACCGTCAAGCAATTCGCCCTGTCCCTTGATCGAGTAAGCAAAGGTTCCGCCAGCAGGCGTTGCCGTTGCGTCAAACAAGTTAACCGCTTGCGTTCTTGAATCTTTATCCTTATCAGCACGCTTCACACCAGATCTTGCGATAGCCTGACCGTAAGTGATCGAAGTACTCGCCCAGGTAATCGTTGCCTTCTTGTCAGTAACGCTCAGCGTACCAGGCACCGTAGTGAAAGAGTAGTTACCATCGGCTTTTGCACCATTAACTATACTATTAGGATCAGTACCAACCGTAGCTACAGTGATTGGGAATGACGTCCCGTTGGCACTGTTGATAGTGGCCGTCGTAGTAAGATTAATGTTTGGGAATAATTGCCTAATCCGTAGGAATGCTTCCGCATTATTCGAACTAAACTTCTCATTCTTAATCGCATGGAAAGAAGCAAGATTACCGAAAACAACACGATCGTTAGGCCGCGTGTCAGCACCCGGACTCTGAACCTGGAAATCATTCAGAAACGGAATCGGATTGGTCTCGGTTTGCATCGATCGGTCAGTTGCAGTCACTGTCACGGGACGTTTTGTCACCTCAACCGTAGCCGTTAGAATCGTCAACAGATAGTTAACCAATTTGTTACTACTATCACTTAACACTGGCTCAATGTTGTATTTCCCAACATTGGACTTGTTCGTCGCAGGCGTCTGGAACGTCAGCGTAATCAACCCAACGTCTGACGGAATCAAGCCAGTTAACGAATCCGCAGTTGGTGAGAACGTCGGATTGTCATCACCAAAGACTCTTGTCGTGCTCTGAGCCCCAACGGTAAGCGCCTTCTTATTGACGGTCAGGTTCTTTGACATTTTCGCACTATTTGCATAGTTAGAACTTGTCGGAATAAACTGAGCCTCAACTGCATGCACACCGGCCGTCAGTATTGTCCCAGCCGTCCTATTGTAATTAACACTTCCCTCAATATTAACTGGGCCGCTAGCCGACAGTTGAGCCGAGCCAATTGCTTCACCATAGGTGATGGAGGCAAGATCCCCGGGCCAAGTTAAGGTTGTAGGAGCTTTGTTGATCGTAAACTTAGCATTAACATAGTTAAACCCAACATTGCCCTCTTTCGCTTTGAAGTTGGAAGCAACCAACGTGTATTCGCCAGCATCACTCGTATTCGTCGCCGGAGTGGTGAAAAGACGGTCAGCGTCATTTACTTCCCTACCAATGAAGTCATCAGTATTGTTGGCTGCTGGATTCGCAAAAATCGCTGCTCCATTAGTTCCAATACCATTCTTGTAGTGAGCTCCGGGAAGATCAGCATACGCAAAGGTGTAGGTTCCGTTATTAGGAACATTGTTACCGAACGTAATCGCAACATTGGTTGGTGTTACCTTAATCGTTCGGGCATTCACAGTGATATCACGAGTCATCGACGTACTACCAAACCCAATACCTACAGGAGGCGTATGCAAATTAAAGGTCACTTTAACCTTGTGCGCGCTCCCAGCCTTAAACAGGACGTAAGTTTCACCTGCCCCAGTCGTCTTGATCTGAGCTCCACCACTATCAGCGGTGTAGGTGACGGTGTAGTTTCCGTTCCCCTGAGTACCTTCGGTCAATGCAAAACCTCCATTCGCAGGATCACCCACGGCTAATCCAGTATCAGGATTGACGAAGGTTGCATTTAGGCGACCACCGAGAAGATCACCAAAAGTCACAGCACTTGGCTGATTCCAATTGATAATGACCCCTCGTTGCACAGTGCTATACCGACCGATATTGTTGGCAGCAGATGTATTAAAGCTGTCTCTTATACACATCTGACGCTGCCGACGAGCGATCTAGTGT
>OJGU01000381.1_pt1 | contig 27257 bp, 24 predicted proteins | sample 1594741 | NCBI WGS metagenome assembly OJGU01 (sample SAMN05416841, study PRJEB24817) | seawater metagenome | isolation source: Sea water | place: Canada:Atlantic | collected 2013-07
ACGAGATGTAGAGAGGTCTCGTGGGCTCGGAGATGTGTATAAGAGACAGCCCCGATACTCCACATAGAGATCACTCGCAGGCCGTTCATGAACCTCACCCTGGTAGTCGACGAATCGAACCCGTTCCACAACATCAAACATCCATGCTCCCATCGCTCCCGCATTCATGCGTAACGCGCCACCGAGCGTCCCTGGAATGCCTTCAAGAAACTCCAAACCGCTCAGGCCCACCCGCTTGGCTTCTGCAGCAATCACTCGCAATCGCGTTCCGGCACCACAAACCATCTCATCACCTCGGACAAGGGTCTGGGAGAAGGCCGGTTGCGCTAGAGAGATGACTAGCCCAGGTATTCCACTATCACGGATCAGCAGATTTGATCCCCGGCCCAGCACGAATACGGGCACCTTCTTCTCTGTTGCCCACTTGAGAGCGAAACAGAGATCAGCAAGCGACACGGGCTCTAAGAACACTTCAGCCGGACCTCCCACGCGCAATGTTGTTCGCTTTGCTAGCGGTTCGTTCAGCCGCAGATGACTTCCCGGATTCAACCCCTGTTCCAATGCGTGAATATACTCCGGCACTACCAAGGTTTCCCCTGAGCGAAGTTCGGAGGCCAATTGATGGGCAACGGTGGTAATCCCTCCCGCTCCAAGAAAAAGAATCAGGTCGCCGGATCGGATCTCGTCATAAAGACGGCTGCGAAGTTTTTCGAGTGACGGCTCATATTCTGGTGAATCGCCTTTCTTGGCAACGGCGTCCGCAAGGGCCTGCCCGGAAACTCCCGGAACTGGGGCTTCGTGAGCCGCGTAGATCTCGGTTAGCCAAACCTGATCAACACCGTCAAAGCACCCAGCAAACGCTTCCATTAAATTCTCCGTCCGCGTGTATCGGTGGGGTTGAAAAACGACAATCAGTCGCTCTGGAGAGAAGCGCTTGACCGCCTGAATCGTTTCTCGGATCTCGGTCGGGTGATGCGCATAGTCATCAATTATTTGGAAACGAGAATCGGAGAAAACAATCTCCTGCCGTCGTCGGACTCCCTTAAATTTGGCTATCGCCGCTCCAATCCGTTTGGCGCTCAGCCCCCGCTGCAAGAGCCACACAATCACAGCCGCCGCGTTTGAGACGTTCGCCCGCCCAGCAAGCTGGAGCGTGAACTCACCAATGAGCGTCCCTTGCTGCCAAAGCGTAAAACGCTCGATTGACGCCTGGGCTGAATCAGAGGCCCTAAGCTCAATCCGGTAGTCCGCTAAGGGGTGGAACCCATACGATACGGCATTCGTCCGAGTCGAACAAAGTTGACTCACTTCGGCATCATCCGCACAGAAAAGCACGGATCCTCGAGTCCGCTCAATGAGCGATCCGAATTCAGCTCGAATCCGATCCACACTGACAAAATAGTCTAGATGCTCGTCGTCAATATTCAGAATCACCGAATCCAAAGGATTAAAGACCCCTAACCCACCATCACTCTCATCCACCTCAGCCACAAACCACGGAGTTTCAGAATCTTCCCGAGTGGAATCGTTTTCCGACACCGCATGAAAACTCGCTGGAGCCGAGAGTTGAGGAACATCCCCGCCAATGGCAAAACTAGATGGAATCCCGAGATCACGAAGGACAAAGGCAAAGAGTGACGAAGTTGTGGTCTTCCCGTGCATCCCCGCCACACAAATAGACTTCTGGGCGGACATGATCGCAGCCAACAAATCGGCTCTTCTCACCGTCTTCAAGCCCAACCGACGAGCCGCACTCAGTTCCGGGTTATCCCTAGGAATCGCAGAAGAATAGACAAGCAGCCCAGGACGAGCGCGTGTGATATGCTCTTCACTGTGGCCACGATAAACGACAGCATTCCGTTCGGACAACGTCCGTGAATACTCATTCCAACAAAGATCTGATCCGGATACATCAAAACCTTGGTCGAGAAGCAGATGGCCAATCCCAGCCATACCACAACCAGCAATCCCTACGAGAAAGACACTTGTTCCTGCCTCGGACGCCCTAAGCCAGTCTTGTATTTCTAGTTGAGTCATCTTGTTACAGAGATGCGCACGGTCGAGTTTCAAAATTCGAACGGTCAACAGATTCGTTGCCTGATGACTTCAGTCCCTCATAAGAACCCTCGAGCGACTTGATATCCCCCGAACGATTCAGGGCATCGCCTAGAAGGGAGTCTGCAATTTGTTCAGCTGCCATTCGTGAATCCCACTTCCCAAGCGCGTCAGTCATAGAGGCTCTTAGATCCGAATCAAACAACAAGCGGCCTAAGACCTCTGCCACTGTAGGCGGATCGAGCTCAGATTGCTTGATTCGTATCGCAGCGCCATCCTCAGAAAAACTCAAGGCGTTGTGTTCCTGGTGATCATCGACGGCTGACGGATAGGGCACCAACAACGAAGGTAAGCCCACAACAGCAAACTCGGCCAAACTTGACGCTCCGGCACGAGATATGACCGCACTCGCTAAGCGCACCACTCGGGTCGTGTCTTCGCAGAATCCAGCAACAACGTATCTCGCACCCGTTTTCTGATACATGGCCGTCAATTGAGCATTGTCGTTTCGCCCGGTAAGATGAACAAATTGAAGCGTGGGATATCGCTCACTGAGAATAGGTCCAAGCTCTAACATCAACTCATTAATGGCCTGAGCTCCCTGACTCCCTCCCATCACCAGCAACGTGGCCTGTCCTTCAATCAGCCCAAATTGTTCACAAGCATCATTGGGGAGAGGGGCTTGAAACTGCGCTCGAACCGGCGTTCCTGTCACCTGCACATGCCGTCCTGGAAAGTGAGATTGGGCCGCCGGAAAACCAACAAAGATTCCATGGCATAGGCGCGCCAAGATTCGATTTGCTCTGCCGGGAATCGAATTCGCTTCATGTAAGAACACCCTCGCACCAAACAGGCGACCGACCATTGCGGGAGCAACGCTTGTAAAACCTCCCATGACCAGAACAACGTCTGGCCGCCAATGCCAGAACCAGCGGAGGCATCGGAAGATCGCCTTAGAGAGTCCAAGGAAAAAGGACCAAAGACGCCCTCTAACCATCGCAACAGCAGGCAAGAACTCGATCCGCGCATCTTCAACCCCCTTGGCCCCCTCTCGATCCACTGATTTCTCGGAAGCGATCAGCAGCACATCGTTTCCCCGGTGGATCAACGCTTTGCCGACAGCGACACCAGGAAAGAAATGACCTCCAGTCCCACCACACGCGATTGCCACTTTCATGGATGACTTCGAAGACGCACTCATTACGCAGGCATTGGTTCTGGTTCGTTCAGAGCTCCGTCCGAGTTGTGAAATCCAACGCTCACCGACTCAGCGTGGCCACCTCGGGCAATCGAAATGAGAATTCCCACACAGACAAGTTTCATCAACAAACTCGTGCCACCGTAACTAATGAACGGCAGTGCTAAACCTTTGTTCGGCAAGGTGTTCGTGACAACTCCGATGTTGATAAAGGCTTGGAGCCCGATCAAAAACACAATCCCACTCCCCAATAGAAACCCGAAATTATCTCGCGCACGTGCCGCAATAAAAACTCCAGCAATCACTAGCACCATGAAGACGATCACCACAGCCAAACAAGCGACGAGCCCCAATTCTTCCCCAATGATTGAAAATATAAAATCACTCTCCTTAAGTGGCAGGAAGCCGAGCTTCTGCCGCCCATTCCCCAGACCAAGCCCTTCAATCCCACCTGATCCTAGAGCCAGGAGGGAAAGCCAAGTTTGAAAACCCGCACCGTTCTTGGCCGCTTCAGGATCAAACCACGCCTCCAGACGCGCCATTCTCATCTCGTCAACAGAAAGAGAGATTCCCAATAGGACAGCTCCGGTAATAATGGGAGGAATCACAAATTTCCACTGAGCGCCCGCAATCAGAAGCATGACAACCGATACGGCGGCAAGAAGCACCGTCGTCCCTCGATCCGGCTCAACAAAGATCAACCCAAGAAAACACCCAATCACTAACCCCGGAAGCGCCAAGCCGCGTAAGAACGTTGGCATGAACCGTTTGTATCGATCTCCGTACCAGGCAACAAAAATAATAAGACCTAGTTTCCCTAATTCTGAGGGTTGGAATCCATACGCCCCAACCCGAAACCAACGGCGGGCTCCATTGTATTCCTTCCCAAACTCGGGATGCAACACGAGTGCAAGCAGAATCAGTGAGCCAACGACAGGAATCCAAAAGAACTTCTTGAGAAGGCGATAGTCCGTTAGGGCCGTCGCCAGACACAAGAGCAGGCCCATAGCTGACCAAGCCAACTGCTTGATGAGATACGATTGATCCCCCCCGTACAGCACTGAGCTATAGAGCATCACCATTCCAAAGGTGAGCAAGCCAGCAACGGACAGAATGAGAAACATCGTCGCAGTTCGCATCGTTTCAATCGGGAAGATTCTTGCCGCTAGAAATTGATTACTTGCTGATTGCCGTCGCAACTTCAGCCACAGGAATCTGCAGCTTTTGCCCAACAAGAATCCGATCCGTATTCAAACCATTGGCTTTTCGAAGAGCACTCAGGGAGACTCCATTCTTTCGGGCGATCCGCGTTAGGTTATCACCACGTTTTACTTGGTAGACTTTACCGGTAGAAACAGCCGTCGCAACGGTGGGCACTTTCGCTGCGGCCTTAGTGACGCTCACTGAATTCCTTGGAATGACGATCGATTTCCCAACCCGCAATTTCCTCGGATCTAACCCGGGATTCGCACCCACGATCGATTCAACCTTCGTCCCATACTGTTTCGCTAGAGAATAGAGTCGATCGCCTGGCTGAATCTTGTAATCGATCGTCAGTGACTGAGATGGCGAAGGATCGGTTTCCGGCGCACGTTCTTCCGCATTGACTGGAACAATTTCTGGCGAGGGGATCGGAGCGACGACAGCTTCTGGATAACCAGAACCTTGAGCGAGTTCCGTATTGTAGAGTTCGTCAGTGGTCTCAAATCCAGGAGTTCGGGACACCTCGCCGACCCCGGGTTCATCAAGAATGACTTCAGATGAAATCGTCGGCTCAAGATTCTCCACGGTTTCATAGGGAGCGGGTTCAGTTTCCAGAGGCACGGATAGGCCGCGCGTATCTTCTTCGAAATCACGATAAAGATCGTTTGTGTTCAGCAAAGGAATCTCATCATTAGGCGTCTTCGTTGTCGTCGTGGCGATCGATGTCGATTCGGGCTTACAGCCTTGCATCAAAAGCAATCCTGAGATCGGGATCACATGTAAGGCGACGATACCGAATACCGTTACGAGGATTTTCGTCTTCCGATGTTTACGATCCTCCAATGAGGATCCAGGCGGCAGCAAGGGGTTGGGATGGCTCATAGGTCTTGTGGGCTTGGTTTTCTTGGTTGTTTAAAATAGGTAAATTATTTGTTTTCTAAAGCGAACGATCCCACCTCAGCTTGATCGCCGATCCCATTGGCATTAGAGCGGTGAGAAACAGCAGTACCCTGCCGATTCTTGAGTCCGCTTAAGACGAGGTCTTGACGTCGTTGACGGATAAGCTCCTTAAAATATTCGCCTCTCTCAATATAATCACGGAACTGATCAAAGCTCGCGCAGCCGGGGGAAAACAGAACTATGTCACCGGACCGTGCATGCTCGAAGACGGCCTGAATAGATTCCCGTAAATTCTCGCTGACAAAACACCATGAGGAAGCACCCAAATGAGATTGAAGTTCATGACGGGAACGACCGAATAGGAACAAGCCGTGAACATGCTCAGCAACCAGCGATGAGAGAGAATCAAAAGACAATTGTTTCCCCTCCCCTCCAGCCAGCAACCAAAGGCGACCGTCTTTCGAGAGAAGCTCTCGAGCAGCATCTAGAGCGGCACAAAGCGACGCAGGATTGGTCGATTTTGAATCATTTACCAAGCAAATCCCGTCCAAACTCGGTAGCAGTTCAAACCGATGCGCCCCGGTCCTGAAGGCGCTCAAGGCAACCTGAATATCGCTCAAGGAAAGGCCAATCGCATGCCCACAAAGTAGCGAAGCCATTACGTTTTCCACGTTATGTTTCCCCCGAATCGCTCCGGTACTTATGTCGTAGACGATCCCCGACCAGCCAGGAATTCGACTCACCACAAATCCTCGAGCCAAATAAAGATCGGCCGATACATCCTGGGTACTGAACGTAAGAACCCGTCCGGCGAATCGACAGCCAAGAGAATCCATGATCTCTTTGGCCTCAAGCTGTATTATTGAAACATCGTCGGGCCTCTGATTCTCGAAAATCCTGGCTTTCGCGCGGTAATAGTCTTCCAAGGATTCATGCCGGTTGAGGTGATCAGGAGCCAGGTTCAAGAGCACGGCAATCTCTGAACGAAACTCCGATATGTTCTCCAACTGAAACGAACTGAGCTCCAGAGAAACCCACTCCGTTTGCGGCTGTTCTTGAACAAGTGCAGAAAAGGGATAGCCAATATTCCCAGCAGAACTCGAAGCGACCTCCGAACCAGATAGGATCGCCTCGATCATGCGAGTGGTGGTGGTTTTTCCATTCGTGCCGGTGATCGATACGATTCGCCCCTTGAAGCACTGAAAAGCCACTTCGATCTCGCTAAGAACCGGAACCTGCCGAAGCAAGAGCTCGCGCATCAATGGAGACTCTTTAGAAATCCCAGGGCTCACCACAGCCAAATCACAGGCCAGGTCACGGACGGAATCCATGCCAAAACAGCAACGCACGCCGAGCCCCTCCAAATCACCCAGGATCACAGCATCAAGCTTGGGCTCGCTTTCATCGACCAAACAAACCGTCGCACCCAACGATGTCAGGAGCCGGGACACAGCAATACCGCTGGCACCAGCCCCAACAACTAGGATTCGTTTGTTCGTAAATGTGATCACCAGCGCTCTATCGATAATAAATTAACCACTAACGGATCTTCAAAGTTAGCAAGGCGAGCCCCGCGCACAACCCGGAAAGAATGTAAAATCGAGTCACGACCTTTGACTCATGCCAGCCCAATTTCTCAAAATGATGATGTAGGGGCGCCCGCAAGAATAGTCGTCGGTCCACACCGAAGCGTTTCATATTGTATTTGTACCAACCGACTTGAAGAATCACGGAAACGGCCTCGGCTACAAAAACGCCTCCAGCAATCACGAGAATAAATGGCTGATGAATCAGAACGGCCATAATTCCGAAGGCACCGCCGAGGGCCAAGGACCCCGTATCTCCCATAAAAACCTCCGCAGGGTGGCAGTTGTACCATAGGAAGCCAACCGCCGCACCGAGCATTGCCGCACAAAAGACAGTCAATTCCCCTGTTCCCGGCACATAGGGAATCTGTAGATAGCTAGCGAATTTAATGTTTCCCGATACATACGTCACGATCATGAAAACGATCGTCACAATGATCGTACAACCAATCGCCAAGCCATCCAATCCATCCGTCAGATTCACGGCATTCGAACTCCCCATAATCGTCACCACGGTGATAATTGCCCCTAACCAAGCAACGTTTTCAAGGACCGGGTATTTGAAGAATGGCACCATCAGGTCAGCCACAAGTCCTTTCGTTTCTGGCACCATCCACAGATAACCAGCAACGGACATTCCGAGAATCAATTGCACCCAGAGCTTCACGTTGGACTTGGCACCTTGATTGTTCTGTTTCGTGACCTTCAAGTAATCATCATAAAAACCCAAAGCAGACAAAACGATGAGCGAGAGAAGCGTCAATAGAACAAAAGAATTCCACTGAGCCCATATCAGAGCAGAAAGATCGAGCGAGAGAACAATTAGGACGCCTCCCATCGTTGGCGTACCTGTCTTATCAATGACCCTTACCATACCTCCAGCCTCTTCGGCTTTATCCACATAGTTCTGCCGAAATTTGAGCGCCTTCAGCCACTCAATGACGAAGGGCGCGAGGAGCCAGGAAAGCACGAGAGCCGTGAATGCCGCACCGATACTACGAACCGAAATATAGCGGAACACACGCAAGCCCGAGAGGGGTTCCTCCCAGGTTGTGCCTGCCACACTGTCCAGAACGTACTGATGCAAGTAAAAGAGCATTGACGTTTAGCTTGTCTTTCTTGAGGCCTGTTTCATTAATTGCACTCGAACCCCCTACTCGTTCTTGGTACTTTCAGTTGCCCCAAGCGAACGCCTCAAATCCGAAGCAAGACGATCCAGTCCTGAGGCCCGTGAAGCCTTCAATAAAACCGTATCCCCAGTCTTTAACTGACGAAGCACACATTCTCTAAGGACATCAATATCGTCAAAACAGCGCGCCGACTGAGCTCCCGCTCTCGCCGCCCCACTGCAGACTTGTTCCGCCCATTGTCCCACCGCAAATACATGATCGACCTTGCATTCCGCAGCGACCCTTCCAACCTCTTCGTGGGCCGTAGCACTAAAGTCTCCAAGCTCGCCCATATCTCCGATCACCGCATAGCGATTCCCGGTTCCAGGGTAGGATTGTAAAGTCTCAAGGGCAGCATTCATCGAATCGGCATTTGCATTGTAGGTGTCGTCAAAAATCGTAACGCCTCCAAATTCGCTAAACTCAAACCGCATTTTTTCGTTTTGGCACTTGGCTACGCCGGCAACGAGTTCGCGTCCACTAAGTCCCAACTCGCTCCCAAGGGCGATCGCGAGACTCGCATTGAGCACGTGATGCCGCCCCAATACAGGAAGCTGAAAGTCGGAATCAACAGAACCGCCTGGAGAGCGGAGCGCAAACGTCATTCCGGAGCGACCCATCGTCCAGCGATCAATTACCCAATCATTGTCTGCCCCAAATCCAACTTTGACGATTCGTGCTGAAACTCGCGGCAAGATCATGTCCAAATGGGGGGCATCACCATTGACAAAAAACACACCGTCTTCAGGTAACGCCTCTCCTAAGAACCCTTTTTCCTGAGCGACAGCCTCCACGGAACCGAAGAATTCCAAGTGACTCCTCCCGACCGAGGTCAAGACGCCATATTTTGGACGCACCATCTCTGCCAGAGGTTTGATTTCACCTGGATGATTGGTACCAATTTCAAAAACAGCAGCACTCGTTTCCCCATCCATCTGCAACAGAGAAAGAGGGACGCCGACGTCATTGTTAAAACTCGCCGGACTGACACAAACGTCATATTTCTCACCCAAGATGGTTCCAATAAATCGTTTTGTGCTGGTCTTACCATTCGATCCAGTCACTCCAATGACAGGCAAATCAAAGGCCCGTCGGTAACTCGCGCCGAGCTGTCCCAAGGCTTTTCGAGAGTTATCGACAAGAATCTGAGGCACTCCGGCAAGTCGCTGGCCCACACGGTCCGATTCGACGAGACAGGCACCAGCCAGCGTGCCCAAGTCTTGATTCAAAAACTCATGGGCATCAAAACGCTCACCCACTAAGGCGACGAAAAGATCCCCTCGATTGAGTTTGCGAGAATCAGTCGCGACACCCATTACGAGATTCTGAGGGCTTGCATTCCGCAATTCCCCTCGCGTTGCCTCGGCAATAAAACTGAGACTCCGAGCGTCCATCACGAAGCCAACCTTACGGCTGAAGGATTGAAGCCAGCATTCTCTAGACTCTTCTCGATGTATAGTCGGTCATCGAAGGGAATGACCGAGCCATCGATCTCCTGATAGGTCTCATGCCCTTTCCCAGCCACGAGAACCACATCATTCGGAGCCGCCTCCCGCAAAATATTCTCAATCGCCCGCCGACGATCATATTCAACCGCCCAACTATGCCCCCCAACACTCTGGATACCGGCAACGATTTGAGCAACAATCGACTCTGGATCCTCATTGCGCGGATTGTCATTCGTGATCCAAGATCGATCAGACAAGCGAGCCGCAATTCGCCCCATCGCATGCCGTTTGCCCTCATCCCGGCCTCCACCACAACCGAACAGCAGCAACACGCGGCCAGAGCTCAAGCGCCGGATCGTTTCAAGGACGCGACGCAACGCATCAGCCGTATGCGCGTAGTCAACAAAAACAGAAAAAGGCTGCCCCAGATCCACACGTTCTAGTCGCCCTGGAATCGGCGGCAACGAAGAAAGAGACTGAGCGATGGCCTCCACTGAATATCCCATCTGCACCCCGAGACCAACAGCGGCAAGACTGTTTTGAACATTGTGAGATCCCACCATTGGCAGAGACACAGCGATTGGCTCCCCGTTGTTCATTAGGGCAAAATTGGTCGCCGTCTTCGATTGCCGCAACCCAATCGCGGAGAAGCGAACAGAGCGCGAATCTTGCAGGCCATAGAGCACCACCGAAAGAGATTCCAGCTTGGTTGCAAGCCGACGCCCATACTCATCATCAGCATTCACCACAGCACAACCGCTACCGTCTCGACTTGCCAGCAACTCGAAGAGCCGACACTTGGCTGCGAAGTACGATTCCATATCACGATGATAGTCAAGGTGATCTCGAGTCAAATTGGTAAAGGCCCCCAGATTAAAATCAACATCGGCGACACGGTGCTGTTGCAAGGCATGAGAACTGACCTCCATAACAACCTTCTGGGTCCCAACACTCCGCATCGCTGCCAATAGCCGTTGGAGCTCGACCGCATCTGGAGTGGTTCGACTCGCAGGGATATGCCGATCGCCCACCTCGTAGCGGACCGTACCGATCAATCCACAGGAATCACCATGCGAACGAATGATATGCCGAAGCATGAACGACACGCTCGTCTTTCCATTCGTTCCCGTGACCCCAACAACCGTCATGTCACGACTGGGGTGCTCATACCACGACGCCGCAAGACGAGACACAGCAAGGCGGGGATCACTGACACGGACGAAGGTTCGCTTTCCGTGGTAGACCTCTGAATCGTTTCCCACGATCACACTTGCGCCTCGCTCAACTGCTTCCCCGACGTAACGATGCCCATCATCGCTCGTTCCTGACACAGCGACAAAGGCCATCCCAGGCATGACTTTCCGCGAGTCCGCAGTCACCCCTGAGACTTGAACGGTATCTGACCCCACAACCTCACAATCAGGCAGATCCACTAGCAGATTGGACAATGGCTTGTTCATTGGCTTCCTTGAGTCTCAGCGACGAGCGTAGTTTTCTTCTCTCAATCCTCTAGGCCGATTGGTCTCGAGTTTCAATTCACGCGAAGGCGTGATGTTCAAATAATTGGTCAGCTTTTTCGCAATTCCCTGGAACACCGGGCCCGAAATCACGCCTCCGTAGATGCTTCCCCTGGGTTCGTTAAAAATGACCGAAATCACGATTTCCGGGGCCTCAGAAGGTAAGAATCCAATGAACGATGCATAATATTTGCTCCGCGTATATCCAACGTTAGGAATGTACTTTCTTGCCGTGCCGGTCTTGCCAGCGACGGTATAGTGCTCGAGACGTGCCCTTGGAGCGGTCCCCCCGTCTTCAACGACCGTTTCAAGAGCCCGAGTCATTCGTTGGGCCGCTTCTTCGGTAATGACACGGCGAAGTCGTTCCGGGTGATAGCGCATCACGATTTCTCCATTGGGATCGGACAAATGCTGTACCAGCATTGGATTCATCAACCATCCCCCGTTCGCAATCACACACATCGCCATCGTGATCTGGAGCGGAGTCACGGCAATCTCATACCCAATCGGCACACGCGAAATAGAGAGCCCAGACCACTTGTCCACCGTCCGCAACGTCCCAGCCCTCTCGGCTGGCAAACTAATCCCTGTTGGATCGCCAATACCAAACTCCTTCAGGTAATAGTGGAGTCGCTCCGCCCCAAGGCGCCGCGCGATCTTGAATGCCCCAATATTCGATGATTTCTTCATGATATCCTGTACCGACAAGACCGAGTATCGATGATCGTCATGAAGGGACCGGCCCATGAAATAGATATGACCGTTCTCGCAGTCGAACCGAGTGTTCAGATTGACGACATTGTCATTGATGGCCGAAGAGACGGAAACCGTTTTGAAAGTTGATCCAGGTTCAAACTCATCGCTGATCGCACGATTCCGTCGGTTGCGAGTCTCATAGTTTCCAGGATGATTGGGATCAAAAGTAGGATAGTTCGCCATGGCGAGGATTTCTCCTGTTTGGGGACGTGCTACAATCACGGTCGCGGAGAGTGGGCTTGATGCTTCAACACCAATCTTCAGCTCATCCTCGACGATCGCTTGCACCCCAGCATCAATCGTTAAATGTACGTTGAGACCATCAACGGGATCAACATCCATACTTCGAAGAGCAACCTGTTCCCGACGACGGCTATCGGTCTCAGTAGTTCGCCACCCCAGCACTCCTTGCAGATACTGATCAAAATGCCCCTCAATCCCTGCCTTCCCCCGAGCATAAAATACGGACTGACGCCCCACCACTCGTTCTTTAGTCTGAACGAATCCCAACACATGAGCCGCCAATTCGCCATTCAGGTAAACTCGGCGATGACTATCAACAGGTTCGGTATAAATCGCCCAGCGCCTCAGGGCAGTCAGAAACTTCTTCCCATCCTTATCCAAGGCATCCTCATCTGCCAATGGAACGGTTTTCATGAGCTGCTTGACAGAGTTCCATTCATCTTCCGTGATGCGAGCTCTGAGCCGCACATGAGGATCAATAACCACCTTGTTCAAAGAATTGGTATAAAACCGGGGACGCAAACGCTTCACTAGATCCGCTTCATCCAAGTCAAGATGCTCGGCCAGAATAGCTGCTAATGGCTCGTAGTAATCACCAATTCGACTCGGATCGGCACAAAGGATTTTCAGCCGCTCCGTACTGACGAGGATTGAACCATTCCGATCCAGGATATCCCCACGGGTCGTCTGCTTAAGATAAGTTCGCTGAGTGTACTTGAAGGCCTTCCCGCTCAACTCGTCGTGTCGAACGACCTGAATATAAACAAGGCGTCCTAATAGCACAGAAAAGCCTAACAGCAACAATGTGCTGAAGACAATCAATCGACGCAACTGGGTGCGAACTACCATTCTCTACCTGTTCAACTAAACACTAAAAATCATACGCCTGAACCAAGACAAAATGCTCAAGCCTGGGGCTAATACCGGCGACTCAATCGCCCCGGCGAATACCCAAGAGACTGAACGGTTGATACATCACTTCGACCGCCTGAATCCCGGATCCGAAGGATCTGTTCCGGAGCAGGCGACCGTAAATCCAATCCGAACTGCTCGACTCTCTGGTCGAGCTCTCGAGGCGAAGCCAAGACGGAATACCGCTGCCGAAGCACCGCATTCCCCTTCTCAAGCTGTTCAAGGTCATACTCCAAACCTCGAATCGCTTGCCCCAGCTGATGCACCTGACTTTTCTGCCACAAGTAACCCGCACAGCTTCCGCCAACGAACAAACAAACAACAACAGCTCTTACAATCCAACCAGCCCCGATAATTTCATTACGACTTTGCACACGACGCCACATAACTCATACAACATTTGTTCCTTTCGCTATCCAAACGAGAAGGCCCATTACAACTTTTCCATCACCCGAAGCTGAGCGCTTCGGGAACGAGAATTCCGCAACACTTCTGCCCTCGTAGGCTGCACGGCTTTCCGTGAAACCCACGTCATCTCCGGCGGTTTCGGATGACGAAACTCAGGCAAATCAACATCCCCATCCACCCGATAGGGAAGCGCCAAACGGCGCCCAAACAACTTGACCATTCGCGCCTCAGCCGAATGGAAGGTAATCACCGCTAGTCGTCCCCCTGGACGCAACAAAGACCACACCACTTGTAATCCCCGATCCAGACGCCCGAGCTCATCATTGACGACAATTCGGAGCGCCTGAAAGACCTTCGTGGCTGGGTGAGTTCTCCCTCGCCGAGGGAGAACTCGCTCGATCAAGCCAGCCAACTGAAGGGTCGACCCAATCTTCCCGGACCGACGCTCACTAACAATGGCACGGGCAACCGCCCGCGACCCGGACTCCCCACCAAACTCATAAAAAATATTCGCAAGCTCTTCAGCAGACTGTTCATTGATCAAATCTGCTGCCGTCAAACTCGCCCGCTCGTCCATCCGCATATCAAGCGGCCCGTCAAAGCGAAGACTGAACCCACGTTCCGCCACATCAAACTGATGCGAGCTCACCCCAAGATCTAACACCGCACCGTCGATCGTCCCCTCATCCAGCCAACTCCCCAGTTCAACAAAATTCAGCTGCCGGATTTCAAACCGCCCCTCAAAGGGCTCTAATCGCGCTCTAGCTGCCTGAACGGCCTCGCCATCTTGGTCGCATCCGCACAAGCGGCCATTCGGCCCGCTCGCTTCCAAAATGGCTTCCGCATGTCCAGCCCCACCGACCGTTCCATCCAGATACCGTCCCGTTTCCTTTGGTTCCAACCGAGCTATTACCTCCGGCAGCAACACTGATGTGTGATCGAACGTTGGCACTTTTCATAAATCTACAACTTTTCGGCCTTCCGCCCCAACCCCCGGTCCAAAACGCTCCCAAAAACGCCTCAGAATCCCTGCTTTCACAGGTCTTGACTCCGCCCCGGACTCGATCCCTAGCCCATCTGACTGAGCCACATGCACATCCCAATCCGACTCCCAGAGATCGTTCCGTTTCACCGTGATTTCCCCAATATCTCGTCGGGGAGCCCTTGCTGCACCCCCTTCTGATCGCCCAATCACACGATCAAGCCAGCCCAGAACCGTCTTCGAACCGGCAAGTTCGCTCGAGCCCTGGCGCCCATCACCGCTGACATCCGGCTCAGCGATAACACCATCAAACGCTGACGACTCGACCTCAGCCACTTCACCATGGCAATCAGGCCCGACATTCTTCGCCCACTGAAAAGGATTCGCTTCGCTTTCCTTTTCCTGAAGCTTCTTCTCACTTACGAAATATCGACTCAAACTCATATCCTAGAGCAATTGAATGGCTTCGTCGTAAATCTCTTCGTCCTGAGCACTCGCTTCGTCATACCGCTCAGGATCCCAAATCTGAAATCGATCAAACATACCAATCAGCAAAGCGTCGTCTTTTAACCCAGCAAGCGCGGCTAATTTGTCGGGCAGACAGATCCGCCCAGCCTTGTCCATCACTACCTGATCAGAACGAGCACCTAAAGAACGTCGCAGGGCCTCTGCATTTGGGTCCGCAAAAGGCATTTCCTTCAATTTTTGCATCAAATCCACCATTGCTGCCGGCGGCAACGCTAGCAAGCAAGCCCCCTGCCCTGCCTTTTTCTTCCACACAAGCACGGTAAAAGTACCCCCACTGGACACCCCACGCCATTTCGCTGGAATCTGAACACGGCGCTTCGAATCAATCCCGAATTTATATTCAGAACTGAAGAAAAGCGGCGCATTTTCAACATTTTCACCCATTCCAGTCGCTTGTGGGATCAACCCACATCATTCCACACTTTCAACCCACAGTGGAACACTTCAACCCACATTACGCTCACACCACCTTCGGGTCAATCGTTAAAAGGGACTACTGAGGTCGAGATTTTCAGCCAAAAGCGATCTCGCCCGAAGACCTATAAAATACCAACTGACTCAACAGAAAATCACTTCGAAGACGCTCTTCTATTGCCAGCCACCGAAGATCAAGAGACCCTCTAGAAGGGATTGGGCATGAGTGAAGAGACCAGAACATTGAATTTAGACGAGTTTGACTACGAACTTCCAGAGGACCTAATCGCTCAGGAGCCGACGCAGAAACGCGATCAGTCTCGCCTACTGCTCTATGATCGGAAAAGGGACGACATCACCCATCGAGAGTTCGCCGAGCTCCCTGAGCTTGTTGGCGCTTCCGATGTACTCGTCGTCAACGATTCCAAAGTCATCCCAGCCCGTCTTAGAGGACGGAAGCATGGAAGCGGAGGGGCAGTTGAAGTTCTACTAATCCAGGAAACTATAAAAAATCGCTGGTGGGTCATGCTGAAACCCGGGAAACGGGTCAACCCAGGCACCGTGGTTCACTTACACACACCAAGTGATGAGCCCTCAGGAGTTCGATTTGAAGTACTGGAGAAAAATGACGACGGGCATTGCCACGTCCAGTTCGTCGCTCCAGGCAATATCCTTGATCATCTGGACACCTTGGGTGAAATCCCCCTTCCCCCATATATCAGCCCCGCTCGCGATCGAGCCTACAACGACAAAGAGCGCTACCAAACGATCTACGCAAACCAGCAAGGTTCCGTTGCTGCACCGACCGCAGGACTTCACTTTACGCCAGAGCTCTTGGAATTGATCGAGAAGCGAGGCACGGAGATTATTCGAGTGACACTCCATGTCGGCATCGGCACCTTTGCCCCGGTTAAGGCCACAACCGTTTCCGAGCATCAAATGCATTTCGAACGTTATGAGATTTCAGAACATGCCGCAGCCCGCCTCAATGCAGCAAAGCGCGATGGAAAACGAATCATCGCCGTCGGCACGACTTCAGTAAGAGTCCTGGAAAGTGCGGTCTGTCGAGAAACAGGTAAAATTCAGCCTCAAAAGGAGAGAACAAACATCTTCATCTACCCTCCCTATTCGTTCACCTTCGTCGATTCGCTCATCACCAATTTCCACCTCCCCAAATCAAGCCTCCTCATGCTGATCAGCGCCATGGCAGCCCCAAACACACTCTCTGGGATCGAGCGCATCAAGAGGGTCTATGCCGAAGCGATCCGAAACCGCTATCGCTTTTTTAGCTATGGAGATGCAATGCTGATCAACTAGCCCACTTATCCACCATGCCCAAGCACACCCCATTGCAGGAGCGACCGCCAAAGCGCCCTTATGTATTGATCAATATGGCAATGTCAGCGGACGGGAAGATTGCGGCAGCAGCGTCACAATTCTCACGAATCGGATCGAAGAAAGACGAAGACCATCTCTTCCGACTCCGATCGAGTGTCGATGGGATCGTAAGTGGCGCCACAACGATTAGGCAAGAAAGGGCCACGCTCAGTGTTCGAACAGGAAAGCAAAAAAAACGCCCCACCAAGTCAGCCCCATTTCGTATTTTGGCAAGCGCTCACGGTAGCCTCCCCTTAACCGCTCCCCTCTTCACTACCCCCGGGGGACCAGTTCTCGTACTCACAAGCAATCAAATCCCACCCACTCAACTCAAGCAGTATCAAGCGAAGGCTGAAGGAATCCATCAGAGCAAAGGCAAAACGATCGACTGGATATCAGCTCTGGCATGGCTCAGAACCGAATGGAATATCAGGCGACTGCTCTGCGAAGGAGGAGGCCAACTCAATCAATCCCTCCTAAAAGCTCACCTCGTCGACGAACTAAACCTCACTATTTGCCCGATTATCATGGCAGGTTCCGAGGCAACAAGTATCGCGGAAGGAACCGCCTTCCCAAGTCTTGAAAAATGCTCACAATGGAAGCTCAAGACTCACAAACAGATTAACCAAGAGAGTTTCCTTTGCTTTGTTCGCGAAGATCCCCTAACGCTCACATAGCTCCACAATTCAAACCTGAATACTAATCCAACGGAAGCAGCGACTAGAAGAAGAACCCCACTCCAAGCTCCTTGAATGCCGCCTTTTGTTCTTGCAAGTATTGATCGCCTAGTTTTTCGAAACCACCAGAACTCTGGTAATCGTTCAGGAATTGGTTCACGTCCGCTAGCAAATCGCTTCGCCCCTTCCGAACGCCAATCGCCCAAGATTCGGACTGAAACGGAGTTAGGATCGCACGAGTCGTTTCTTCATGCCGTTTCCAGTTCTTGTAAGTCGACATCTGATCATAGATAAAGGCCACCGCCTTACCTTGAACGACTTCCAAAACGCACGAAGACTCACTATCCAAGACCAACACCCGATCGCTCTCAAGCGCATTGACCGCATACTGATGCCCTGTTGTCCCGTTCTTAACGGCTACCATCCGCCCCTCAGAAAGCAGGTCATCAAACGATTCAATCGACGATTCTTTGCCAACTAACAAGCAAAGCCCTGTTCGCAGGTAAGGTTCTGAAAAATCGATAGATTCCGCCCGCTGCGCCGTTGCTGTCATCGACGAGATAATCAGATCGATTTTCCCTGTTTTCAATGATGGGATAAGCCCATCAAACGCCAAGTTTTCAACCACAACCTCCTTACCCAGTGAGTCCCCAAGCGCACGAGCGATCTCAACGCTTATCCCAGCCGGAGCCCCCTGTTTATCCCGCATTTCAAAGGGTGGATAGGCGAGTTCCATTCCAACTCGCAATACATCACGACTAGGCGTGGGTGAACACGAGACCCCAAGCATGAAACACAGAAGCACGCAGCTCACGGCAGACAAGAAACCGGCAGCACTGGAAGAACGGCGATGACTCGGAAATTGCATCATTCCTTCAATCGCTAACTCTCGTCACCTGCAACCGGTCGCCCTGTTTCAACCCAGCGAGCAAATAGCCACAGAGCATCGCTCAAACGATTGAGATATCGTTGAATCTCGGTGTTAGGCTCTTCGCCATTTTCGACGAGGAGACAAACTTGCCGCTCAGAACGTCGGCAAATACAACGAGCCATATCGAGAGCCGCTGAAATGGGGTTATCGCCCGGTTTAGCCCAACCTTTAAAGGAAAGTTGACGCGACTCCAGACTGACAACCAGGCGATCAATGGGCTCAAGAAAGGCTTTATCAACCACCTGGAATCCATCGTTTATAAAACGCTCCCTGTCACTAGGATCCGTCGCGAGCTCCCCCATCAAAATGACAAGCTGGTCCTGAATCGCCTCGACGGTACTCGTCAAAAAAGCGTCATCATCCTGACTGCGAACAAGCCCGAGTGAGGAATTCAGCTCATCAACAAAGCCATAGGCATCGACACGAGCCGAGGTCTTCGGCACGCGCCGATTATACATGAGCCCGGTGGATCCATCATCACCGCGCTTAGTTGCAATACTCACGTCCTAGCGCAAAGCTTTGATGCGAACATTCCGAAATGCCACAGGATCACCGTGTCCGGCAAACCCAAAGAACCCGGACTCATTGTCTTTCCCCGGATGTGGGCTGTTCGCCATATACTCATTCACCTTGCTGACATCCGTATCCAAGATCGTTGTTCCGTTTAGCACAACTTTGATAGTCGAGCCCTTGACGGTGACCTCCTGGTAGTTCCACTCGCCGACAGGACGTTGAAACCCTCGTTTTGCCGCAGATATACCGTAGGCCGATCCATGATATTGGCGAGCGTCCAACTTAGCATATTTCTTGGCTGTATCGTCGAGCACTTGAAGCTCGCACATCCCTGAGTATGCAGTATCTCCTTTGCCGGGGTAACGAATTGCCAACCCGTTGTTGCCCCCAGGGGGCAACTTGAACTCAAAGCGAACAACAAAATCCGTTAGTTTCTGGTGATAATAAATCGTCCCACCCGAACGCGGCTTACAAACGATCGCCCCATCTTCCACCGTGTAGTTGTCTACAGGACCTTCCCAACCGTCCAAGTTTTCACCGTTGAAAACAGGCTTGAACCCGGGTTCTGCGAGCATGACTTTGGCTTCTGCAGCAGGAATCTCGCGGAGATAGACATTTCGCCACTGAATCTCTCCACCGTGTGTCTGCAGCTGAATAGGCCCTTTACTCCAAAGGGGATTCTTTCGATCCCAAAAATTCTCCATCACGGCGTGATCGACGACTAAGTGATCGTTAAGAAAAATCGTTGTGCGGTCACCAACTTGAATCACGCGAAAGTGATTCCATTCGCCGAATCCTTTGTCCGCGAGGACGCTGGGATCTTTGCCCGGGGCACCAGGGGAATTATTCCAAAGCCCACCGGAACCCTTATCAGCGCCGATGTTCCACTTTCCCCCCTCTTTGGTGTAGTCCCAGATTTGAATCTGCGGATTTCCACGGAGGTAGATTCCACTATCCGCTTTGGCCACTGTCTTGTAATCGATCATGAATTCAATATCCCCATAATCTTTATCAGTAGTCAGATAAACCCCGTGCCCATCATTCACGATCGCCCCATTCTCGGCCCGCCAATGCTCACGGACACTCTCCACATCCTTCGCTCGCTTAGCAGCTCGATCTTCCTCACTCATCGCCCACAATTTGCGAGGATCAAAATGGCCCATTCCATGCCAACCGCTTAAATCTTCCCCATTAAACAGGGCGGTAAATCCAGTAGGCGCTTTGTTGCCTTCTGCGGTGAGCGTTTGACCAAAGGAGAAAGCCCCGGCAGCAACGAGCGCTAGGCATGCTACGGTGGAACGTGAACTAGGTTTCATTTTCATTTTAAACACGTGTTAATAACGACCTATTCTTACTGATTTGAAAAGACACGCAAATATATTTCCTCACTGAAGAGTCCTCGCTAGTCTCTCCCCATGGCGAGAAACATCCTTGGCTTTGTCGTCGGCTTCCTAGTCGCAGGAACTCTCATCGGCGGGATTCAACGAATCGGGCATCACGTCTACCCTCCTCCCCCGGAAATGAACCCGAACGATCCCGAATCGATCCAATCCTACATGAACCAGGCTCCCACCGGCGCGCTCTTGTTTGTTCTCATGGCATGGGTCCTGGGCACTCTGGCTGGCACCTATGCCGCCACCCGAATCGCTCAAACTGCTCCTCGCGGTGCGGCGATTGCCGTCGGCACGATGATGCTCGGAATGAGTGTGGCAATGATGTTGTCAATCCCGGTTCCCAGCTGGTTTTGGGCCTGCGCCCTTCTCGGCGTCACGCTGGCAACGGCCGTTCCTATCATGGCAACGATGAGCAAACAAACCTCCCAGTCCCTGAATTCTCAACGTGACCGAGTTGCCCACAATCCCCAAGGGTCTGCCGGTAGTGGGAAAGATTCTGGATAAATCAAATAGGCGGTGTTTCTCGACCGACGCCACGCGGCGATGAAATCCGAGCGATCGTAAACCCAGCGCACACGCCCACTTCGAGCAGGGTCATTCACGATGATGTCACCGGCTTCGGTAAATCCGACGCAGACGATCAGATGCCCATCATTGGTCCGAGGCGGGCTCTGTTTCAGCACACTGTAGGCAACTGAAACCGTCACGGGCACTCCCGCGACTATCCACGCCTCGAGATCCGTCACATCGCTCAGACGCACCACATACGCCCGAATCCCCTCAAAGGTCCCAGCAAAAGCCGTATTGAAGGACCAATTCCCGGTGCCTTCCCAGCCGAGGTCAAACACTTCAGCGGCAATGGAGGGCACTGAACGACGCAGCTCGGGCCTAGAAAGAACGCTTGCCCAGTGAGCCAAAACCATTCCGACACTTGTCGGACTGCACCAAACCTCACCACCAGGGTAATCCATTTGACAGCGTTGCGGCACGGCCAATTCTGTCCCCCAGGCAGCCCGATCGGATTTTCGAGGCATCAGCGCAACACGAGTGTCAACCGCCGATAAGCCTAAAAAGGCGATATCCAGCGAATCTGAAGCCTCCCCGCGTTGTTCGACCCGGATACGCACTTCGTTTGAAGGATGGGCCAAGACGAGGGTATCCGTCAGTACTCGAGCAACCTTATCAGCCTGTCCATTCTCACTCGTTCGAAGATCATTGAACGTTCCCGACACCCAGTGCCCGAGAACAAACTCGTTAGACCAGGCTCCCTCTTGCCGAACGGCAACGGTAAATGTGTATTTCCGGCTCCCGCTGTTCGGAATATTCCAAGACAGAATGAGCTGATCAAATTCGCTTGGAACCCTTATGGCAGGGGACTCATAGACAGTGATGCCCTTGGATGGCGCAGGCACTTGCGTCCAAGCTGTGAATTCGTCCCATCCCAAGAAGGCTCGTCCCGGACGAACTCCCTTCTCCGCGACAGCCGCGCTGCTCATCCCCATTAAACCAATCAAACACAGATAGCGGACCATCACCATGGAGCAATTCTACTCTCGGTCAGTCATTCAGCACAACCCCGTGAATTCAAAGCATGGACTTATGCCAAAGCCTGCAAGATCTCAGTCTTCAGAGCCGCAGGGTCCCTTCTTAGTTTTTCCAAGAATGCAGGAGGGGTCTCCGTGTTCGCATCGTATTTTGCCGACCATTCGACTATTGCCAGCATTACCGGGAGTAGGTCCTTGCCCTTCTCCGAAAGCCGATAAACAAACCGCGCCCCATGAGATGGATCACGGTCTTTCTTGATGATTCCATCAGACACTAAACGAGCGAGCCGATCGGAAAGAATATTCGTGGCAATTCCCTCAGCAGGATCTGAGAACTCCCCGTAATGTTTTTTCCCCTTGAACATCAAATCGCGAATGATCAACAACGTCCATTGATCGCCGAAAACCCCCATCCCGTATCGAATTGGGCACCCCCTCCAAGCCTCTTTCTTTTTCTTAGGCACGGAGGCACCCTACATCAGAATTATTCACTTGCAAAACGCAAGCGACTTAGCATTATTAATCCACTTGTAAAAAACAAGTGATCTAGTCAAATGAGAAAGCCCTTTATCTACGCCATCGTCGCTTATTTCGTCATTACCATGCTAGTCGCCTACCCTTGGCACATGAAGTTGTTTCACGAGAAGTACCTTGCCATGGGGGCCTTTACGCGAGGGGAACCGATCATGCCGTTTGGCATGTTGGCGGTCATCGTACAGGCGATTGTATTCGCTTATTTCTATCCCTTGTACTACCGGCACCGCAAAGGAGGCCCCGCATGGCTAAGAGGAATTCAATGCTCCCTTTTTCTTGGACTCAACGTCTGGACTGTGATGGTTCTTGCGACCGCTGCCAAATTCAAGATAGCTCCGGTTTCCCACTTCATCGCTCTCGGAACTCTCTTTCAAGTCATCCAATTCACACTCATCGGCATTGCGATCGGCCTAATCTACGGACGTTCCCCCTTCGATACTGACGGTTCATCCCTCAAGGATTGATAGGATCTGTTTGTGCTCACCGTGGCGAGCCCAGTCCACTGGCTGAAGCCCCAGAGCATCAGTCGCGGATCGATCAGCACCGTGTGCCAACAAGAATTTTGTCATCGGCACATTCCCCCGCCCAGCCGCTTCGTGGAGGGGCGTCCGCCCCTCATTTAGATTCACCACCGATGGATCGCGCTTCACCAGGGCTTCGACCAGGCCAATTTGGCCAAAGGCTGCCGCTTCCGTCACGGAAGTTCGACATCCCTGTTCTTGCAGCCAATTCCGAATCTGGAAATTTTGGCCTTCGTTCGCCCACCCTGCGGCATGGGAGCGAAATCGATGGTCTCTGAGATTCGGATCGCTCCCGGCCGCGACGAGGAGTTTCACGATCCCCTGATACCCTCCAAACGCAGCCCAATGCAATGCGGGCGCTCCCGCCCATCCTCGAACATTTAAATCCGCGCCTGCTTGAATCAAAGGTTGGACACACGATTCATGTCCGTATCGGGCCGCGAAGTAGAGCGATTTGCTCAGTTGCTTCGGTTCAGGCTTCGAAGCTAGAAACGCCATCAATTCGGAAAGCACCCCCATGCCAGCAGCCACCTCGAGGCTAATGATAGTGCCCCCGGACCGCACCAAAGCGTCAGCTGTGCGCTTGTAACCGAACTCGAGAGCCATCTTCAGCGGAGTCCCTGAAAGATCCAGCCCGTCTAGCTGAGCACCAAACTCAGCAAGGAGCGCCACAAGCGGCTCGACCACCTCTTGCTCATGGGGATGCCCACTCGTCACCAGGAGGGCGAGTGGGGTCTGATTCAGCCCCCCCCCGTACGTCTCAGCCAAGGCATCGGGGACAGCTCCAGATTCGAGTAGGAGCCGGGCAATGGCGACGGCATTCTTGGGCACCTCCTGCCGGTGGATTTCAACCCCATTGGCAGCGACATAGTGAAGCAACGTCGCTCGATGCCCCCAGCATGAGCGACAGCGAGACAACTCAGGATCCAGCTCCAAGAGCATCGACAACCCCTCCAAATCACCCGTAATCACAGCATCAACCGCCTCTTCAAAGCGGGAATCTAGCGACCCCTCACCGGCATCTCCAATGGAACCCCAGGATGAAAACCCAAAATAGCGGGCAATCGAATCCCGGCCCTCCTCTCGCTCCAACTTACCGCCGAAGACCTCAGACCGGGATTTGCCAGCCCTCAGGGGTGAGCAGTTACTGAGCACAACGAAAACCCAGGTTTCCTCTTGCAGATAAGATTCTAAGAGACAATCCACCATCCTCCTCATTAAAACGATGATCGGAGCATCTTCCGAAAAACCGTTCGAGACTCGTTCATAAACCCGGGCGAGTAGTGCCACATGCGAGGTTTGCCCCGAAGTCTCAATTGGACTCTCAACATGTCGCTTTAATCGAGCCCAACTAGAAAAACCAAACTCACGAGCAATGACACGCTGCGCCTGATGAAGGGCAATCGATGGCTTCGCTTCTGGTTTCCCCATCGCTTGCATCCATTCCGGAAAGCAACGATCAACTCGCGCGATGGCATCCGGAGTTTGGGAACGAAGTTGCTTGAGTAGATCTTTGGCTTGACGGCGCAACTGCACCATCGAGGGACGAAGCGGCAATTTTTTTGGCATGAGAACCCTTCTGCATTGAGCCTGAGGTCCGCATGACAGGCTGCATCAAGGTTTTAGTGACTTGAATCCAATGTTCAGGTGAGCTCAGCTCTTTCCGCGGACCCGGGTGCATCCTGAGGTGCGTGAAGATCATCTGCTAAGCAGCCCATTTCGTCAATGGGAGAGCTCAAGGCAGAACCAAACCGCTTTCTTGCGACCCAGTGAATGTTCGATGTGCAACGGCAGTTATTCTGAGGGATGACGAAAACAGGCCAAGAACCGCTTTGCCTGGCGTTTTGAACCCTTGATCTGAATTTGTCCACTGCCCAAGGCCTCGTCAGAACTGGTTTCACCGAGAATAACAGCACGCAGAAGAGCCCCGGGACCTTCAATAACCGTCTCAACAACGTCCCGGGGGAGGCGGTCCAAAAGAGCTACTCTTCGAGCTTCGACTTGAACAAACAGCTCTAGTTCGTCCGCTCGAAGAACGAAGTAACCATCAACTTTCAAGGCCAACTCCGGTCGAAAAAGCATTCGAAAGGCAACAAGATCCCATTCTGGGCGCGATAGATCGTCTTCCTTGGGTGCCCCTAGAAGATCAACTCCCCATTGAATGAGACCTCGAATTACCGGCTCGAGCTCCTGCCCACGATCCGTAAGCGCGTAGCCTTGCGTGCGAGCGCTTCCTTCGATCGCTGCACGCTCGATCAACCCTTGGGCTTCCAGTTCTTTCAGACGAGCAGCCAGCAAATTGGTTCCCATGCCTGGGAGATTTTCCAAGAGCTCACGATAGCGACGCGGCCCGATCATGAGTTCTCGAACCATCAACAATGTCCAGCGCTCACCAACCACATCGAGTGCCTTTGCCAAGGCACAGTACTGGCGATAACTCCGTCGCTTCATCGTTCAACTTTTATTGGACTGAGGGGATACACGGCGGAGACTTTAGAGAATTCCCCCTCAATAACAAACTATATTTTAATCAAGCCTAGTCGCTATATTAAACTCAATTCAGCCATCCACTGTTTAGGTAACATTCAATCAAACCACCCCTGAAACCACAGAAAAACTGAAGCAACTCACGGTTCGTTCCCAGAACAATCAAGGTCAAATTCTTCAGCAGGAATTAAATAAAAGGCAACAGCGACCGGCCACTTTCAGGCCAAGAAAACCCAAGCGCACGTCCCCAGCCCCACAATAAGCCCCCCAAGAGAATGAGACTTGCAACGAGGTTCCAACGACCCCGCTTTAGTTCCTCCTCTCTGAAAAAGCCAAGCAGCACACCGAGCACGATCCCAGTAACAAACCCGCCGAAATGGGCAATCACATCACTCTCAGGAGAGGTTCCAAAGAGCACAAAGAGCATCGCCACCCCCAGCAAGCCGCTCACGACTAAGCGATAGGCCCTTGGATTTTCACGCATCAATCCTACGGCATGTGGGCCCAACATTCCCAAAGCTCCCATGACTGCCCCAGATGCTCCCAAGCCTCGGTAGGGATCCATGTGAAAGGCCAAGCCAAACAAGTTCCCACCGACGCCCGTCAACACGACCGCCAAGAGTCCCAGCCCAATTCCGAACCGCCCCATGGTAAGCCCAAATAGAAAAAAACCTGCCGTGATATTTGAAAAGAGGTGTGCCACATCTCGATGAAGCATGGTCGCTGTTAGGACGCGCCACCACTCCCCTTCAAACACCATTGCGCTATTTAGAATGCCGCCCTCAACGACACCGGGGCGGAGCGCAGAAAGGTAACTGAAGGCGCCTAGAACGAGGCACCAAATGAGGCTCGTCCAGCGAAAGCTTAATCGAGCCTCGGCGAGGGGTTTCGCCCAGCGCCAACGAGTGTTCTCCTCCCGGAAGCGGCGAATCGTCTCTATCGCATGAGGCAAAACAGCATCAGTGACGACTAACTCGTATGTGTTGGAAGATTCGTCACGAACCTGAATCTCGCTATCAATGGCCTGACTGATCAAGGCAAGACTACAGTCCAGAGCGTCCTGTTGGTCCTTCATCGGGATCGTCGTCCCTCGTTCTGCCTCAGCCATCGCATCCATCGGACCCTACCCTATCACACGCTCAAAGATTCGCTAGGAGCGAAGATTTACAAAGTGAGCCCGGTTCTGGAAAGGTCACAAGAATCCCTACAAAGCTGAATAGGCCGCACCATAGGCGCCCGCCCATTCTCCGAGAACCGCCGGCCGAATTGATACCCGCGGACTGCCGGGCACGAGCCACTCCATATCATTCATGTAAGTCTCAAGAGGATCAAACAAGAGCTCCCCTGCCCGAGCAATGCCGCCGCCGATAACGATCACTTCAGGGTCCAGAACATTCACGAACGAAACCAAGCCACAGGCGAGATGTCGAACCGTATTCGCCCAATAAGAGCGTGCTTCCGCATCCCCTGACCGTACTGCGTCCACAAGGGCGTGGGTCGTCTGAAACCGCCCCTGAGTTCGTTTCGAAATACTACAGTTTCCCACCGCGAGCTCCAAACTACCCGGAGTTCGACAAATATCAGGTTCACCATGAGGGTCCAAACAGACGTGCCCCAAATGCCCCGCTCGTCCGATCGCCCCCCTCAAGATATGGCCATCGACTTTTGCCGCCCCTCCCACACCGGTCCCGAGCGTAAGAAAGACCACATTCTCGATGCCTTTCACTGCCCCTACCCAAGCCTCTCCAGCCAGAGCGGCCTGAGCGTCATTCATTACCGGCACCGAGGTCTGGCGATTCAGAAAAGTCGTCCAATCGAGCCCTACAAGCCCTTGAAGCCGTCCCGGCATGTTCCGAATGGATCGGCCATCTCGAGCAGCCAAACCGGGTGCGGATAGGCCAAGACTCTGAGCCTGTCTCTTATACACATCTGACGCTGCCGACGAGCGATCTAGTGTAGA
>OJGU01000382.1_pt1 | contig 27196 bp, 25 predicted proteins | sample 1594741 | NCBI WGS metagenome assembly OJGU01 (sample SAMN05416841, study PRJEB24817) | seawater metagenome | isolation source: Sea water | place: Canada:Atlantic | collected 2013-07
ATACGAGATGTAGAGAGGTCTCGTGGGCTCGGAGATGTGTATAAGAGACAGCAAAGAATCTCCAATCCGCCATCGCCTCATTCTTGAATATTGAACACCCCACACCAAAACAAATAAGCCAGAATATCAACTATAGTCTTTGGCTTCTCAAACTGAATCAGACGAACTTTTCTGACCTCGAGATTATCGCAGAGACACTTGACCGCTCCCGTCTCGATCAACTCCAGTTTTCCCTTCTTAGTCCTCATGAAGATGAGCTCACCGAACCCATGCGGGCTGCCTACGCCAGAACCTTGTTTAATCTCTTTAGGCACAAGGAATTTAACAACCAATGGCAACAACTGAGCGAATCGACTCGCTCCCTGCCAAGCAATATCCTCTATGGAAGCGCCTATACCGCCCTCTGGGGAACCCCCGCCGAGGCTGAAAAGAATCTCACCGAGATTAAAGAATTCGCTGCGAACAATCCCAGCGATAGGCACTCACGCCAACTATTGCTCCTAATACACTACCAGCAAAAAAATACTGCTGCCTACCAAGCCACTTTGAGCGAGCTCATCGCCACACAGAACGACAGCTATTCTCACCATCTAGGTTATTGGACCTTACTCTCGCAAACGGGGAACAGCGAACGTTCCTTGAAGCTCGCTTCGGACTACGAGAAGCCTCCCACAAACGCTAACGATCTTATTGCTCACTTAAGGCTGCTCCGAGAACTTGGGGCCCCGGAGACTGCGAACACCCTTGTCCAGAAGCACATTCAATCGTTTTCAGGTGAAACGTCGCTCTATTCAAACTATGCGGATCTACTCATCGAACTCAATGACTGGGATCGACTACGTGAGATCGCCATCAATCTCCGAAAACTCAACTCCGAATCACGAGCCACCTCCCTCAGCTACTACCTCGAGGGAACTGCCGACGCAAAGCAGAAGCGAAGAAATTCAGCAGACACGGCATTCGCCAAATTCTCTAGCTCGGTTGCCACCGACGACGTCCAATCCGAGAATAATCTCGCCAAGGAACTCACCCAACTAGGATTTCCAATGCATGCCCTTCGACTGCTTACCCAAGTGGAATCCAAGTATGAGGATAGTTCAAAATATTGGTATTCACGTGCGGGATATGCATTTCGGGTTAGGAACTACCAAGACATGCGTCACGCCAGCGAAAAGGCGTTCAACCTCGAACCGAGCAATTCCAATTTTAAGAGCGCCCTGGCCGAAGCGCTCCTTCTTCTCCGAGAAGATCCATCAAGAGCCGTTCGGCTAACGCTCGAGCTAGTGAACGAAAATCCGAACTCGTTCTCACATCATATCAACCACGTGATCGCCCTCACAATCAATCAACGCGTCGAAGACGCTGCCGCTCTTTTCGAACAAATCCCCCTTGATTCCGCACCAGACGCTCAAGCGCAAGCAGCCTATCACTATGCCCACTTCGGTATCGCCTTTCTGCAAAACGACTTTGAGAAGGCTCACCAAATATCTCAACTAGTCCCCGATTCCCTCCTGTCCGACAAGGAACGTGAATGGTTTTCTTCCTGCCGCGACGTCATATCGAATCAGACTATGTAAATTCCCCCAACAGCAACGCTAGTAGAGCACTCATAGGCGCTAGTAGCGTTTTATTAGCGTCTACTAGCGTTGAGCAAGACTGAATCATCGACACTTTTCGCTAGATTTCCGACAACAGTTAGGATTTCTTTTCTAATTCACACCTGAGCGAGCCATTTTCACGCTCAGGCTGGCCGGAATAGCCACCTAGGAGCTAGAGCATGCTTCCCTGGCACCTTCCATGCTTAGCGTAGGCCAAGAAAACCAAATGCAGCCTACTGATCTTTCAAGCAACCGAGAATGAATACTGGACTTGTTAGTACCGGTCGAGCACGCCTCCTCGTAATCGACGATATCCAAGAGAACCTCAATCTCTTGGGCGAAGTCCTCGAGAACGCTGGATATATCGTCTCGACGGCCCCAAGCGGCGCCATCGCCATTGAAATCGCCAAGATCAATCCACCAGATCTCATCCTCCTTGACATTTTCATGCCTGAAATGGATGGATTCGAAACCTGTCGAAAACTTAAGCAAATCCCAAACACAGAAGACATTCCTATTCTCTACATATCCGCCCGAGATGACATTGAGAATACCCTCCAAGGATTCGAATCCGGCGGCGTCGACTACATCAATAAACCCTTTCGTAACGAAGAACTTCTGGCCCGAGTCGAAACGCACCTCCGGATCACTCTACTCGCAAGGGCGCTCAAGCAGAAAAACAGCGAGTTAGAGAAAGTGAACGAGAGGCTTACCTCCGAAATCACCAAACGCCAACAGGCTGAGGAACGCACAGAAACGGCAGAACAGCAACTGACCTTGAGTTCTGAGAGCGAAGCAGATCGCTGGGGAGTGGCAGGCTTTGTTGGGAAGAGCAAAACGTTTAAGAACATTCTCGGGCGTATCAAGCAATTGCACAATTTTGGGGACGTGAATGTCCTTATTACGGGAGAGAGCGGCACTGGAAAGGAGCTCGTTGCACGGGCAATTCATGCAGGAGGAAACAATCGCCACGCCCCGTTCATCCCCGTCAACTGTTCAGCAATCCCCTCAGAATTAGCTGAGTCCCTTTTCTTCGGACACCAAAAAGGCGCTTTCAGTGGCGCCGTGAGCAACAAAAAGGGCTACTTCGAACTCGCGAATGGAGGCACTCTCTTTTTGGATGAAATTGGTGAAATGCCCCGCCTTCTCCAACCAAAACTTCTGCGCGTTCTAGAAGATGCTACGGTTAACCCAGTCGGCTCAAGCAAACAAATCCCCATAAAGCTACGCGTCATCGCGGCCTCGAACATCAATTTCAATACTCGAATGAACAACGGCGATTTCCGAGAAGACCTCTACTTTCGCCTAGCCCGCTTCACGGTAAACCTTCCACCACTCCGCGAACGCCGCGAAGATATCCCCCTGCTGATCGAGCACTTTAGCCGACTCTTTGCACAGGAAATGAAGCGTCCCATCCCATCACTCACGACGGAAGCGATGGATGCCCTCAATCAATACCACTTCCGAGGTAACATCAGGGAACTTAAGAACCTAATAGAGCGAGGAATGATCGAATCAGGCGGGTCGTGCATCGATATTGAGCACTTGCTCTTTTTCGATCAGCCAGCCACTGATGACGCACAAACAACCACTGAACTACAGGCGACTCCTCAAATAGCTGATGAATATGATCGCTCAACTTTGATCGAGAAGCACCGAATTGCCATTGAGGAGCTAGAAAACTCATCCTTCAAAGACAGCACACGCCAATCGATGAAACAGATTCTCGATTACCTTCGTGATCACGCCGTGGTCGACAATCAGCGCTGCCGAACAATCATCAAACAAGACCAAATGAAAGTGTCTTACATTCTCAAGAAGATGCACGCCGCTAACCTGATTCATGGCATCGGTTCAGGCCGATGGGCACAATACCGACTCTCCTGAGCGCCTACTTCTTGATGAGTCGCTCGATCTTCTTCCGAATCAACCCATTATTTGCCACCATACGGAATTGTTGATAGCCATCGATAGGACGGCAGAAAAAATCTCCCCCGGCACGCTCAAGAATCAACCCTCCGGCAGCGATGTCCCACAAGCAGACGCCACTCTCAACAAAAGCATCCATTCTTCCCCCTGCAACCCAACTCAAAGAGAGCGCGGCAGATCCCATGATGCGCATCTTACGCACTCGAGGTAACAATCGACCAAAAGTCGGCAACATTAACTCCATTGAGGCTTTAGTCTTCGAAAATCCGATTGCCAGGATACATTCCTCCAGCTTGGAACGCTGGCTTACACGAATCCTCCGGCCATTGAGTCGCGCCGGACCTGCCTTCGTTGCAGTCCACATTTCGTCCATAAACGGATCGTAAACCACCCCAACCAGCGTCTCGTAGGTATGACCTGCCCCTCGCCGAGCCCCCACAACCCGGCTCTGAAGTGCAATAGACACACACGCATGAGGGATCCCATAGGTGAAATTGACCGTCCCATCAATCGGATCAACGACCCAGCGCAGATCCCCTTCGACCTCCCCTGTTTCACCTTCCTCCCCAAGAACAGCAATCTCTGGATGACGTTCATGAAGAACCTTTTCAATCAACTTCTGGCATTGGATATCAAGTGCCAGCTTAATATCATATTGGCTGGTGGAATCGGCGCGTTTCTTTGCATTCAACTTACTCTTCAGAATGCTTCCGGCTTTTCGCGCCGCCTCATCTGCACTGGCTAGGGCTCGATTAATTTCTCTCCGATTCATCACTCAATTCTTCGATAATCACTTCATTGGCACGACAACCACAATCAAAACACTGACAAGTTATCAAGCGATTGATTCAGGTTCTGTTCTTCACTCACCGTTAGGTTTTTCAAGGGGAGTCGCACGGGCCCGAAATCAAATCCAACGCGTTTTAGAAGCAACTTACCTGCCGGTAGAGGACTCGTTTCGCACAATAAGTCAACCACCTTCACCGATAAACCCTGAAGAGTTCGAGCGCGCTCCATGTCACCCTGTTTCAGAGCGTCGAGCATCTGGGAATAGAGCGGGGCCAAATAGTTGTAGGTACTGCCGACAGCACCATCAATACCGAGCACTTGAGCCGATAAGAGCATCTCGTCACAACCAAAAAGCAAATTCAAGGATTCGTCGCCAAGCCCAACACATCGTTGAAGCTCGATCAAATCCGTGTTGGAGAACTTGACGCCGGCAAAGGTTGGAATCGTTGCCTTGGCCTGCCGGATAAATTCAGAGGTTGAAACCGCGACGCCCGTCAAGCCTGGGATGTCATAATAGTAGATCGGAGTCGCCGGAGCAGATTCAGCTACCGCACCAAATACCTCCAGGGAGTTTCCGATACCGTTAGGTTTGAAATAACTCGGAGGAACCATTGCGATGGCATCAACACCAATATCCCCCCCGTGCCGGGCAAGCGCTTGGGAGGTAACCAAACAGTTGTCTCCTACATGGAGCACGAGTTTCAATCCATCGCGCCTGGCTGCAACTACCCAGGCATCGGCTATTGCAATTCGTTCTTCAATTGTGAGCGATGGAAATTCACCGGTGGTTCCACAAATGAACACGCCTGTCACTCCAACTGATACCAAGTAACTAGAAAAACGATCGATCACTCCGAGATTGAGCGACAAGTCGGTATTGAACGGTGTGAAGGGCGCAGCAACCAACCCTCGCAACAATTTTCCTTCCGTGGTCATAAAAAAGCGATCGATCAATGTTAAATTCAAAGTCCCATCGTCGGGACGAGACCAAGAAAGAGCCCTATTCTGGTTTTAAAGCGGGCATCTACCAAGCAAATCTTTACCCATCCTATACGAACAGGCTCCCAGAAATTCCAAGCGATATTTTCAAATACAGAGCTCAGCATAGGAAAGATCGGAGGCTTAGAAATATGTCGCGCTCAGGGATCGGTTTGGTAATCTCTCTGCATTCAATCATGCGACGTTTTCGGCAACCATGTGTGCTTCCTCGTTGGGCGCTGTCCGGGATGGCTTTTTCCCTCGGTCTCAGTCTTGCTGCCGCCAGTGCTGGAGAGATTTCCCCGCGGAAGGCTAATAACGCTTGGAATAAGACGATAGGCCCCCTATTCGATCGAGCCTGCGTGAAATGTCACGGGCCGCTGAAGCAAAAGGGGGGACTTGATCTCAGCACCTTCCAAAGCCTAGTCAGAGGAGGCGATTCTGGAAATGTCGTCATTCCGGGCGCCCCGGATCAAAGCCGCCTCTATGTTTTGATTCAGGAGGGATCCGATCCTCACATGCCCCCTAAGAAACAACTTGCACCTGAGGAAATTAACTCTATCGAGACGTGGATCGCTCATCTCGGCCTAGGGCAAAGCGACAACGAACCCCGTACATCACACCTGCAAGAGGTTTCGCCTTCGACTGAAGAAACGGACATTCCTGACGCATTCAAAAACCTAGAGATTCACCAAGCTATCAATCACTACATCCGAGCTGAATGGCGTAATCAGGGACTTAGCTCAACTCCAAGATGTGACGACCGGACTTTCGTCAGGAGAGTCTATCTCGACCTCGTTGGGACCGGTCCCGACGCAGAGAGCATCAGGAGATTTCTCTTTGACGGGAGCCCAGACAAACGTCGCAAACTGGCTGAATCGCTCCTCAAGACCGAAGCCTACGCCAAGAACATGGCTGAAACCTTCGATCTCCTCTTGCTAGGCCGCAAGGGAACACGGGCTCGCGAACAACGTTCAAGGCATGGGTGGATAAGCTATCTGGAATCCGCTTTCGCAGCGAATCGTCCATGGAACGAAGTAGTCCGAGAAATCATCTTGGCTCGGCAACCGGATCCAATGAGCAATACTGGACCTAAGAATGCCGGCGCACTTTGGTTCGTCTACGAGCACAAGAACGACCACCAGTCGATCGCAGAATCGATCGCCCCATTCGTCTTCGGCACCCAAATCAAGTGTGCCCAATGCCATGACCATCCATTAGCCCATGAAATCAAACAATTTCATTACTGGGGATTGGTAGCCGCGTTCAATCGAAGTCAAAATGTTGATACGAGTATTGGCATCGGTGTTTCAGAATCCGCTACCGGCGGCTTTATCAATTTCGCCAATCTCGAACAAGAATCGCAACCAGCTAAGTTAGCCTTCCTCAACGGTAAGCTCATCAACGAAAAGCGCCCCAAGGCTGGCGAGAAAGAGATTGATGATTTGGCAAAATATATCATCGGCCCGAGCAAAAAGGATCAACAGGCTGAACGAGCCGCGATTCCCAAGTTTTCCCGCCGGGAAAGCCTGGCCACCGCTGTCACCGATTCGAACCCGCTCCTGGCTCGCTCGCTCGTCAATCATCTTTGGGCTCTATTAATTGGCAGAGGCCTCGTTCACCCCGTTGATGAAATCAACTCCAAGCATCCCCCTAGCCATCCCCAGCTCCTCGAGTGGCTATCCAACTATGCCCAATCTACCGAATTCGATATTAAGGCGCTCATCAAAGGAATCATCGCGAGCGACGCCTACCAGCTCGCAGCGCGATCCGACCTCGATCCGGAACAACACCGAGATGCGTTTATTAGCGCCATAGAAAAACCACTAAAGGCAGAAACACTCTATCGGCTGATTATTCAGGCAACAGGGCATTCCGAATCCGACTATCGAGACCGTTTCCCCACGAAGGCGAAATCAATGCAGGCATCAATCCGGAAACAGTTCACCGATCTCCTTCCCGTCAGCTACCAGGCAACCCTTCAACAAGCAATGTTTCTCACGAACTCACCAGAGATCGATCACCTATTGTCTCCTCGCCCAGGAAATACAAGTCATCGTCTTCTGAAGATCTCCGATCAAACAGAACGCATCTCAGAGACCTTCGTTTCCCTACTCGGACGCCTACCGACAAAAACCGAGTTCGAATACGTACAGACTTTCTTGAATAAACGCTCGCAAGATCAGGTTGCAGCCCAAAAGCAATTGATGTGGAGCTTGATCGCTGGCCCTGAGTTTCAGATGAATCGATAAGCATCGAAGAGCGATGAAAGGCACTAACGCAGCTACTCAAAAAGGTCGTGGATGCACGTCCTCCGACCATACCATTCATCGACGCCTTTTCCTTGAAGGACTTGGCGTATCAGGCCTAGCCTCGATGCTGAGCTGGTCCGGTCTTTTCACAAATCCACAAGTACTATCAGCAGCCAAGAAGAACAACAAACATTGCATCCTTCTCTGGCTATGTGGTGCTCCTAGTCAATTTGAAACATGGGATCCCAAACAGGAATTAAAAGCGCGAGGTCCCTTCAACAGTATTCCAACCTCTATTCCAGGTGTCCATTTCTCCGAACTGATGCCCCAGTGCGCCTCAATTGCCCATAAACTCTCCGTCATCAGATCGATGAAGACAAAACCTTCGGAGCACTTTCAGGCCATCGATCGATTGAATAGAGGTGCTGCGCCACGCCCCCCCTTCATACGCCCGACTCTTGGATCCGTGCTCGGGGAGCAACTCTCACAATTGGAAAGTCCTATCCCCAATTTCATCCTTCTGGATCCATGTCCCGAAGGAAATGAGTTCAAATCATTCAAAGCAGGTAATTGGGCAGGTTGGCTCGGAGCGGAATACGGACCAGTCAGAGTTGGCGGAGACTTCAAGATTCCTAACGTCAACAAACTTGCTGATATAAGCACCGAAGATCATGAAGAAAGAGAAGCCTTGAGGCGTTTTCTTGCGAAGAAATATGAGAACGACTCCAAGAGTGCGGCCGCAGCCTCGCAGAACGCCGTTTTCGAACGAGTCAAAGGCCTAATGAGCACGGCCCACCTCTTCGATCTAGAACAACTCCCCAAGACCGACAGAGAACGCTATGGCCAAGGAACCTTTGGGCAACACACTCTCTTGGCCAGGAATCTCGTCGAGAACGGTGCCCCCTTCGTCATGGTAGCCAACGGGATGCCTTGGGACTGCCATGTACTTCATCACGAGAACTATCAGATGCTCGTACCGGATCTCGATAATATCATTTTTCAGCTAATCAATGACTTGGAAGACCGAGGACTCCTTGACGATACCCTCGTCGTCATGATGGGAGAGTTTGGGCGAACCCCATGGCTCAACGCAAGTCGTGGACGCGATCACTATCCCAACGCGTGGAGTCTTGCCATGGCAGGTTGTGGCATTCAGAGGGGGGCGGTGGTTGGCGCTACCGATCCACTTGGAGTCGAAGTAACCGACTCTCCCTTCGACGAACAGAACCTCTTCGCTACCATCTTTTCAGCCCTCGGAATCGACCCTCATGAAGAATACGATCTTCCCGGATTTCCGACCTTCCATCGCGTCGAAGAAGAAACGAGACCGATTCACCAAGTCTTGATTTGAGATCTCATGAAGGCTGATACCGCCCCCACCACCACCGTGCCAAACCTTACGAGCAGGCATATCGAAACCATCGAGCAAGCCTCAGGGATACTCTCGGCCGTTCTTCATCCAAGTAAACCCACGCTCTTCACTGCGAGCATGGATGGCGGCATCCAATCACTCGATCTCAATTCGCAACAGAAGACTTTGATCGGGAACCATCAGAGTTATGCTTCTGGCGTCGTCGTTGGGCCCACTCCAGACACCCTCATTTCTGCCGGCTATGATGGCCTTCTAATCTGGCATGATATCGAAAACAAACATCCCATTCATGTGATCGAAGCTCACAAGTTTTGGTCATGGCGACTTGCCATCTCCCCAGATCAGAAGCAGGTGGCATCATGTACTGGTCGCTATCACTCCGGGGGCTACCGATACGAACCTGCCGCTGAGTCCGAACCGTCGATCAAGATCTTTGACTCAGTCACAGGAGAGACAACCCATGAATTCGAACATACGCCTCCCGTAACGTCACTAGCCTTTTCTCCGGATTCAAAATTCATCGCGGCGGGCAATCTCATGGGTCAAATCCGAATCTACGAGTTAGCAACGAGCCGATTGCGAGCAGTCTGGACAACGGACGCCTTCACCAGTTGGGGCATCGTCAAGAGTCATCACTACATTGGGGGGATCTTTGATCTCGCCTTTACCCCAGAGACCTCGGGGCTCATTGCCTGCGGCATGGGCCCGATGCGTGATCCCATGGCAGGCAATGGAAAACAAACATGGCAATGCTTTGATTGGCAAACCGAAGGCACCCCGCTCTCTCGTGAGATCGAACCTAACGACGCAGGGAAAGGACTCATGGAAACTCTCACTATCGATCCACACAATGAACGTTTCGTGATGGCCGGACGCCTTGCTCAAGGGCAATGGAACACTGCGATTTTTGATACGAATACCGGAACACTTCTTCATTCACTCAATACAAAGATGAGAACTACGAAAGCTCTCTTCACTAACAAAGGGGATCAATTGATTCTCTGCGGCGCGGGGAGCCAGAAAGCCCCCAAGAACGGCAAGTGGCCTGACTTTGGAAAAACACACATCTATCAGCTCGAGTTCCAGTCTTAAACCCTGATTCATTAAGAGTAGAGATCAGAATGGGTGAATCGATTACATTTAAGGAAGCTTATTGCGTCTCAAGAAGGCTCGAGCGGGACGAATTCGAGAGAGCCTTCCTTCGGGAGGTCCTTTATCCCATCGGCAAGCCACTCTCGATCCCATTGCTGATGCTTCACCCTTCCTTTTTTCGAGATGAACTCAGCTTGATTTCAAAGATTGGATCTGCTTCAGAATTCAAGGATTTCGTTGCTCATAGAAATAAGCTTGTTGACTTCACGCTCTACCAAATTGCTCCGTGGAGAAAAGTAGCCGGTATTCGTACGTCAGGTAGAAAACTCTTCAAAATCGGAGACAAAGTGGACTCGAAGACGTTCAGCAACCAATAGCTAGGGAAGAACAAGCCCGATCTTGGGGGATTTCTCGTCAATCGTCCCACGCAGAGACTGAATCATATTCCGAACCGAGGCCATGACCCTCTCAGCAGGAATCGCGAAGGTAGTCACGCGGTCGGCTCGCGCAATGTTGATCCCGACGGCTTCGCCCCGGAGATTGAGCAACGGACTGCCCATGGAGTTCGGACTCAACGGAATGACATGCTGAATGACTTCAGGAAATCCATTACGTCGATCTGATGTCTCCCCGCTCATCATCTGGTTTCGATCTAGAGCATCAAAAATCGAATAGAACGCTAGAGACAAACTCACAGTCATTGCCTCATTTCCGCGCGCCACTCGGAGCCTCACTTCTTCACCCGGATCGTGAGATTGAACCATTTCGATCAGGGCCTGTCGGCTCCTCACAGGTCGATTATCAACTTGAAGCACCACATCGCCTGCCTCCAAGCCCGCTTGATCGGCAGGAGAGTCGGCAACAACACCGACAATTAGAACCCCTTCTCGCGAACCGCGATCTGGCCCCAAGCTCACTCCCATGGCTCCACCGACTCGTTTGATCTCTCGACGTTCAGCGCTAATCACTCCCACCCATGAACGTCCTAGCTGCCCTGGAGAAACCACCCAATCCCCTTTTCGTAAACCCGGAGACCGTCCCCATCTCACGGGCAATAACTCCGCTCCCGGAACAAACATCAACGCCAAATCAAGAGACCTATCCGTGGCAATTTTTCGAGCCTGAGAGATCCTCCCATTTGGAAGTCTTACGGAAGGGTTTTCTGGGACCTCGCTTTCCTTAGTAACAATGTACCCGAGAGGTGAAACTACCGTCCCCAACGCTCGCACGTCCTCCCCTGAGAAAATCTGTACAACCGATGCTTCACCGCGTTCCGTAACGGGAGCAAACGCCAGCAAGGTTTCCTCTCCATTCGTTCGCTGTGAGGAGGGCAAAAAACCAACGCCACTGTCACTGTAAAGCATGACAACGACGCTGACGGCAAAGAGCAAAATGAAGATCCTCAAGTATCGAGGATGGACACTGAAATGCAGAAACGGACGATACCCATCTAGCTTTTGCATGGCATTAATTTGAAGGAGGTCGTTTCCCTAACACTACCGGCAACACCATTGGCCGGTTACCTCGACGGAGAGCGATCTTCACCGTGCTCCCAGGAGCGTTTCGCTGCAATGCCCACCCCAACTCTTCGGAATCAAAAACTGCAACACTATCGATACTGACAATGACGTCATCCTCCTTAAAACCGTAAGCAGCAGCTGGCGTGTCTGCGAACACCTTCTTTATGAGCGCCCCTTTAAGGCTAAGTTCTGAAGCAACGCCGAGAAAGCCACCTTCAGGATTTCGTGATACTTGGATCTCTTCGCCATTCAGAAAAAGCTGCCAATGCCGCCGAAACGCTTCGATGGGAGCATGATAGTTTTCATCGATACGCTCCGATACTTTGCTGTGAATCCCGATGACGTTGCCTCCTAAGTCAAAGAGCGGCCCACCAGAATCGCCGCCTATCAAGTGACAATCGGTTCGCATCACCAAGGCATGAGAGCCAATCAGTCTTCCCACCCTTAATACCGCCCCTCGCTCAGCATCAAATCCGCTGGGATGCCCCAATGCAAAGCACCAATCCCCTGCCTCTCGCCCGCCATCCTGGGCCAAAGGCACATAGGGCCAATCCCCAGGCTCCATGATCTTGACTAGACCAGCATCCGCAAGATGATTCAGGCCGAGGGCCTTTGCTCGAACCCGCCGTCCATCCAACAAGCTTACGGTCATTACCCGTCCAGCGTTCATGGACACGTGTGCGGCCGTAAGAATCAATCCATCTGGAGATACAATGACTCCACTCCCTCCGCGACCCAGGCCCACAGTCGCCTTTTGACAAACTTCAAGGACTGCCTGAACCCGTTGCTGGATCCGAACGAGATCTCCCAGATTTCTGGGAAGACCATCGGTCGGAAGAGAGGCACTCTTGCCGGCAAAGCCAACGCTCAACCCCATTATCCAACAAACAACGACAAATCTAAGACCTAAGAACCCCATGAATGATACACCTTTAAACTTAAGTACTAGACGGCACTCCAGGTTGATAAGTTACCGTCCCAACAGGAATGTCTAGAAAGCAGGAACAACACCAACTAAAGGAATCTTTCAACATCCAGGAATGAAAGTCGAATTTGAGACTCAAGATTTACCTCCCATTTTTTACCTCCCATTTTCATTGATCGCCCTCCGGACTATTTTTCGATGGGCGGCGGTAAAGGCATATCGCTCAAGTTCTGAAGCCTCGAGCCATTCACCCGCTTCCTCCATGACACAATAATCTGGCGAAACATCACTGCAATAAACCTTCAGAGTGATTCGATTATTCGTGATCGAGTGTTTCACCTCTCCCAAAGCCGAGAGTTTCGATGGATCCAACCCCATTCCAGAATCTAACCAGACGGCACCACTAGGGTCCTGACTTGTCAGCTCAACATTCGGGAACTCCCAAAGGCCTCCGTTAATCTCTCCGGCGCTTCGCTGACGAACTAAATATCTCCCTGTCCGACGAACGACAACAGCGATGAACATCCGCGCGATCATCTTCTTTCGCGCCCCAAGATTCGGTATCACCTCGATCATCCCCTCAGCACGCGCTCTACAGCACCGACGCAGCGGACAATCACAACAGAGCGGCTGTCGCGGCAAGCAAACCGTTGCCCCAAGTTCCATCAGCGATTGGTTAAAATCCCCACAGACATTCCGTCCAGGTCTCCAAAGCTCGCTCGCGAAACGCACCAGAGACTCGGATCGTGACCATAGCTCACGGATTGTCTGGCTTAGCTTAGTGCTTTCCCGGATCCCATCGACTCTTGTAAGCACACGAATGACGTTTCCATCAACAATCGGACGGGGCTGCCCAAATGCGATACTGGAGACTGCCCCAGCAGTATAAGGACCGACGCCAGGCAAGGCCAACAAGGCTTCGTAGTCACTCGGAAAGCAGCCCTTATGCTCGTTCTGGATCATCTGAGCGGCACGCTGTAGGTTTCTCGCTCGAGAGTAATACCCGAGCCCCTCCCAAAGCTTGATGACGGTCGTTTCCCTTGCACGAGCAAGGCGATCCACATCAGGAAGCCGCTTCATCCAACGCTCCCAATAAGGAATCACGGTCTTCACTTGAGTCTGCTGCAACATGATCTCCGAGACCCAAATCCCGTAGGGATCTCGATTCTGGCGCCAGGGAAGCTCACGAGCTTCCGTGAGATACCATCGAAGTAGATTTTTGACGATTGTCGCCGCTTCAGGCATTGTCTGCTCGATATCCGTTTTAAACACGCTCCATGCCTGCCAAAGAAATCACCACATACACGTGCAAACTCACTTCGGACCAGGGCCAGACGCTACGACAGAGTCTTGAACAGAAAGGCTTCCAGTTCAAGGAACTCGCCTACACAAAGTTTGCTGCGAGTCAGGAAAAGATCAACATCGCTTTGTACACCAGCGGCAAACTGGTGGTCCAAGGTAAAGGAACACAAGAGTTCGTACAGTTTATCCTGGAGCCTGAGATTCTTGGCGAAGCCCGCTTGGGCTATGAGGATGTCCTCAATCCAGAGCGGCTTCTCCCTCGCGTCGGCGTCGACGAGAGTGGTAAAGGAGATTTTTTCGGTCCGCTGTGTGTTGCCGGGGTTTATGTCAACGAAGCGATTGTCAAGGATTTTGAAGCTCAAGGCATCATGGATTCCAAGAGTATTTCTTCAGATCGCCGAATAGCCACACTCGCAGAGGTGATTTCAAAACACCCAGATTGCGTTTCAACCGTCGTCCCCATCGGCAATGAGGCATACAATCGCCTCTACACGAAAATGAACTCAGTAAACAAACTTCTCGCCTGGGGGCACGCGCGAGTGATTGAGAACCTGATGGGACAACGGCATCGCATGAAGCCGATGCCTCAAATCGCTATCAGCGATCAGTTCGCAACGAGCAAAGAAGTGACTAAGAGCGCCATGATGAGCATGGGAAAAGAGATCGAATTGCAACAAAGGCACAAAGCAGAGTCTGACGTAGCGGTTGCGGCGGCATCCATTCTGGCCCGAAACGAGTTCGTCGAGCGCCTTGGAAAACTCGAAAAGCAATTCGGCTTGAGCTTGCCAAAAGGAGCCTCGAAAAAGGTCGACGAAGCGGCCAAGCAATTTCTTGAAAAGCATGGCGAAGAGAATTTCGGAAAAGTTGGGAAGCTTCACTTCCGAACGTCGTTCAGGGCGCTCGGTTTACCCGAACCTCCTAAGAAGCCGTTTTCGTATCGCTCGCGGAAAACGTCGAGCTCGTAGAACTCCTTGGCATCCGGCCTTTCCCCCGAAACCAAGCCACTCGGGACACACGAACGACGGTTGTACCAGCAATCATATCATGCCAAGATTGCCGAGCCTGAGTCCAGCTGGCCCAGAAAAACCCGATCAACAAAGCAGCGAACGAGATTACACTCCCTAAGGCTCGAATCGCCGCGGTCCCCCAGGTAAGCCCGTCTCCGTCCAATGTGACACAGCGAAGCCCCAACAGATAGGAACCAACGGTAGCCCCGGCTAAGGCCAACATACTCACATGGTAGGCAAACCAGACGAAGAATAGGAGCCGAGTGGTCCCAGGGCCCATATCCCCCACGACGATTCCGAAAACCAGCCCCACCAGCAAGACATCCAAAAAAGTAGCCGCGATTCGAGGCCAGAATCCTACTCGTTCATATTCAGAGTCCGGAGAAGATGGATCGAGAGCGGTCATACCGGATTCGTTTGGCAACTCATCTTCCGGCTGAGACGATTCCTTACCATCGTCCGTTGTACCTTTCATCGTTACCGTAGCTCGACGAGTTTCAGAACGCGGAGGCACTTCGCCTCGAAACGCGTTGCAACCCGCAAGAATCACCGACCCGACTCCTAAAGGAATCACCAGCCCAACCGTCATGAATCCGATCACTGGAATAAAATAAGCAATCAAAAATCCGATACTTCCAACCACAAAGGCTAGAAGAGGCACCTCACGACCGGGTCCCACAGGGCCAACAATCTTCGTTCCAGCAGAAGTGTACACCGCCACCTTACCTAAGAGGATAGTCGCCAACGCTAAGCAAAGCAGAAATGGGAGCAAGAGAATTCCAAACCCACTCACGACCAAGAGCAATAACAGAGGGCCGAAGAGCAGCATGATGCAAATACCAACTAAGAATGCGGTCACGGGACTTCTCGACAAGGCCTCCACTGAACGAACCGCCACTCGGGGCAGCAAGACCAGCACCATCAAATTCACAAAGAAGAGCCCAGCAACCAACCACCACGTCACCGACAAGTTCGGTGCAAGCGGGCGTGCTAACAATAGCGTGCTTCCAAGTAACACTTGGAGCGATGTGAATGCTGGCAGCAACCAAGGCAATTGGACCTCGGTTTGCTGCCCACGAAAGAGGGCCTCCGGATCCACTTCAAACGGCCCCCCAACCAAGATAGAATCGCCATTTACTTCTGATCTCGGACCAAAGGTCGCCGTTCCTCCTACGATGATCACATTTCCACCAACCTGCCCATCAATCATTGCGGTTCCACCAATGACAACCAAATCTCCCTCGATCTCACCGTCAACATAGATTGTTCCCGCGATAACAACAGCATTTCGGGTTGATTCATCCGAACCGATCCGAACATTGTCATTCCCAATCGAGACGAGCTCATCGTGAGGATGGAACAAGGCGCTTAGCGATTTTGCGGGCAGGACCCGTCGCGGACCCCGATCATCTCGCTCGTCCCGTTCGCTCTCACCAAGCCCTTCACCATCTGCCTCTTGACCGGAGAGCATGCCACAGGCCAGGCATAGCCCAAACACCGCCGCAAGCCACCCAATATTAATTCGGTAACGCATCCACCTCATGAATCTACCTCGCTTTCTGTAATTGAACCAAACGGCAAAGAAATACTCCTGTTCCCACCGCCAGCAAATACCCGACCCAAATAATCGCAGCGACTAGGTAATAGACTGTCGCAGGCACTTGACTCAAGAAGGCCTGCAAACTTCCCACCAGCAGCATCGCGACCGCCCAAAGGGGTTCCAGACTTGAAGAATATGGTGTCATCAACCCGAATCCACCACCGCCACTGATCGCAGGCAAATAGATCGGCAAGAGCCAGCTGAGCAGCAGCAGCATTCCCCCTGCAACGGACAGAACAAGCGTTCGCGTCTTGTGATTCCAACTTTGGTAGGATTGCTGCCACCATGGGCGTAAGGCACGCGCAGCAATCGCTGCCTGGACCCGAGGGATAAGGCTTGCAGGAGCCTCCGTATCAGAAAGCGCCCGAAAATACTGATCCAAGACCTTGTCGGCTGCATCTCTGCCGCTGGATTCATGCTCTTCCATATCAAAACTACTCATTACATCCCCCCAACTAGCTAGAAACCGGTACGGGGAGTCCCCATTCTTCCCTCGCCGCAGCACTACGAGTCAACCGCTCTCGCAAATTCTCTCGCCCTCGCCGAATATCCGTTTTTACCTTGCCGAGAGAGATCTTCAGTGTCTGAGCAATCTCTTCGTAGCTCATTTCATCAAAGTGATAGAGTACCAATGGCACCCGTTGTTTCGCAGGTAATTCAGCCAGAAACGATTCCATCAAGCCTCCCTCATCGCTAGCGACAGCCGAGGTATCGGTTCGCTCCTTGGCCTCAATATCATCTTGAAACGGCGTCTGATCCGAATCCGGAGAACGCATTTCAGTAAAAAGACGCCAGCGAGCACGATGGCGAGTGAGGTGATTAAGACTGAGATTGCGGGAAACCGTGCGAAGCCAACCACCCACCTTAGGATGATCCTTGATGGACTCAAACCGGTCAAAAGCCCGCAAAAACACCTCTTGCGCGACGTCCTCAGCTTCTGCGGTATTCCCCAACAAGCGCATAGCCGTGGTGAAGACCATATTCTGGTAGGCTTTCATAAAGGCCTCAAATTTTTCCGGATCCGTCATCCTAGCCCCTCAAAGGGATCGGGTCGTTTTGCTTCTACCTCAACACATCATAAACGCTTGGAGTTTCAAAAATCTCAAAATCCGCTGAGATTGCCCCACGCTCTCTTGCTTTACACAGATCAAACTCCCGCCTAGTTTCTTCCCAAGTGGCAAACGACAGAAAAGAACGCGTGGTTCTTGGCATGAGTGGTGGGGTTGATTCATCAGCCGCCGCCGCAATTCTTCAAGAGCAAGGTTACGATGTGATTGGCATCACGCTCAAGCTTTGGCCCCAGGATTGTGTCTCTCGGGCAGAGGACAAATGCTGCGGTCCACAAGCCGTGATGGACGCCCGAAGTGTCGCCAGCAAGTTGGGCATTCCATTCTACCTCATTGATGAGGCTGAGGACTTTCAACAACAGGTAATTGAGTATTTCGCCTCTGAGTATCGGGCAGGGAGAACCCCAAACCCCTGCGTGATGTGCAACGAGAAGCTCAAATTTGGCACGCTGATAAGTCGCGCCCAAAAGCTTGGGGCCAACAAAATCGCCACCGGCCACTACGCGAGAATTGAGCCGTCCGATGATAAATCTCGATTTCTCCTCAAGCGAGGCCGCGATCTCCACAAGGATCAGACCTATTTTCTCTTCTCCCTCAAACAAGAACAGCTCAGCCATACCGTCATGCCCCTTGGGGATTTGCAAAAATCCGAGAGCCGCGACATTGCCCGTGATAGCAATCTCAGAACCGCAGAGAAGGAAGAAAGCATGGAAATCTGTTTCGTACCAGATAAAGACTATAAAGCCTTTCTCACCAAATCGAACATGGTAGCGGAGCACAAAGGTGACATTGTCAATCAGGCTGGAGACGTTTTGGGCCATCATGACGGCATCGAGTTTTACACGATTGGACAACGAAAAGGGCTTGGAATCTCCGCGCCAAAACCGCTTTACGTCCTGAAATTAGAACCTGAGACCAATCGAGTTGTCGTCGGCGAGGCTGAGGATCTCGTGCAAGAGAGTTTCTATATCGACCGCTGCAATTGGATTCCCTTTGAGGCCCCGCCCAAGGAGATCAAGGCCCTTGCCAAAATTCGCTACAATCACGAAGGCACAACGGCGAGTGTTTTTCCGGAAGCAAACGGACGAGCCAAAGTCGTCCTCGACGATCCCCAAAAGGCCGTCACGCCAGGCCAAGCATGCGTTTTTTACCAAGACGATCTTGTCCTCGGAGGAGGATGGATCACCCGTGAACATCTTGACGCATAAGAGGCCATGCCCCGCCTAGCAGAGCCCGAAATCCTTGCTGCCTTAGCATCGGTCTCATCGTGGCAACGTCAAGAAAACGAGATCCGCCGCCTCTTTCAGTTCAAGGATTTCCCTGCCGCAATTCGGTTCGTCAATCGCATCGCCACGAGCGCAGAGGATGCCTTTCATCATCCAGATATCGATATCCGTTGGAACAAGGTCCGTCTCACCCTGACCACCCATGACGAATCAGGCCTCACGCAAAAGGATTTCGATCTTGCCCGAACGATTGATCAGATTTTTTCCGGCCAATCGTCAGCAAAATCCACTTAACAGCATCGAGCTAGGCGGAACGCTCGGTTTCCTCACAGTTCTTAGCAGACTCCAGTTCGTTGATCTCAGAGAGCGTCCCAAAACCAATGGCAGAACGGAAGGCGAACAAGAGCCCCAGCCCAGTGGTCGGCAAATAGTAGATAAGATGCATCGTGACCCCAAAGGCAAGTGCCACGGCGTTCTCCTCATGAATCTCTAAGACCTGAAACCCTACGATCATCCCTGCCTCATACAGCCCCCAGAAGCCCGGAGCCGCTGGAATAACGGCGCAAACCGTTACGATCGCCATGAGCCCAATTGCTTGGAATGGGCTGATCGTTAGCCCTGGAATCGCCCAGGCAAGTGTGTAAGCAGCCACCGCATTGACACCCCAAATGAGAAACGTATAAACGCTGACCCACACTAGACTGCGACCACTCTTGACCGCATTAAGCCCCTCAAACATTCCCACCACGACTCCAAGCAAGCGATTCCGTACTGAGTCAGAAAGAAACGGCAAGCGACCGACAACCCCTTGAATGAATCGAGCAACCGGAGGCACCAACAGCGCTAGCACCATTGCAACCACACTAAGGCTTCCCAACGCGACATTCACAAACAGAGGATTCAAGACCTCGGCCGACAGCTCAAAGCCTCCAAACTCAACCTCAATCTCAGGCGCAATAGGAAGCACCCAAAATGCGGTCAAGCCAACGAGCAGCAGGACGATAAGGCTATCAAAAAGACGATCATTCACAATCGTCCCAAATACGAAAGGGAATGTAAGCGCGCGGTTCTTGGAGACATAAAGCGCTCGAGCAAATTCACCAACCCGACCGGAAGGAAGGATGTTGTTAAACGCATACCCAACGAGAATTCCCTCAAACAACAATTCGGTTGAATGTTTCCTCTCCGACTCCCCCAAAAGCCAACGCCAACGCAGCCCCCTAAAATAAAGCCCCGCATAAAAAATCACGAAGGATGGCACGATCCACAGCCAATGAATTCTCTGCAGTGCTTCCCAAAAATCTCGGACTGGGACGGATTTAAAAACCAAGGCAATGCAGGCAACCGAAACAACAAACCCACCCCAGACGGCGGCCTTCCTCAGTAATTCACTCATCGCGATGCCCCGGCTGCCAACGATTCCAGCCAATCGCATGCCTGAGGAAGAACCTTGCTCCAATGAAATTCGGCTCCGCGCTCCCAGGCCGCTCGCCGGCACCGCTGATAAAGCTCGGGATTGGAAACCAGTTCCATCACGCCTTCGACCAAGGCCTCTGGGGTCTCTTCCTGAGCAACCACGCCCGTAACACCATCGAGTGTCGATTCAATGAGACCCGCAACCGGATATACAACAGACGGAGTTCCCATACAATTGGCCTCGATCACATTCAAGCCCCAACCCTCACGAATAGATGTGTGAAGTAGCAGATGAGACTCGGCCAGGATCGTATCCTTGCGACTCTCGGAAAGTTGCCCCGAGAACTCAACAAATCGCGAGAGTTTCTGTTTCCCCACGAGTCCTTCCAAAGCTCCCCTCATTTCACCGCCCCCGACGATTGTCAGCGTCGCATCGCATCCTCGGTCGCGCAGGATCGAAAGAGCCTGGATCGCGTGCTCAATACGTTTATTGGGAGCAAGACGAGAGACCACCACAAGACGAAGCGACGATCCAATATTCTTGATCGGCAATGGCTCAATTGGTTGAGTCGAAACGCCATACGGGATCAGAGTCACATCCCTGACACCGAGCTTTCTAAGAGCCTTTTCAGTCGACGGGCAGGCCGACCAAAAAGGCACCGCCCGGTAGAGGCGGAGCATCCATCTCTCCTGTAATCGCCCCAACCATGCGAGCGGCAGCGGGTAGAAACTATGCCAAATAGGTCCTAGGACTTCGTGAATGAAAGCAACCGTCCTCGTTCGACTCCACCACGGTGCGAACCAGGGAATCCCATGATGTTGATCAATGATAAGATCAAAGGGCAACTGTTGCCGCATCCACTGACGCGCCCGAAAGACCGACGTTCCCACACCGCCGCCCCGAATGACCTGAACATTGCCAAATCGTTCGTTGGAAGCGCCCCCATTAAAGTCATGGGCGAACCAATAAACCTCATGCCCCCGCTCGGCCAAAGCAGACAGGTAGCCGAGAGAAACCCTCTCTGCGCCACCAGCAAGAGGACTCCCAGGATCTCGCCAGTTCAACATCAAGAATCGCATCGCAGTCGAAGTGAAGATCCTAGTTGGCAGACCAGTGTTAATCGAGATTTGATTTGAACAAACGCCTGTGATACTAGTTTTCAATAGGGGATTAGTATTGAACACCACCGTTTCTAGCTGCTATTAATCATCATTTTCCGCGGTATCATGAGAATCGTCCGGGAAGACGAGACAAACTGTTAGATGAGTATACGTTCCGATCAAATAATCTCGAACCAACGAGCCGAGGCTTCTTTCTTGAGCTCGTTCAAAAGCCGTTTCGAGGCGACAATTCGCCGCTCAACGGACTTTTTGATCGGTGAACAGATCGAAGGGAACTACTGGGTTGGAGAACTCATGGTCGATTCCACCCTTGTGTCCGACACGATCTGCTACCATCACTGGAACGGCAAGGTCGATGACGTCTGGCAACGAAAAGGGATTAACCACATTCTTTCCATGCAGCTCCCAGACGGGGGATGGAACATCTACTATGGCGGCCCTCCTGAGGTCAATGCGACGATCAAAGCCTACCTGGCACTCAAGCTGGCAGGGGTCCCGGAGACCGACAAACGAATGCTCCGCGCGCGAGAAGTAGCGCTCAATCTCGGGGGAATCCCCCGAATGAACACCTTTTCAAAACTCTACCTAGCCCTCTTAGGCCTCTTCCCGTGGAAGTATGTCCCCACCATTCCATGCGAAGTCATTCTAATCGGAAAATGGTTTCACGTGAACTTTCACGAGATGAGCAACTGGACAAGATCCATGCTCGTGCCACTCTCAATCATTAATCATCATCGGCCGACACGGCAGCTGAAGAACCCCATCACCCTCGACGAGCTTTATCCCGAAGGGTTCAACGAGCGAGATCTCGAATTGCGCCGAGACCCCAAACGCTTCACCTGGCGAAATTTTTTCATTCACCTCGATCGACTCCATAAGTTCGCAGAATTGTTCGCTCGGAAGGGATGGCATCCATTTCGAAAACGAGCGCTCAGGCGGTCGGAAGAGTGGATGTTGGAACGCTTTGAGGGATCTAGCGGCCTGGCTGCCATTTTCCCAGCGATGCTTAATTCTCTCATCGCGCTAAAAGCCCTTGGCTACGCAGATGATCACCCCCAAGTGATTCGAGCCGAGAAGGAGCTCAAGAATCTCGAGCACGAAACGGAAACCTCGGTACGAATCGAACCCTGTCTATCACCCGTCTGGGATACCGCAATCACTTGTATTTGTCTCCGGGAGGCTGGTCTCCCCGAAGACCACCCGGCTTTGGTGGATGCGACGGAGTGGCTAATCAGGAAAGAGATTCGTTTTCGCGGAGACTGGTATTATAAGAATCCGGTTGACGTTGAACCTAGCGGCTGGGTCTTTGAACACCATAATAAATGGAATCCTGACGTTGATGATACCGCCATGGTTCTCCTGGCGCTTCGACTCACAAAGACTTCGGACCCGAAGAAACGAGACGAATGCTTCTCTCGTGGGCTCAAATGGTTGCTAACATTCCAGTGTCGGGACGGAGGCTGGGCTGCGTTCGATAAGGATTGCACTCGGAGTATCATGGAGAAAGTGCCCTTCGCGGATCACAATGCCATGCTGGATCCAGAATGCGCCGATATCACAGCCCGCATTCTCGAATTGCTCGGCTACGAAGGGTTTTCCATAGAACACCCCCAAGTTGTCAAAGCGATCGATTATTTGAAAAGCCAACAGGAACCTGACGGTTCTTGGTATGGACGTTGGGGTGTCAACTACGTCTACGGAACCTGGCAAGTACTTCGCGGTTTGCATGCCATCGGGGTCTCTCCCGACGAACCGTTTCTACAAAGGGCGCGAGTATGGCTTGAGAGCGTTCAGAACGCAGACGGCGGTTGGGGAGAACGCTGCAACACCTATGACGATCCGGTTTTTAAGGGCCAGGGACCTAGCACCCCCTCCCAAACTGCCTGGGCCGTGATGGGGCTTTGTGTCTTCGGAGCCCCTCATTCCGCAAGCCTCATGAGAGGCATCGAGCACCTCAACGATACACAGAATGAAGACGGATCCTGGACCGAATTAGAAACGACCGGAACAGGCTTTCCTAAAGTGTTTTATTTGAAATACGACATGTATCGCAACACCTGGCCACTCCTTGCTCTTGCGAGCTATCAAAAGTTGCTCAAGCAAGCCTAGAACCCGATTCTCCAAGCATTCTAGCACTGCCCTCACGATTCTTGCACCTTTCCAATGCTCCCCTGCAAGACAAGCGAAATCTTGATATGCTTTGCTGACCGATCAGAATCTCAGGTGATACGTCGCATTCGCCCCGATCTCCGGCTACTCCATACCGGAATGGGACAAGAGAATGCAAAAAACGCCCTCGCAAAGCACCTTCTATCGAATAGCCCAGCAGTGATTGTCAGCTCCGGATTCGCAGGCGGACTCAATCCCTCCCTCACTAAGGGAACCGTGCTTTTCGAGTCTGAGACTAGCTTTTTTCCACCCCAATCACTCGGCCCGCTCTCACTTACCAAAGGCACCTTCCACTCCGCTGAGAAGGTGGCCACTACGATCGAGGAGAAATCAGCGCTCTGGCAAAGCACACAATGTGATGCCATCGAAATGGAATCTTTCGCGATAAAGGCGATCGCGGATTCGGAAGGGATCCCATTCCTTTCACTTCGAGTGATATCTGATAGCGCAGAGGAACCGCTTCCTCTCGATTTTAATCAGATAATGACCCCTAGAATGAGAATTAGTTTCCCGAAGCTTGCGTGGCACCTCATGAAACGACCGCAACTCATTCCCAGGCTGCTCCGATTCAATCAGAGTGTTAAGTATGCGGCGTACCAACTCGCGACAGCTGTCTCAGCGCTCATTCCCGAGCAAAATGCCAACATCAGCAGGGACTATGAGACCCACTAGGCACCAGCTTCAGGCCCGACTCTTCTAAACAGCGCCTCCCCAAGTAGGGTCAAGGTCTTTCTCAGGAAAGCCGCTTCTTCAGGTGAGAGATTGCCGCGGGTCTTAAATTCAAACATTTCTAATTGGTCGATCACCAGTTTGGCGCTTTCAACATCAACCCCTCGGTCTTCCTCTCCCCCTTCACTCGGCAAATCTCCAAGAAGCGATAGCCCCAGGCTTCCTTGCTGTGTCACGAAGCTCTCAAAAAGAGCGCTCATGATCTCCGTTCGATCTGCCGACTCAAGCGGCGCTTCGTTCAGCGGAACCAGATCAGGATGGGGAGACTTTGATGGATCACGCATTACGGGCCACCTCTCCTGAGAGAAAACCGATCAATGAATTCAGCCGGGCCTCGATATCCAACACTTCAAGCATCGTCTGGCGTTCTGCCGGAACAGTTAACAAGGTACAAGAAACAAGATCGATCAACTGTTCAGGATCGGCATCTTTGGCCATCTTTATCAAAGCATCCTCAACACTCAGATTCGAATGAGCCGATTCTTCGGGAGCCTCCGCAATGGAAGCGTCGGTCGCCAATTCTTTGAGAATCTCAACAGAAACTTCAGAGCCTTGCTCAAGCCGAACCTTCACTAGTTGGACAATTTGTTGCATCAAATCGTCCCTCTCGGGTAGCTCTCGACTAGGAGAAGTCATAATCTCGAACTTATGACGCCTGAACGGGCGATAAGACACGGCCTTACCGAGTTCGATTCGAGACAATCCCTGCAGCACCAGATGGTAGGTACCATCATCATTCCGTACGGCCACCCGTACCATCCCAAGCCCTGCGACCCGGCAAGGCAGTTCTCTCGAACACCCAGTCCGCTTCATCGCAACCGCAAAGAGACGATCTCCCTTCAAACTTCGCACCAGCATCCGGCGATAGCGGGGCTCAAAAATATACAACGGCAACATTGTTCGAGGGAACAATGTTGCATTCGGCAATATCATTACTGGAATATCCTCGGGGATCTCCACACGGCCAATTTAGAACAGAGAACAGTGATTGCAAGAGCCCGTTCCCGAGAGAATTCTCGGACGCAGCTAGAATGCTTGCAAATTAGCTCATTGATTCTAGTTTTGTAGCCATATGAGTGGCAACAAAGTGTCTTTGGTGCTCGGGCTTGTCTGTGTCTGCCTAATTGGCAGCCTCATCTATCGGCATACCCAAGCCATCAAGAACGAAGCCGCTAACCAACAGAAGCTGACGGAGATTCAATCAGAACTGACAGAAACAACCGTCAATCTCGGAAACTCTAAACAGACGAACGTGGTTCTTCGTACTGAGTTGCAACGTACGAGCTCCGAATTGACTGAGATCCGAGCTCAGTTTAAGTCCTTATCGGAAGATCTGAGAGCTGAAAAGGCACGGGCCAATGCGGCTGTCGAAGAAACACGAACAGCCCTTTCGGAGGTCGCTGATCGTGACGTTCAAATCAAAGACTTGGGTTCCGAGCGAACAGAACTTTCGCAACGGGTTGAAACACTCAACCGATCCGTCTACGATCTCGAAACCCGCATCGAAGATGCTGAAAACAAACTGAAAGCATCCGATGGCGATCGCGAATTCTTACTCACGGAGTTAAAACGCCTACAAACCGAAAAATCCGGGATTGAACAACAATTCAACGATCTCTCAATCCTGAGGGCCCAATTGGATAAACTTAGAAACGAACTGACGATATCACGTCGAATTGAATGGATCAGGCGCGGAATAGCGAGCAATTCCAACCGGAAAGGCGCCGAATTGCTGAAATCAGGATTTCAAACGCCAGTCACACGGACAAATTACAACTTAAACGTTGAGATTAATCAGAGCGGTAGTGTTAAAATACTCGAGCTCCCTCCTTCGATTTCACCACCAGAATGATACCCCAATCGCCTTTGGTCGATTCACACGGACGTACCCTTCGAGATCTCCGCATCAGTGTCACAGACCGCTGTAATTTTCGCTGCCTCTACTGCCTCCCCGAAACAGAGGCTGCCGCGAATTTTTATCGTGATCGCTGGCGAGAAAAGGAGCAGAAGCCAATTCACCACGACTGGAAACCAAAGAACGAGATCCTATCGTTCGAGGAAATTGAGCGAATCACAACTATTGCCGCGAGCGCTGGTATCGACAAGATTCGCCTCACAGGCGGTGAACCATTGCTCCGAAAGGACATTGTCACACTCGTTCGAAAACTCTCCGCCATCGAGGGTATTAAGGATCTTGCCATGACAACCAATGGATTCCTCTTCCCCAAGTATGCCCAAGAACTCAAAGACGCTGGACTTGACCGCATCAGCATAAGTCTCGATTCCTTCGACAAAGCAAACTTCAAGCGACTCACTGGCCGCAACGGACTCGAAGAGGTACTTCAATCGGTGCAAGTCGCGAAAGCGCTCGGTTTCGATCCAGTCAAAGTCAACGCCGTCGTAATTAGAGATATCAATGATCATGAAATCGAGGCCTTGTGCCAATTTGCTATCGATGAAGAAATCAGCGTCCGGTTTATTGAATTCATGCCGCTCGACTCGAGCAAGGCCTGGCAGAAGGAACACGTCATCTCTAAGAAAGAAATTCTCGATCGCCTGCAGAACCGTTTTGATCTGACACCGCTCACAAGTTCGAACGCTTCAGAGACAGCGAAACGCTGGTCCGTCAATCAGTCCAAAGGAGAATTGGGAATCATCGCCCCCGTTTCAGAACCATTTTGTGGACACTGCAATCGAATCAGACTAACTGCAGACGGACAGATTAGAACGTGCCTCTTCAGCCTCCACGAACACGATCTCAAACCACTCCTTCGAGGAAATACAACGGATGAAGAGATCCTCACCGCGCTTCATCAAATCGTCGCCAAAAAAGAAGCGGGCCACCGAATCGGAAAAGCCGATTTCGTGCAGCCCGCTAGGACAATGAGTTGTATCGGAGGCTAAGGCTACCGACAGCGCCCCCTTGATGAGTATGGGTAATCCCTCTATTTTGACGCCGCGATAATTTCTTGAGACAAGTGACGTTTCCGATAGCCCTCGTGAAACAATTTTGCGACGACTTTCCCGTCTTTCCCAATCACGACGGTACCAGGATCTGTCTCTTATACACATCTCCGAGCCCACGAGACCTCTCTACATCTCG
>OJGU01000383.1_pt1 | contig 27109 bp, 21 predicted proteins | sample 1594741 | NCBI WGS metagenome assembly OJGU01 (sample SAMN05416841, study PRJEB24817) | seawater metagenome | isolation source: Sea water | place: Canada:Atlantic | collected 2013-07
ACGAGATGTAGAGAGGTCTCGTGGGCTCGGAGATGTGTATAAGAGACAGCGGCAGGTCGGCCGGCACGCGACTGCGGGTCAATGCAGCGGTTGCGGTACCCGCGGTGGGAGGAGGCGACCCCGGCGCCGGCTTCTGAACGCCGGTGGGCATCGCCCACGCACGACCAGGCAGCAGCAGGGATGCGGTCGCCAATCCCGAGAGCGTCAGGAAATCACGCCGAAAGGACGACATGGGCCGGACGATACAGCACCCGGGCTGGTCTGTGGGCGCTGCGCGGGTCATCCTGCCGCCCATGAGCAGGATCTCGCTGATGTTGGCCGCTGCCCTTCTACTGCCGGCTTGTGACGGCAACGACGCCGACGCGAAGAAAGACGACGCCACTGCCAAGGCCAAGGGCGCCGAAGGCAAGAAAGACGCCGAGCCCAAAGCTGCCCCGGAAAAGGAGGCTCCCAAAAAGGAGGTCGACAACCGCGTGCTCGCCGACAGCGGCCTGGGCGTGGGCGGCAAGCTCAGCGCGTTTCAGATCCTCAACTGCGACGACGGCGAGGAGTACTGCCAAGTCTGCCGCTACGGCAGCAACCCCAAGCTGATGGCCGTGGGTACCGTCGATGACGAAGCGTTCCGCAAGGACCTCAAGGACCTCGATGCGATCGTCAAGAAGTACGGGGCGGACAAGGTCAAAGCCTTCGCCGTGATCACCGAGATCGAAGGCGGCAAGGCCGTGACGCCCAAGGACCCCGAGGCCGCCAAAGCCAAAGCCAAGGCGCTCAAGGCCGAGCTCGGCATCGACTTCCCGATCGTCGTCCCCGCACCTGAAGAGGGCGGCGCCAACGAGATCTGGGAGGACTACTACAACATCACCAAGAGCCGCACCGTGATGTTCTCCGACAGCCGCAACAAGGTGCAGTACTCGGCAGTCGAGCCCGCGGACTTCGCCGAGCTGGGCAAGGCGATCGAAGCCGTTCTCGGCGCCTGAGTTCACCGCGATGGAACCTGCGCGGCCCGACGTTGTCTGTCTGGGTATGCGCAGGTTCTTTGCGTTCGCGGTGCTGACCGGGTGCCACCCACCGAGCGTCCCCGGTCCCGTTGCGGAGCCCGTCCCCCGCAGCGTCCCGCCGGTCTCCGAGCCAGACTTGAACGATGTGTGGCTCAAGCCACCGCCCAAAGCTCCGGATCCTTGCGAGGGTCTGGACCGCGTCGTCGTCACCGCCCCGGACTTCGAGCTGCGATGCAAGGACGGGCATCGGCGCTGCGAAGGGACGACCACGTTCAGCCTTCGCAACTGCACGGGTTCATCCGTGGAGTTCGTGGAGATGCAGATTCGCGAGGGCGAAGGCGTGTTGGTCTTCACGCCCGCGGAGTCGACGTTGGCCCCGGGCGCGTCGTGGACCAAGGAGTCCACGTTCTTCCGCGAGGGCGATCACAGTGTCGTTGCCACGCTGCGGGAAGGCGAAGCGCTCGTCGACACCGACCCCGTCCAGCTTCGCATCGAGAACCCCGCCCGCGACACCGCACTCCTGCAATGCGAGGCCTGCAATGGCACGTGGGGCGTATATGGCATCAGCAGCACCGAGGGTTGCAACTGTTCCACCACCGACGGGGGCAAGGTCTGCCGCGATGGCGATGACTGCGAAGCCAGCTGCATGTTCGACCGATTCGAGGTGGTCCGGGTCGGGTCTCGAACCTGCGCGGCCGACGGCAGCTGCGCCGTCGAACCCGAGCTCGCGCGTCCGGTCGGACGATGCAACGGGACCGTCATGAGCTTCGGATGCAAGGCACGAATCAAGGCCGGCGCGTCGAAGGATCCGGCGGTGACGCTGCCGTCTCGGGCTCCGGTGCAGTGCGTGGACTGAGCCCGCGCGACCCGGCGCAGAGCCTCATACGTCGAACGGGGGTCTCGCGCAGGTACGAGCGTGCGCGGCCAGCCGCGCGCAGGACTCCTCGGTACACGCGTGCTCGACCCCCAACAACATCCCATCGAACACAAGCGCGACACAGGGGAACGTCCGGATCCCAAACCAGTCGACGAGCGCGTCGCGGGTGGCAGCATCTGGAACCATCGACTCGATGCCGCGGGGCCACTGGGCAGCATGAAAACACCGCGCGAGATCGGAGGCCTCGTCCTGGTCGGTCAACAACACCGCGACCGTCTTGTGACGTGCCAGCGGGGGCCCGAACGCGTTGGAAACCGGAGTCATCGGAATCAGTCCTCGCTCGATTCGTCCTTGCGTCGCGCCGCCTCCGCGAGGGTACCGATCACCTCCAGACCGGTGTCCAGCCGTTGCACCCACGGGGCCACGATGCCCATGTGCACGTGGGTCTTGGAGAGCTCGAGCAGTGCGCCGCGGCGACGCTTCAGCACGGCCGCGATGCCATCGGTCGCGGCACTCAGGGCTCCGTAGTCCACCGCAGATCGCAGCAAGGTTTCGATCCGTTGCGGACGTGACCCGAAGCCCCGCGGGAGTTCGAGGACTCGGCCGATGGCGACGACGTCTCGGTCCGAGATGAACGTGCCCACCGCCGCTGGGGTCGCGAGCCACTGCGCAATGTCGGCCAAGCCGGACGTCTCGCCCAGCGGCTTGGCAACCTCCGCGGGCTGCAGCGGTGCGCTCCACTGACCGGGCGCGGTTGCACCAGCATGGTCCGAAGCCAAGTCGAGAGCCTGGCGCACGACGGCTCGCCAAAACGGCACCGCCTGCTCCTGCAGAGCAACCGAGAATGCGGGCAGCCAGGCCAGGATGACATCGTGCACGAAGAGCGCCGCGGCCTCCGATTGCTCGGAGACGAGCAGACCGGCGACATGCCGAAGCTGCGCCGAGATGTGGCACGCGGCGAGTTCGGTCCCTGCCCCGTTGCCCATGCGGTCGCCGATTGCGGCCGTGACGGCACTGCCCACGCACCGGTCCGCTTCCAAGAACGCGCTCGCATACGGAGGGATGCCCAGATCAAACGCCGCGACATACTGGCTGCGCAGCTCGCCGGGGTCGGCCGACGGGTCGAACAGACGGGCGAGGTCAGGCTCGACCCCGCGGGCCCCGTGCTCGAGAAGCGAGGCGAGGGCGTCGTATCCGGGCGCCCGCGCGGCGTCCGTGGGCGCGGTGGGTCTTGCGGCGCCCATCGCTACTGTGCCGCCTTTTCGTCGGGCCCGTCGGGTTCGGGCAGGTTGTAGGCCTCGCGCACCGGCTTGAGCGGACGCTTGAGCCAGTACGGACGGCGGGTCCCGTCGGGGCTGTGCTTGTCCGCGGGACGCGTCATCGCGACCCACTCCCGGTACACCTTCATCGACTTCTTGGTGTCGACAACGACGTCGCCGTGCTTCTCGCCCGGCTTGGCCTTGCGGACGCTCACGGCCCGCTGAAGCCAACAATGCGCTCCCGAGATCGGGTCGGGGTGAACACCATGGGTGAGGTTTTGATGGACACCGACGTCCTTCCACCAGATCCGCGAGGTGTCGGGGTCGAAGGTCTCCCACGCGCTGCCCTGCTTGACGATATGCAGCGCCTGCTCACCCTCCCCCCGGTCCTCGAGTTCGGCGAGCGCCGTCATGCCCGGGCTTCCGCCCATGTTGTCCTTGAGCCGCCAGCGGCCCAGGTGGTGGCTCATCGCGATGACCCCGGGTTTGATGCCCTCGGTGACCCACACCTTGTCGATGAAGTAGCCGATCTCGGTCTCCACCCGAAGCAGGTCTCCGGTCTCCACCCCCAAACGCGTGGCGTCGGAGGTATGCATCCACACCGGGTTCGCGTGGCTGATCTCGTAGAGCCACTTGGCGTTGGCCGAGCGGGTATGAATGAGTGTCGGCAGCCGGAAGTTCGGCAGCAGCAGCATCTCGCCCTTGTCGCGGGCGATGCGGCCGGGCGACACGTGGCTCTCGATCGTCCACGGGAGCACGTACTCGACCTCGGGCCACCCCCAGTCGCGCAGCGTCGGGCTGAACAGCTCGAGCTTGCCACTGGGCGTCTTGAACCCCTCCCGCCGGACGCCCTCGATCTCGACGCCGCCGCTGTCGACTTCCTTCTCGTACGGCGTGTAGTTCGTCGCCTTGACCTCGAAGCAGCCGTACTTGCGCATGTACTGCAGCGTGTCGAGGCCCTCGTTCTCGGCCGCTTTCGGCAGGCCGGGTACCGAGTGGTCGAAAATCCATTTCCAGTACTCGTCCTGGCTGACGAGCTCGCCCGGACGCTCGGGGCTCTCGAACCACTGTCGGACGCCGAGCGAGCCGTCGGGGTCCATACGCCCGGACACCTCCACCCAGAACTCGGCCTCTTCCCAGACCTCGCCGGGGTTCGCCTCGTAGGTGAAGTTCACCTTCTTGCCCGCCCGCTCCATCGCCACCCGGCGCACCGGCTGCCGGAAACCGATCCACTGACCGGCGTGGGTCTCCTGGCTCATCACATCGTGCCGCTCGCCCGAGTGCCCCATCGGAAGCACGTAGTCGGCAAACCAAGCGGACTCGTTCCAGGTCGGCGTGAGCGCCACGTGAAACTTCATCTTCTGCTCGTCCTGCAGCGCGCCCAGCCACATGAACCCGTCGGGGTTGATCCACATCGGGTTGTAGACCCGGGTGAAATAGACGTCGATCTCCCCGCGATCCTCCTCGAGGAAGTGCGGGAGCAGGAAGCTCATCTCAAAGAACGCGAACGGCCACTCGTGCGGCAGGTGCAGCATGTTCCAAGCGTTGAACGCCGGGGGCTGCTTGAATGGCTTGGGCACGAACTTGTTCCACGAGTTCATCGACGTGCCGCCCTTGGTCCCGACGGATCCCGTGAGCACGTTGAGGAAGAACAACGTGCGCGAGACCTGCCACCCGCCGAGGTTGCCGATCGATGCTGCCCGCCAGGTGTGCGCTGCGATCTTGTCGCCCGCAGCCTCGATGTAACGAGCGCTCTCCTCGATGCGCTCGATCGGAACCTGCGCCTCTTGTGCCGCCCGCTCGAAGGTGAACGGTGCGTAGACAGCCTCGAGGCACTTCTCGAAGTAGTCGAACGTGCCCTCCTCGCCAGGCTCGGGCTCCGGAAGCTCGGGCATGCCGGGCGTTCCCGGTGCCATCTTCAGGAACTCATCCCAGTTGACCCAACGTTTGACGAACTCGCGGTTGTAGGTGCGGCGCCGGATCAGGTAGCTGCAGATCGACAGCAACAGTGTGGACTCCGACCCTGGCCAGGTCGGCAGCCAGACGTCCGAGCGCGACGCCGTGTTCGACAGCCGCGGGTCCATCGTGATGATTTTCGCACCGTCGAGTTTCGCTTCGATGATGCGCTGCGCGTGGGGGTTGAAGTAGTGCCCCGTCTCCAGGTGAGAGGAGATCAGCAGGATGACGCGGGCGTTGGCATGGTCGGGACTGGGCCGGTCCATGCCGGTCCAGAACGCGTAGCCGGCACGTGCCCCCGCCGAGCAAATGTTGGTGTGGCTATTGTGCCCGTCCACGCCCCACGCGGTGATGCAGCGGTTGGTGTAGTGGTCTTCGCCGGGGCGGCCGACGTGGTACATGATGCCGTCGCGCCGCTTGTTTCGGCTCTCCCGCATCCGGGTGCCGATGTCCTCGAGCGCATCGTCCCAGCTCACCCGCTCCCACTTCCCCTCGCCGCGTTTGCCCACCCGCTTGAGCGGGTACAGGATGCGCTCGGGGTCGTAGATCTGGTTGTGGGTTGCGGGGCCCTTGGCGCAGTTGCGACCCCGGCTTCCGGGGTGCACCGGGTTCCCCTCGAACTTGCGAATCTCGAATGTCTTCTTGTCGACATACGCCAGCAGTCCGCACGCTGACTCGCAGTTGAAGCAGATCGTGGGCACCAGCGAGTAGTGCCTGGCTTTGCGCTGGGGCCACGCCTTCGAGTCCCACTCCACCCAGTCGTTCCACGCGGACGACGGCGGATACGTGCTCATGCGACCGTCGGGATGCTCGACGGTGGTGAGGTCCTTGGGGTCGACCGGCGCGGTGGAGAAGCCGGGCAGCGCTTGGCCGCCCGCGTTGGTGGGCTCTTCGGAGTCTGTGTTGTGCTCGGGCTTGCGGCCGAACAGGGAGCCGAGGAAGTTGGCGACGGAGGAAGCGAGATCGGTCACGAGTTCGGAATCTCCTGGGGTGCCATGACGAAGGCGTATTCGTAGAGGTACAGGCCGACCGTGGCCGCCGCGATACCGAGCAGGGCCGTCGGCAGCGAAGCTCCGAGCGCCAGCAACGCCAGCGGGACGGCGTGCCCCAGTGCGATGACGCCCCACCAGAAGCTGGTCTTGTAGCGACCGCCCGAGATCTCATGCGCAGCGCGAGCGGCGATTTCGCTGGCGTGCGGGATGCCGAACTCGCCGAGCAGAAGCATCAGCAGGTCGATGACCACAGTCGCGGCGAAGGTGTGCGTGCTGACCTCGATCAGGGCGGTCGGCAGGTCCAGCGCCAGACCCAACACGAGCATGAAGCCCGAGCCCATCATCAGCGCCTGCACGAGGAGGTGAACCGGGAGCAACGGGCTCTGCCACAAGTCGCGACCCTCGGCCTGGCCAAAGAGGAACGCGGTGTAGACGGCCGCGCCGAAGGCCAGCGGGAGCGTCACCCAACTGATCGCCATCGTCGCAGCATCGGGGATCGTGAACATCCCCATCATCTGGCCGGCTGCCCCCGCAACCCACAACCCCGACACGGTCGAGAAGGCGATCAGCAGGAACGCCCCGCGGGTCAGCCAACTCTTCCATTGTGGGCGCAGGATGATCGAGAGGAACCGCTCCGGACGCTCGAGGTCGTAGACCAGCAGCGCGGTGGTCAGGAGTGTCATCAGCACGCTGAGCGCTCCGCCAAACACGATCGCCTCGTTGGTGACCGGGAAGAGCCCCAGGCCGAAGCCCAACGTGAGCAGCAAGAAGATCCCGGTGGCGATGCCTTTGGTCACCAAGTAGGCCGGGACCGGCCAGTGCCACGGGATCTTGTGCTGGGCGTTGTAGGCCACCTGCACCATGTGCTCGGCCATCGTGCCGGGCCCGCGAATGGGACCCCCGGCAGGTTCGCCCTGCGGCTGCGGCGTGCGGATCGTGCGGGCCTTGATCCGTGCAGACTCGGCCTGTCCCGCCGCGGGGCCCTGGCCGAGCACCGGCAGGCGCTTGGCGGGCTTGCTGGCATGATCCCCAACAACATCGGACCACATCATGGCGCTCGGTGTTGCCGCGGCGGTCGGGTGCATCGCCACGTCGTCGCCCTCGATGTAGAGCACCTTGGGCCGGGTGCCCTGCTCCGGCTTGCGGACCGTCGTCTTGGAGCCCGCCGCGATGCGGGCGATCTCCGACGTGGGGTCGTCGAGGTCTCCCGCAATGATCGCGTGGGTCGGGCAGACGACCGCGCACGCCGGCTCCATGCCAACGTCGACCCGGTGGGCGCAGTAGTGGCACTTGGCCACCGTGCCGCGGTCGGGGTCGATGTGGATCGCATCGTACGGACAGGCCTGCATGCAAGCTTTGCAGCCAATGCAGACGTCCGGGTCGAACTCCACGATGCCGTCGTCCCGCTGGTACATCGCGGTGACGGGGCAGATCCGGACGCAGGGAGGGTTTTCGCAGTGGTTGCAACGCGTGACCTGGAAGCTCCGGCGAACATCCGGGTAGGCCCCGCGCTCCACGTACTTCACCCAGGTCCGGCTCACCCCCAGCGGCACCTCGTTCTCGCTCTTACAGGCCGTCGAGCACGCATGGCACCCGATGCACTTCCGATTGTCGATGACGAAGCCGTAGTTCACGAAGGTCCGGTCGCAACCAGTGCAAGGATTGGGCCGCACGAAACCGACGCTGTCTTGGTCCTCAGGTCCAGGTTTGGGGGGTTCGGTTGCGGCGGTGTTCCGGCTGCGTTGCAACACTTGAAACATCCCCCGCATCACGAGCGAACAGGACGGTGCCCCCGTGCGCGTGCAAATGCGGCGTCGTTCTTGCACAGTGCCGTAGCCGCTCGATGCCGCGTTGGCTTCCCCTCCCCCCGATCTCGTCGTACCCCAAGGGCGCCCTGGGGCCGGACGTCGTCGCGGCCATCACCGTCTTGTTCCTCGGGGTCCCGCAGGGCTTGGCCTACGCAACGATCGCGGGCCTCCCTCCGGTGGTTGGCTTGTACGCCTCCGCCATCCCCACGCTGATCGGCTCCCTCTTCCGAAGCTCGCCCTATGTCTTGGCGGGCCCCACCAATGCGCTCAGCCTCCTCGTGGGTGGGGCCATCGGCGAGGCGACCGGACACGACCCCGTCCCCATCGCGTTGACGCTCGCCTTGATGGTCGGTGTCTTTCAGATCCTCGCCGGCGCGCTGAGGCTGGGTGCACTGGTCGACTTCATCTCGACGGCGGTCGTGCTGGGCTACATCAGCGGCGCCGGCATCTTGATCGGCGTTGGCCAGCTGCACAACGCGACCGGTACGGCCGGACCCACGGGCAGGATCTGGGTGACGATGGGCGGCTGGTTCACGACCCTGAGTGAGGCCCAGCCCCTCGCGGTCGGGGTCACCATCGCCACGGTCTTGACGGTGATCGTGGTTCGGCAGCTCAATCGTCGCACCAAGAGACGCGTTCCCTCGGCCATCATCGCGATGGGCTTGGGTCTCGCCGCCAACCTCGTGTTCGACCTCGAATCGCGGGGCCTGCGGGTGGTCTCGGACCTTGCACCGATCCCCCCGGGCTTCCCGTCCTTGACGATGCCCGAGCTGGGACGCATCCCTGAGCTCGTCCCGTTGGCGATCGCGGTGGCGGTCCTCTCGCTCGTGGAGTCGAGCAGCGTCGCCCGCTCGCTATCGTCAAAGCGTGGCGAGTCGCTCGAGGCATCGACCGAGTTCGTCGGGCAAGGCATGGCCAACCTCGCGGCCGCGTTCACCGGCGGCTATCCGATCAGTGGCAGCCTGTCTCGTTCCGCGCTCAACGAGCGCGCGGGGGCGCAGACCCGGCTCGCGGGAATGCTCGGCGGCGTCATGATGCTGCTCGCCCTGGCAACGCTGGGGCAGTGGCTCAACCACACGCCCGTCGCCAGCCTCGCCGGCCTGATGGTGGTCGTCGCCGTCGACCTCGTCGACGTGCGTCGGATCCGGCTCGTCTGCCGAAGCACCCGAGAGGACCTCGTCGCGTTCTCCGCCACGATGCTCGGGACCTGGGCGTTCTCGCTCGACGTCGCGATCTACATCGGCGTGGGAATCACCATCGTGCTGTTCCTTCGCCGCGCCCGACTGGTGCGGGTCGTCGAGTTCGTACCCCGCGGCGCGCGCCTCGTAGAAACGTCGGGCGACGATCCTCCGAGCGGTCGCCCGGTCCGGGTCCTGCACGTCGAGGGCTCGCTGTTCTTTGGTGCCGCGGGGGAGCTCCGCGATGCGCTCAGTGCCGTCCTCTCCGAGGAGACGACGCGGGTCTTGGTGGTCCGGCTCAAGCGAGCAACCGGGCTCGATGCGACCACCGCCACGATGCTCGGCGAAGTTGCCCAGCAGGCCCGCGCCCACGGCCGTCATCTGGTGCTGGTGGGCGTGACCTCGCGAACCCACGAGGTGCTCGAGCGGTCCGGGGCGCTCGCCCGCTTCGAGGATGGCAACGTGTTCGAGACCCGCACGCGGTGGTTCTCGGCCATGGCCGCCGGCTTGTCGCGTGCGGCCGAGCTTTGCCCAGGCTGCACCGACGCGTTCGGTCCGTTCCTGGCCGCCACGGATCATCGCAGCGACGACTCGGAGGGTGACTCCGAAGGCGACGACTCCCCAAGTGCGAGCCCAGGCTCGAGCTAGAAGAGCAGCTGGGCCTGCAAGGTGCCCACGTGCGCACTGCAGCCCGCGGAAGCGTCCGCGGCAAGCGAGACATCGCATCGATACGACACCTGGACTTTCGCGTGGTTGCCGACGATGTACGCGTTGATGCCCGGCTCGATCGGGACCCGCTCCCCTTGGTCTGACAGCACGCCGGTCCGGAACGTGACGTCGAGCCATGGCCCCCACACCAGCACTCCAGCCTGGCCATAGACCCCGTACGCGTCGTCGGCCGGGATCGACATCTCGGAGATGGCCGCGCGGTGCTCATAGAAGCCCTCGCTCATGGCGAAGACCCGGCGGCGCGAGACCACGATGTCCCCGGACGCGCCCACCCGGCGGCGGGGCGAAGTCCGTACGACGTCCCCGGTGCTCAGCGTCGAGTCCTCGCGCAACGAGACGGTGTAGCCGCTCGCACCGATCGCCACGGCAAGCGGTGCAGCAGCGGGCGCGTTCCGGTCGTCCGAGCGGGGGCCGACGTTGCGTGCGTACGGCGTCTGCGTGTACGGGGCTTCGCCCACCGGTGCCACCACGACTCGCGCGGTGAGCAGGGGTGATGGAGCCCATTCCCGCGCGTTGATGCCCGAGCCGTTGAGGAGGCCGAAGTAGTACTCGAACTTGCCCCCCCACGGCTTGCCGCGGACCGTCACGCCCACGTCCCGATCCACCCGATATCGGTCCACGATCGCACCCCGACCGGGAAGCCCCGTGACCGGAAGCCCGGTCCGGAAGCCGCGACTGAGCCAGGGCCGGAACTGACCGACCTGCACCGCGAACGCGTCGTTGGCCTTCACGGCGGCCGTGGCGTCGAGCAGGGTCACGTTGGCCCCGGCGAACTCGGGCATGAAGCTCATCGCAACCCGCCCCTCCCACAGTTGCGCGACCAGGGTTGGGCGGGCGAGCCGGACTGCGAAGCCCCCCTGCGGCCCCTGGTCGGGCCCATCCGTGAGCGTCGTACGCAGCTGGCCCAAGAACCCCACTTTGAGACTGTGCCGTTCGTCCTTCGAAGAGACCTTGAAGCCACCCCACAGCGCGGGCGGTTCCTCGTCGCAAGTGGGCTGGTCCCGCACAGGCAGCGGGGCGGCCGCAACCTCGATCGGCTCCACGGCCACTGGCGCGGGCTGTTCTGCGGGGTCCTCGGCGGCCCCACTGACGACCACCGGCTCCGGTAACGGAGCGGCGGGAACCGCCGTGGGGGCGGATGCATCGAGGCTCCGGGTTCCGAGCGCCGCATCGGGGGGTTGAGGGCTCGCTGGCCCCAGGGCAACCCCAAGGCCAAGGCCGACGATGATTCCTGCAGAAGACACGGAAGATTCCTGGTGAGGCCCCGCTCAGTCGCGCTCGACAGGGTAGCCGACATCCGCCCACGCCAGCATGCCACCTCGCATGGAGACGACGGAGGTGAACCCCTCCCGCAGGAGGGTAAGCGCAGCTTGGCCCGAACGGACACCCGAGCGACACACCGCGACGATCCGGGTGTTGGGGTCCCACCCTGCGACGCTCTGCAGCAGGTCTGCCAAGGGGGCGTGCGTCGATCCGGGGACACGGCCCAAGGGGTCCTCCCATTCCTCGCGCTCCCGAACATCGATGACGCGGACGTCCGCCTCGTCGGATTCCTCCTTGACCCAGCGAATGGTCACCTCCGGCACGCCGCCATGGGTGTTCTCGACCGGGGCCCAAGGGGCAACTCCGCAGTTGCTGTTCGCGGGGAGCGATTCATCGATCCGCTTGGGGTACGGCAAGTTGAGCGCATCCATGATCTCCACGAACTCTTCGACCGTACGGCCCCCGCCCAGCCGGGGGTTGTGCACCAACTCCTCGCCGACGGTCGTGGAGGTCCGCCCCTTGTAGTCATGGGCGGGGTACAGCTGCGTGGACTCCGGGAGCGTGAAGATTTTCTCGTGTACCGAGGCGAACAGCGTACGCGCATCGCCTTGCTGGAAGTCGGTTCTTCCGCAGCCGCGGATCAGCAGCGTGTCCCCGGTAAACGCCTTGCCCTCTGCAAGGATCACGTACGTCGCGTCCCCCGACGTGTGCCCCGGCGTGAGCCGGACCTCGATCTCGTGCTGGCCGAACTGCACCGTCTGTCCGTCCTCCGCAGCCACATCCGCACAGTTCACCCCCGCGTGCTTCGACATCACCGTGCGCGCGCCAAACCGCTGCCGCAGGGTTCCGGCGGAGGTGACGTGATCGGCATGCACATGGGTCTCGAGCACCCACACCAGCTTCAGCGAGAGCTCTTCGAGCAGCTGTGTATCCCGCAGGAGTTGTTCACGGACCGGATCGATGAGCACGGCCTCACGCGACTCCTCGTCCGCGATCAGATAGGTGTAGGTGGCAGTATCCTTGTCGAACAGTTGGCGGAACAACATGATGGTCTCCTGGTGTGTGGGGGGTCAGCTGGCGTTGCGGATGAGGGATTCGTGCTGCTCGCCGCCCCCGTCGGGCGGCGAAGTCATGATGCCTTCAACCGCATCATGCACCGAGAGGTGCGGGTGTTCGCCGGCGACGTCGTCGTAGATGCCGGCCTTCTTCAGCGCATCCATGACCGGGCCTTTCACGCCCGCGAGCAACAGCTGCACGCCCGTTTCCTTCAGGGAGCGAGCCATCTCGCCGACCGCCCCGTTGGCCGATGAATCCAAGCGGTTGATGCTGCTGGCATCGAGGATCACCGTGTGGACCGGCTGCGCTTGCTTGAGCAGCGAGTCGCGGACGAGGTCCTTGAGGAACGTGACGTTGCCAAAGTAGAAGCCGGCATCGATGCGCAAAATGAGGATCCCGGCGAACTGCTCCGCCTCCGGATGGCGCTCGATGTTGCGGTAGGCCACGGTCCCAGGTAGGCGGCCCAATACCGCCGCGTGAGGGCGGGTCGTCTGCACGATGAACCAGAGCAGCGAAGCCCCCACACCCAGGCCGATACCGGCCTCGATACCCAAGGAAAGGGTCCCGGCCAGGGTGAGCAGCAGCAGGCTCATGTCGGCACGGTCGACCTTCCACAGGTGCTTGACCTCGGCGACGTCGATGAGCCCGAACACCGCCGTCATGATGACCGAGGCGAGAACCGCCTTGGGCAGGTAGTAGAACAGGTCGGTGAGGAACAACAGGGTGCCCATCACGACGACCGCCGTGACGATGCCCGCCATGGGGGTCCGCGCGCCGGCCTGAGCGTTGACCGCGGTTCTCGAGAAGCCGCCCGTCACGGGGTAGCCGCTGAAGACGGCCGCGCCGAGGTTGGCGAGACCCAGCCCCACGAGCTCTTGGTTGGGCTCGATCTCGTAGCGCTTCTTGCTCGCGAACGCTTTCGCGACGGAGACCGACTCCATGAAACCGACCAGCGAGATGATGACCGCCGTCGGCAGCAGCGCGGTGAGCGTGCCGGATTCGAACGAGGGCAGCGAGGGCGTGGGCAACCCCGCAGGGACCTCGCCCACGATGGCCACACCTTTGTCCGCCAGGCCAAATGCCCAGACGGCGATCGTCGTGCCCGCGACGACGATGAGCGCGCGGGGAAGCTTGGGCGCGCGTTTCTTGAGGATGACGAGCGCCGCGATGCTCACCGCTCCGATCAGGATCGTATAGGGCTGGACGTCGCCGAGCTTCTCGAAGGCGGCAATGACGATCGTGTGGATGTGGTGGCTGCGCGGAATCTCCACCCCGAGCAGGTGCTTGAGCTGGCTCAACCCGATGATCAGGGCGGCCGCCGACGTGAAGCCACTGACGACCGGGTGAGACAAGAAGTTGACCAAGAACCCGGCCCGCACCATCCCCATGGCGAGCTGGATCGCCCCGACGAGCAGGGCCAAGACGACCGCAAACCCGACGTACTCCGCGCTACCCGCTGCGGCCAGGGGCGTGAGCGCGGTCGCGACGAGGAGCGAGACCATCGCAACGGGCCCCACTGCGAGTTCCCGCGAGCTCCCGAACAGCGCGTAGAGGATGATCGGGACGGTCGAAGCGTACAGACCGATGATCGGGGGCAGACCGGCCAGCATGGCGTAGGCCATCCCCTGCGGGATCAACATCACGGCCGTGGTGAGACCCGCGGACACATCCGCGCGCAGGTTTCCGCGCTCGTAGGTCCGCATCCAGGCGGTGGCAGGGAGGACTCGTTGCAGAAGGGACATGACGTTGGCCTTTCTCGGCTCGACTACGGAGCCGTGGTTCTGAATCGATCGTAGAGGTACACGGCGAACATGCCGGCAAACATGGATCCTGCGAACGTCAGCACATCACCGCGAAGGCTCGCCGTGCTGACGATGGCTGGACCCGGACAGAAGCCGCCCAGGCCCCACCCCACCCCGAACAACATGCCGCCGACGATGAGGCGCGCGTCGATGTCCTTGCGGGTGGGCAGGTGGAAGGTGTGATGCAACAGCGGCCGCGTCTTCTTGATGATGTAGTGGTAGACGGGCGCGTAGAGCAGGATCGCTCCGCCCATCACGAACGCCAAGGAGGGATCCCAGCCGCCGAAGATGTCGAGGAACGACACCACTTTGTTGGGGTCGGTCATGCCGCCAATGGCGAGACCGACGGCGAACACGAGGCCTGCGATGAATGCTGCGAGGATTTGCATGGTCTTGGCGCTCCGATGGCTCACAGGACGTGACGGGTGATGTAGACGGTCATCGCCGCGAAGCTCATGAAGAGCGCGGTGGCGACCATGGACCGAGGGGACAGGCGCGAGAGGCCGCAGACACCGTGACCACTGGTGCAGCCACTGCCGATGCGCGTCCCGACACCCACGAACAAGCCTGCGACCACCAGGGCCACCGTGCCCACCGGCGATTGGACCCCGAACTGAGCAGGCATCAGGATGAACATCAGAAGGCCACCTCCAAGCAGACCTCCCATGAACGCGACCCGCCAGGGCCGCTCTTCCGCGGGCGCAGTGGGTAGGCCCCCGATGATGCCGCTGATCCCGGCGATCCGGCCCTTGAGGACCAGCATCATGGCGGCAGAGAGCCCGATAAGTAGGCCTCCGATGCTGGAAGCGATGGGCGTGAACTCGGTCATGTGTTTCTCCTACTGTCCTGACTCGGTTTGGGTTTCGTGGGACTGCGGCGGTTGTGCATCTGCGACCGTGATCGTCTCCCCGCTGACGGATACGACGAACACGGGGAGGTCCGGGCCCAGATGCCGAACGGACTCTCGGAGCTGCTGTTGGGCGAGCCTCTGCTGAGCCTGGACGAACTCCTGCTCGGTCGTGCCCGATGCCGTGATCGAGGGGACTTCCTCGAGCAAGAAGGCGGAGTTCTGCTCCCGGATGAACGCCGAGGCCTGGGGATGCACGACGAACACCTCCGTGTCGCGCACCCGAGGCGAGACGAGTGGGATCTTCGTGTAGGCGTGGACCTTGCGCTGCATCTCAATCGACACGATGCCCGACTCCGCGTGCTCGCCCTCCAGCACCACGAACTCCAGCCTTGCATCGGCCTGCCACAAGCGCCGGAAGTAGGCGCGAAGGACATCGCGAACGAGTCCGGCGCGCACACCATAGTCTTCAGCATGCTGCAGACTGAGTCTCAGGTGGCCGCAGCCGACATGTGAAGGCTCGGCGACGGCATCCAAGAGCCGAGCGCGATACGACTCCGGCGGCGCCTGCAGCAGCGACTCGACCTCCTCCTGGTCTTCGAAGTTCAGCCCCACGTCACCGAGCCATCGCTGTGCTGCGTGTCGATCGGTGTGCAGATAGAAGTGACCGAATGCGTCCAAGTAGTGCCCGAACACGCGCTCGACCGCCTCTTCCGAGAACGGCTCGTGTCCGAGTTGCTCGGCCGTCGCCAGCGCCAGGACCAACTCGCCCGCATCCCCACCGGGGGTGCCGATGATCGCATGCGCATCTCGACCGTCGACGCAGGCTTGCGTGCCGTGGAGCAGGAGCGTCGCGGCCTTGGCGAAGCGAACGTGGTCGCGGTCCGCGACGTGTTCGCGGATGTCTTCGGCACTCAGCGCGTGTCGGTGCGCGGCGGGGACCGGTGCCTTGGGATGCTCGTCATACGCGGAGAGTCGGCGCCCACTGTCCTGCCATGCGAGTACGCCACCGGTCAGCGACGAGACGTGTTCGAACCCCATCTCGGCGAGTTCGCGGGCGGCAACCCCCGAACGCCGACCCGAACGGCACACGAACACCACCGGCTCGGTCCGGTCCCATCCCAGCGCGTGGTTTGCAACGTGCTCCAGCGGGATGTGTTCGCTGCCGGCGATGATGCCGCTGTCCGCGACCTCGCTCTTGGCCCGCACATCGATAATTCTCACCTTACAATGCGCTGCCGCCAACGCGGCCGGTGAAACCTCCGGGGTCCCGCCCGGGGAGCGCGTGACAGCCGGGAGGGCGGTCTGCTCGTCGCACTGCGGCGGAGCGAGAGCGCGAGGAGGATCTTGGACCACCGGGACCGGGTCGGCCGGATTCGCGCACCCAGACACGAGAGCGACGAGGCCGAGGCGGCTCCATGCACATGCGGTCATGCACCCGACTGCTGCACGATGGGCTCCGAGACCGAGCGCCCCCTCAACCGTCATGTTTTCAAATACTTACGTGAGCACGCCTCCTGCGTTGACCTCTGGAGCGTCGCACTGTCTCAACATGTGTTCCGAAACCCTGACGCGGCAGCCTGAGGAATGCCCGGCCGCCGAGAGTCCGATCGCGGTGGGGCAGTTTGGGTCCGTAGACGCGGGGTAAAGCGCCGGAAAACCGACCGGCGCGCAACGCCAGAACCCGGCATGGTGATCCTGTGGTCTCTCGCGCACTTGCATCTGCACTCCTCGCCGCGGCCCTGACCCTCCCCGCGTGTGCCAGGCGCGACGGCGCGGTCCCGCCCCAAGCCAGCGCGGGTGCGGACGGAGGCAGCGGCACACGCCCGGCGTCGAGCCAAGACGCCGAGCTCGACCGACTCCTCCGCGAGGGCTGGAGCACCGCGGGGATCGAGCCCGCACCGTATGTCGACGACGCGACCTACTTGCGACGCGTCTCCTTGGACCTGACCGGACGGATCCCAACCGCCACCTCCGTCGCCGCGTTCGAAGCGGACCGGCGCCCCGACAAGCGTGTCGCATGGGTCGACGATCTGTTGAACTCCCAGAGCTTCGCCGAGCATTGGGCCGACCTGTACACCGACCTGTTGCTGGCCGGCCGCACGCGGGAGCGCAACAGCGTCACCGAGGATACCCGGGCGTGGCTCGAGGGCGCCTTCGCCGACAAGATGAGCTACGACGCGATCGCCACCGAGTTGATCACCGCGCAAGGTCGGTTTGAAGGCCCGGGCCCCTACGGCTTCCTGATCAGCCACGGGGAGAAGAACAACGTCGAGGCGCTGGCTGGCAAGACCGCCAAGGTGTTCCTCGGCATCACGCTAGAGTGCGCGCAGTGCCACGACCACCCTTCGGACCCTCGCTACTCGCAGGAGGATTTCTACGCGCTCGCGGCGTACTTCGGCCGCTCGAAGTTTCGGTTTCAGAAGTCCGGTGGCGCCCGCATTCCGACCCTGATCGACCGAAAGCGCGGAGAGATGCACTTGCCCACCGCGCAGGACGGACCGGGCGACCGCTCGGGCGCGAAGATCGACCCCGGCTTCCTCTCGAACGACGCGAGCGAGCATCCCGCGGGCCGGCGCGCCGCGCTTGCTCGAGACATCACCGGCTCGGACCTCTTCGCCAAGACGGTGGTGGCCCGCACGTGGCAGCAGTTGTTCGGCGTCGGCCTGGTCCCGCGGTGGGACGACCTGGGCGGCGAACACGACGAGAGTCACCCCCCTGCCCTGGACCACCTCGCCTCGCAGTTCGTGCACAGCGGCCACGACCTTCAGGAGCTGCTGCGCACGATCGTGCTGAGCGACGCGTACCAACGAAGCTCTGCCGCGCCCGGCCGAGACCCCGCCCAGACCCGGGCCGCCGAGGCCGTCTTCGCGCAACACCCCGTGCGTTCGATGAACGCCGAGCAGCTCTTCCGCAGCCTGATGATCGCAACGTCGGCCGACGGCAAAGGCGGACCCCGCTTCCGCAAGAACTTCGAGAAGCGACGCGACCGAGCCCTCAAGGAATACCGGTTCGTCTTCTCGGACGACGAGATGGACAGCGCCGATTCGTTCTCCGGCAGCGTCCCGCAGGCCCTGCTGCTGCTCAACGGAGAGCTCGTGCGCTCGGGCACCTCCGACGTCAAAGGCACTGCGGTGTACGAAGTCCTGGGCCGCTACGAGACCCCCGAGGCCCGGGTCGATGCGTTGTATCTGCGCGTCTACGGCCGCCGCCCGACGCCGGCCCAGCAGTCACGCATCCTCGCAACGCTCGAGGAACGAGAGCACGGCAGCTCCGCCTACGAAGACCTCATGCACGCCATGCTGCTGAGCAGCGAGTTCCTCACCATCCACTAAGCCCGACCGAAGGAGACGACATGTCCATCATCACGCGACGCAATGCCCTGAAGCTGGGCCTCGGAGCCCTGAGCGCCGGAGTCACCACGGCTGCCTATGCCGGGCCGGGACCTGCCACCTCGGGCCAGGGTACGGCCAAGGCCTGCATCTTGCTGTACATGGTCGGGGGTGCCAGCCAGATCGACACCTGGGACCCCAAGCCCGGGCGCCCCACCGGCGGCGAGTTCAGCTCGATCCGGACCACCCTGCCCGGCGTCCATGTCAGTGAGCATCTGCCGGGCCTCGCCCGCCGGGCCAACGACCTGGCCATCGTTCGATCGCTGTCGTATCGCGAGGGCAACCACGCCCGAGCCCGATACCTGATGCACACCGGCTTCGTGCCGGCCGGCGGTGCACGCCACCCCGGGCTGGGCTCCTTCGTGCACGCGGCCCAGGCTCCCGGGGCCCCGCTTCCGGGCAACATCGCCGTCGGCGGACCGGGCCACAAAGCCGGCCTTCTGGGCCCCGCACACGACCCCTTCGTGGTCAGCAATCCCACCCGTACCGTACGAAACGTCGAGAGCGACATGTCCGCCGCGCGACTCGATGCGCGGTTGGACATGTGGTCGGCACTGCAGGGCGACTTCGCCACGGGGCGCTCCCCCACCGCCGTTGAAGGTCACCAAGCCGTAGTCGACCAGGCCATTCGCATGATGCGAGCGGAGGAGCTCGAAGCCTTCGACCTGGCCCGAGAACCCCGCAATGTCAGCGAGCGGTACGGCCTCGGGAAGTTCGGTCAAGGCTGCCTCATGGCCCGACGACTCGTCGAGCGGGGTGTCCCGTTCGTCGAGGTGCAAATGGGCGGTTGGGACACCCACGAGAGCAACTTTGAACGGGTCGCAGCGCTCAGCGCCGAGCTCGACACCGGCATGTCCGCGCTGCTCGACGACCTGAAGTCCAGTGGTCTGCTGGACGAGACCCTCGTCCTGTGGATGGGGGACTTTGGCCGGACACCGCGAATCAACGCCCGCGGTGGCCGTGACCACTACCCCCACGTCGCGTCTGCCGTGCTCGCCGGCGGCGGCGTGACCGGAGGCCAGGTCATCGGCGCGACCGATGCGGACGGTGTGGCGGTCACGCGGCGTCCGGTCTCCGTCGCAGACTTGCATCGCACCGTGCACACCAAGCTCGGCCTCGACCCGGAAGACGTCCGGCTGTCGAGCGGCGGGCGCCCGATCTCGGCCGTCGATGGTGGGACGGTGATCGAAGGTCTCTAGAAGCCCTACGGGACCACGTACGGCGAGGCCGGCTCCGGGAGGAACGGCAGGTCTTCGAGCTGCAGGGCAGCCCGGCCGGCAAACGCCGCAAACAAGATGACCGTCGGAAGCAAGGCAACGAGGACCGCGCGAAGCAGATGGATCTGGTGCGTGCGGGCCAGCCCAACCGATGCGGACCACAGGAACGCGAGCACCAACCCGGTCGCGATCAGGAAGAACAACTGGCCGTCCACCCCGACCGTGAAGATCAGAACGTCGAGAATCGCGACGCCGAGCAGCGCCGGACCCATCGCGTAGCCCACCGCACGCATACTGGCACCGACCGACCGCGATGCCCCTCCGGTGAGGCCGACCGCGACGTGTGAAACGAGCCCGCACACGAAGTACAGCAGCGGCATTCCAACCGGGACCATGACCAACAGCCAGACCGACAGCGCCTCGAGCATCGCCGGATCGAGCAGGACGTGGATCGAACGGCTGGTGACACCCCCTCGTTCGGGCGACAACACGAACGCGACTCCGAGCCAAGCGACGAGCCCAAGCCACGGCAGCAGGCGGAGTGTCGCGAGAAATCGAAGCGCCGTTCCGTGGTCGATAGGCTCCGGACAGCGGAGAAAGACCCGTTGCGGCGACGCCACAACCCCGAGCAGCGTGCGAGCACAGCGCCGGAGCCACGTGCCTTGCATCCGAAGCTCGGTCGGGACCCGACTCTGCATGGAGTCCGGGTCAAAGGGGGGAGGTGCGCTCGAGGGCGCTGCGGCAGGGGCCGACATGGGCCGCGGGAGCTTACCAAGACCCCGGTGGAGATCGGAGTCGCATGGGCGTGTGTCCACCCTTTACGGCGATGCAAGTGGCGGCATACCCTTCTGCCATGGCCTGTAAGCTGCCCCGGATCGCGGCACCGCTGCTCCTCGTCGCGTTCGCTGCGGGCTGCCCCGGGAAGAATAGCGGGCCGCCGCAGCACTACGACGATCCGCGAGCGATGATCGAGGTCTTCGAAGACCCCGAGCGCGACGCCTGGCAGCAGCCCGATCGGGTCGTCGACGCCCTGCCTGCGCCGTCCAAAGGAGCCACCGTCGCCGACATTGGCGCGGGCTCAGGCTATTTCACCCGCCGTCTCGCCCTCCTGGTCCCTGAGGGTCGAGTCTATGCCGTCGACGTCGACGGAGAGTTCGAGGACTACCTGCTCGAGCAACGCGAGGAGTGGGGCACGCCCAACATCGAGCCTCACCTCGCGCACTACGACGATCCGATGCTGCCCCAGGCCGGGCTCGACCTCGTGTTCTCGGCCAATACCTACGCGTACATTCGGAGCCGTGTGCCCTACTTCACACGCGTGCGGTCCGCCCTCAAGACCGATGGGCGCCTGGTGCTCCTCGACTTCCGACCCGACGCAACGCCCCCAGAGGGGATTGCGCCCGCTCCGCAGCACCGGATCAGTGTCGAAGCGGCGAAGCGGGAGCTCGCAGAGGCCGGGTTCGTCGTCGAGTCGGAGGAAACCTTCCTTCCCCACCAGTGGTTCCTCGTGCTACGTCCGAGCGACTGACCGGGTGGTCCGGGGTGCTCCGGAAGTGCTCCACGGGTGCTGCGGTTGGCGACGGGACCGAGGCCGACCCGACCATGAGCCAGAGCCACAACCACAGCCACGCGACCGCCTCACAGACGGCAACGACTCCGCCGCTCGAGCTCTCCTGCGACCCGAACGGCTCGGCCTATGCCAAGGCTTTGGACGCACTCGCTGGTCGGCAGCAGAGCAACGGCGCCTTCGCCGGAGAGGTCGTCTGGAACCCGATGTTGGTTTGCCAGTACGTCTTCGTCTGCCACATCATCGGCCACGAGATCCCACAGACGCGCCGGGCTCTGATCCGTCGCAGCCTCGAGGTCCAGGAGTTCCCTGGAGGCGGCTGGGGCATGCTTCCGGTCGTTCATACCGACGACCCTGATGAGCCGCGGGCGTTCCGAGGCAATGCGTGGTTGTTCCACACCACCCTTGGCTACGTCGCCCTGCGATTGCTCGGCGTTCCCGCGGACGACCCGATGTGCGCGAGAGCCCGTCGCGTCATCTCGGACGCAGGGGGCGTCTACAAGATCCCAACGTGGGGCCGAATCTGGCTGGCACTGCTGGGCCTGTACCCGTGGACCGGAGCACAGCCGATCATGCCCGAGCTGTGGCTCTTGCCCGAGTCGGCACCCATGCACCCGCGACGGCTGTACTGCCACATGCGGCTGATCTACCTGGGGTTGTCGTACCTGTACGGCGCCAAGGTGGTCGCGCCGGGCGGTCCCCTGCTCGACGCAGTGCGCTCCGAGCTGTATCCGCGCGGCTACAACACGGCCGACTTCGAGCAGTACACCGAGTCGATCGCCGCCACCGACCTCTACGAAGACCCCGCGCCCGCGCTCAAGAAGATCTTCGCCGCGCTGCGCCACGTCGACCGGGTCGTCCCCGGTGTGTTGCGTAAGCGGGCCCTGAGCAAAGCGATGGAGCACATCCTGTTCGAGTTCCGCTCGACCAACTACGTGTGCTTGAGCCCGGTCAACGGGTTCCTCTTCTGCCTCGCACTCCACGCCCAAGACCCCAAGCATCCCGAGCTCGCCCAGGGCATCGCGGGCATGGAGTACTGGGTCTGGGAAGATGAAACCCTTGGGACCCGATTCGCGGGCGCCCGCTCCGACATCTGGGACACCTCCTTCATCCTGCAAGCGCTGAGCGAAGGTCCGGCGTCCCAGCAGGCGCGCTCCATCGCGCAGGCGGCCTCCCGCTGGCTTCCGACCGCGCAGATGCAAGCCGACGTCCTCGGCGGCGCCCGGCACTTCCGAGAGCCCGCCTACGGGGGCTGGGGTTTCGCCAACGAAGACCACCCGTGGCCGGTCAGTGACTGCACCGCCGAAGCCCTCGAGGCGCTCATGCGGATCCAGGACGCGGGCATGAGCGACGAGGTTGGACAGCTTCAGCTCGGCCGCAAGCTCTGCGCCGTCGAGTTCATCTTGCAGCGCCAAAATGACGACGGCGGGTTCGGGTCCTACGAACCTCGGCGCGGGCCGATGGTGCTCAAGCACTACAACCCGGCGGAGATCTACGGCAACTGCATGCTGGAGTACTCGTACACGGAGTGCACGGGGAGCTGCGTGCGCGGGCTGGCCTACGCAGAGCGCGAGCTTGGCGAAGCCATGCCCAGCGAGCTCCGCAGCAGTGTGCGCCAGGCCGTGGCGGCGGGCCGAACCTTCCTCCTCGAGCAGCAGCACGAAGACGGCGGCTGGCTCGGTTTCTGGGGCGTCAACGTCACCTACGGCACGTTTTTCGCCTGTTCTGGCCTCCTCGCCGCGGGTCTCCCCCCCTCGCACCCCGCGTTCGCCAGAGCCAGCCGGTGGCTCGTCGAGCATCAACGGCCGGACGGCGGTTGGGGAGAAAGCTACTTGGGACTGCTCACCGACACGCCCCACGGACTCGAGGCCGACGAACCCAGCACCGTCACCCAGACCGCGTGGGCTGTCCTGACCCTGCAGGACATCGCCCCCCACGAAACCGAGGCGATCGAGACCGGGCTCGCGTTCCTGCGGGAGCGTCAGCGCGACGACGGTCATTGGCCGCCGGAGACCCCCTGTGGCGTATTCTTCAACACCTCGGTGTTGGACTACGAGCTGTATCGGCAAGTGTTCCCCACATGGGCGCTCGCCCGGGCGCTCGGGCACGCCAGCTGAGGCGCCCGCACCTCTCGGTTCAGTCGTCACTGGAGTGTTCGTCCAGCTCGACCGCTTCGACGCTGACTCGAATGACCCGGCGATCGTTGGCCGCGAGGATCTTGAACCGAAGGTTCTCGAACACCACCACCGAGCCCGCGATCGGGATCTGGCCGGCAAGCTGGGTCAGCAGGTCGCCCACGGAGTCGACACCGTCGAACTCTTCGAACTCCATGTCGAACGTCTCCTCGACGTTGCGCAGGCTGGCGGTCCCATCGAGGTAACAGACGCCGAGGTGGTCCAGCGCGGCCGAAGGAGCCTGGTCACTCTCATCGAAGATCTTGCCGACGATCTGCTCCAGCACGTCCTCGAGCGTGACCACGCCGACCGTGTGACCACCGTCGTCGACGACAATCGCCAGGTGCTTGCGCTCCTCTTTGAACCGCTGCAGCAGGTCGGAGATCAGCAGACTCTCAGCGACGAACAGCGGCGGGCGCATCGCCTGCTCCACCTCTTCGCGCCCGGCCTCGTGCTGGCCGATCAGCGACTTGATGTGCAACACGCCCTTGATCGAGTCGAGGTCGCCCTCGAACACCGGCATGCGTGAGTGCCCGGAGTGACGGGCAACCTCGACAACGCGATCCACATCCCAATCGAAGTCGATCGCGGTCACATCGCGCTGAGGGACCATGATGTCGCGAACGATCTTGTCATCGAAGCGGAAGATGCCTCGGAGCAGCTCGGCCTGATCGGCCGCGATCGTGCCCTCGCGTTGACCGACCTTGACCAGGAAGTCGAGGTCATCCGAGGTGACCTTGCTGTGTCCGTGCTCTCCGGTCACGGTCCGCGCAAGCATCCAGTTGGTCAGCTTCGTCAGCGTCCACACCACCGGGGACAGGACCCGGCCCAGGACGTTGAGGACCGAGAGCAGCGGGAGCGCGAGCTTGTGCGAGTAGGCGCGACCCACCGCCTTCGGGAAGATCTCACCGAAGATGAGCAACAAGACCGTGGTGACGAACACCGCCACCGGAACCGCCCAATCTCCCCACGCGCCGCCCTGCAGATGCTCGATCGCCAGCGCCGTCGCCATCGCACCCATGAGGGTGTTGGTGATGTTGTTGCCGACGAGAATCGTCGAGAGCACCTTCACCGGCTGGTTGACCCAGCTGGAGACCGTCTTTGCGTCACGGCCTCCGTCTTCGAGAATCTTGGCCGCCTGGTGCTCCCCCAAAGAGGTCACCGCGGTCTCGGATCCGGAGAAGAACATGCTGCCGCCCAGGCACAGCACGATCGTCAGCAGCGCGAGGATGTCGCCTTCGCTCATCGAACGCCCTCCGAGGCGATGGCCGTGCCGACGCTGCCGGGTTCGTTGGCGGCGGCGCGCAACGAGGTGGTGCCCAGGATGTGCACGACGCCGATCCCCTGCTCGAGTTGGTCGAGAGCATCGGCGACCTTTGGAATCATGCCGCCCACGATGACGCCGGAGGCGATGGCGTCTCGAGCTTCGTTCGGCGTGAGCGTGGGAATGCGAGAGTCGGGCTCCGCGATGTTCTTGAGGACGCCGCCCGCAGCGGTCATCAGGAAGAGGTGGTCGGCACGGACGGCCGCCGCAAGCGCGGATGCGACGGTGTCGGCGTTGATGTTGTAGGCCTGCCCGGAGGAGTCAGCCGCAAGCGGTGCGAGCACGGGCACACGTCCGACAGCCCACAAGGCCTCCAACAGTTCGGTGTCGATCTCAGACACCTCGCCGACGAACCCCCAGTCGACGGACTGCCCGTCCACGACCTCGGCAGGGCGCCGCGTCGCGGTGAGCAGACTGACCCCGGCGATCCCCACGGCGCGAACGCCTCGGGCCTTCGCTGCAGCGACGACGTCGACGTTCACCGCACCGGCCAGGATCTGCTTGGCCACTTCAAGGGTTGCTCGGTCGGTCACCCGCCGGCCTGCCACTTTACGGACGTCGAGCCCGAGTGCGGTGGCCTGGGTGTTCGATTGCGGCCCGCCACCGTGGACGATGACGAAACGCCAGCCGTCTGCGACGAGCGCACGCACTTCATCAAGCACGCGGGCCAATGCAGCGGCGTCTGCGACAACCTCCCCGCCAAACTTGAGGACGGCACGGGGAGGGTTCGGATTCGGAGGTTCGTCGTCGTTCATCGACCGGAACGGGCCGACGGATTAGCACGAACCCGACCCGTCCGGTGGCCTCCAAGACTGCTCCCCCTCCACATGGCGCAAAAAAGGGGGCCCAGACGGTTTGTCGGCAGGAGCTGATCTCCGCGCCGATTCGTCATCCGGGGTCACGCACGACATCGATGTCATGGCGACAACCGCGGTTGCCTGGCCGACCCGGACTATTTTGTCATAGCCAGGCGTGCCGATCCAGGTTTTCCCCGATGCTCAAATTGGCCATTTTCAGCAATTTCAACATGTTGCCATTTTGGCCCAGCCCGTGCACAAGGGGGAGGTGAAGCTTGAGTCTGACTTACTCTTTTGGCTTTCCTCTCCGGCTTCGCTCTTCTCTTAGCTTCCTCGTCCTTAGCTTCCTCGTCCTTAGCTTCCTGCTTATCTTGACCTTGGCTTCTCACTGAACTGACCGCTTGATCGCTAGCTGGCTTGTTTTTGCTGACTATTTCCTAGCTTGGTCACTTCTACTGACTTGAAACCTTCTTTTCCTGACTTTTTTATCTCTTCTGAGCCCTTTGTTAGTTTAGGCTCTTGAATTGACGGAAGGCGGTACGCGAGCCTTCCACGGTATCTAGCTTTCTTCGCGTAGCTTGAGTCTGATCGAAGCGACTCGGTCGTTTCTGAAGGACGCACTTGAGCGCGGTGCTGGGGGGCCAGACCGCGCGGGCAGCCCAAACGAGGCTGCCGCGACGAACATACAGCTTTGGATGCCGTGGCCTGCTCCGACGGGGCGCCACGTCAGGGAAAGCCCGAGGTCACCTTGGTCCGTGACTTCGGGTTTTTCGCATCCGTGCTCCGACGGCGGGTCCGGCTCGGCGGACCTCAGGCGCCGTGGAGATGGTCGGCCGGCTCCGCGACGCGGTTGGTGAGCCGGTCGAGTTCATCGGCAGGGAGGCGCGACTCAATGCCGGCGCATATGGCCTGGGCGTCGAAAGCATCCGACGCAGCAACCGTGCGCACATCGACGACCGCGTGCGCCCGCGCGAGGCACGGACCGTCAGCCGGCATTCCATGGCGGGCCGGCGCGAAGCCGTCGCTGCGCACGGCCTTGGGATCGAACGCGATGGGACCCCCGCACCGTGGGCACCCCACCACATCGCACGAACCGTCGACCAACGTCAGCCACGGGTCACGGCCATGGCGGTTTCGGGCCGCACTCCACCAGGTGGAGTCGAACGGTTGGATCGCCGGGACGGGCTGCGGAAGCAAGCCCTCGGTCTCGAACCACCGCGCCGAGAGGTAGTAGGCCGGCGCCGACTTCCCGGCATGCTCGCGGGCTTCGACGAACAACATCGGATGCTCGAAGTGAGGGTCCTGGTCCCAAGCGGTCGCGAGGCGCGTCCTCAGCTCGCCGGCAAGCGTCGTCTGCACGGCGCCAACCACGGTGCGGGTGACCCGGTCCGCGAACACCCACATCACGTTGCCGAGCTTGTGCCAGGGGTCCACCCCCACGTCGCAGACCTTGAGCTTGTCGCACCCGACTCGGGCATCCGCGCCCTTTCCCCGGCGCCACACCGAGACCAGCTTGATCTCGATCCGGTCCTCCCAGTCGAGCTGGGCCTCACCATCGTGAGCATCGAGGCCGAGGTGCCATTGCAGTGCATTTCCGTGGCGTCCCCGCGAGCGTCGAGACGAGAGCGCGGCTGCAGCCGGACCCAACGGCAAGCCGATCGCGGCCTCCACGAGCGTCTCGAGATGCGCGCAGCGACGCAGTTGGGTGTCGATGCCCGGAGGCGCGTGGCGAAGTGGAAGCCGCATCTGTGGCACCCCCGAACGTCAGGACGGTTTCTTGTCGTCCTTCTTGTCGTCCTTCTTGTCGTCCTTCTTGTCCTTCTTCCTGTCTCTTATACACATCTGACGCTGCCGACGAGCGATCTAGTGTAGA
>OJGU01000384.1_pt1 | contig 27092 bp, 21 predicted proteins | sample 1594741 | NCBI WGS metagenome assembly OJGU01 (sample SAMN05416841, study PRJEB24817) | seawater metagenome | isolation source: Sea water | place: Canada:Atlantic | collected 2013-07
AGAGGTCTCGTGGGCTCGGAGATGTGTATAAGAGACAGCAGTCTATTATCGACAAACTAGCGTTGTCTTTTGAATTTAAAACTAAAACCAACCCAAGTATTTCTGTTGTGTTTTACGATTCAGAACAACAATTACAGTTGAGTAAAGAGCTGCAATTAATTGAAAAATGGTATAGTATCATTAATCAAAAAATTAAAGCGTAATTAGTTAAGTATTTTTATTTTGAGAAGCGGACTGTTTTATACAGTTCGCTTTTTTTATTTTTGTCTGTAACTTTTAGAGATGCTCGAGCGTCCTACTTAAAAATAACAAAACCTTGCTTTGACAATAAGCCAATTTAATAAGTGTGTTGATGATTATTCCGATAATCTTTATCGCTTTGTGTTGAAAAACATTAAGGATGAAGAAAAGGCGAAAGATATTATTCAAGATACCTTTGAAAAGTTTTGGCATAAAAAAGATGATGTTCAGCCGGGGAAAGAAAAATCATATCTATTTACTATTGCCTACCATGCTTTTATAGATCAGACCAGAAAAGACAAAAAAATGGGCAGTTTTAAGGAAGTTAAAGAAGAAGATTTTTTTGAAAATTCTCATTACAGCGATTTGCAAGAAGTATTACATCAAGCTATTAATCAGCTTCCGGAAGACCAAAAAGCAGTGATTATGCTTAGAGATTACGAAGGTTATGCGTATGATGAAATTGCTGAAATTACAGGGTTGTCAGAATCGCAGGTTAAAGTTTACATTTTTAGAGGAAGAAAGTTTTTACAACAATATTTAGGAAGTATAGAACAAGTTTTATGAGCAACATAAACAGATATAATTACGAAGCCTTTTTGCTCGATTATTTAGAGCAGAACTTATCGCCAAGCATGATGGCTGAGCTGATGGTGTTTTTGGAGCAAAACCCTGATTTAAAAGAGGAGTTTGATGAGCTACAAGCTTTTGAAATACTTGAGCCTACTTCCGTTCGATTTGATAATAAAGCAACGCTAAAAAAAGATGCCTTAGATAATTTAATGATTGCCGAAATAGAAGGAATAAATACTTCTCAGGAAACAAAAACATTAAAACACATTTTAAAAGCAGATAAAACTGCAAAAAATGATTTTACGCTTTTTCAGCAAACGAAATTAAAAGCTAAAAAAGTCATTTTTGAAGATAAAAACGTACTAAAAAAAGAAGCGGTTATTATTCCACTAAGATGGTGGACAAATGCTGCCGCTGCGGTTTTAATTATGGCTTTTTTAATTCAAGGATTAGATGAAGGTTCAACCGTAGATAATCAATTTCAAATGGCAACTTTTAATCCAGTGTCTATCACTAAAGAAGTGTTTACCATAAAAGAAACTACGCACAAACCAACTATATTAACGACTCACCCTATTAAACTAAAATCGAAGAAAGTTGTTGAAGAAAACACAACTACTACCCCTGATGAAAAACTAAATATCACTGAACAATTAGCCGTAAATCATATTACCGAAAAAGACAGTATTGTCATTTTACCAACGGTGCTAAAAAAAGAAGAAAAAGTATTAGCAAATAACATTAAAGAGCAAGCTCCAGTTTTAACCATTGGCGGATTTCTGAAAAAAGAAGCTTCCAAAAAAATTCTTCAGGAGGAAACTACCAGTACAAAACAGTCATTAGAAGTAGTTGTTGCTGATTTAGCTGTAAAAGTTGCCGGTAAAAAAGGCGGAATGAAAAAGAATAAAAATGACGAAGGAGAGGTTAAAGAATATGCTTTAAGTATAGGTAAATTCTCTATTTCAAGAAAAGTTAAAAATTAATTTTTCTGAGCTGTAACAAATAGATTGACTCAAGCGTCACACTTTCAAAACGAATTAATTTTTTGAGATAGCTATCAAAAAAACAATATCAAACAAAACAAGTTAAAAATATAAACAGATGAACAATAGAATTTTAATAGCAGTGCTTAGTATGTTTTTCGTAACAACTGCTTTTGCACAAACAACAGAAAGAACGGTAGAAAGTTTTGATAAAATCAACATTTCCTCTTCCTTAAGTGTAGTATTAATTGAAGCTGAAAACGAAAAGATTGAAATTATTGGGGTTCCTGAACAATACTTGGAAAACCTTATCACCGAAACTAAAAATGGCACTCTAAACATTTATGTAAAAGCTAAAGTAAAAAGTGCCAGCGATATGCAGGTAAAAGTATATTATACTACTTTAAACAACATTGAAGTGAGCGGTGCAGCAGGAGTGAAATCTCAAAATGATATTAATAGCGAAAATTTAGTAATCAACTCTAGTGGAGCAACAGAATTAGATTTTTCTATTAACGCTCAAGATGTTTCTTTAACTACCTCTGGAGCGAGTTCTGTAAAGCTTAAAGGCGTAACAAAAAACTTTACCGTTTCACTTTCGGGAGCTGCCGAACTAAAAGCACAAGATTTTGAAGCTAAAAAGGTAGCGTTAACTACTTCCGGAGCGGCAGCTGTTAAGGTTTTTGCTGTTCAAGAAATATCAGGAGTACTTTCTGGAGTTTCTGAAGTAAAAATTTATGGAAATCCACCTATTAATAACCTTCAAAAATCAGGGTTGGCGGATATTAAAAATGGAAATAATGTTTCTATAACGCTTCCAAATGATACTTTAGGAGAAATCAACACCAAAAGTAAAAACGATACTACCAGAATTAAATGGGGTGGAACAATGGTATTAATTATTGATGATTCGGTTTCCATTAATAGACCTGTTAAAAAAAGACGTAACCATTGGGCTGGAATAGATTTAGGAATAAACGGTTTTGTAAATGCCAGCAATAGCTTAAACCTAAATAATCCTGCCGGATTAGATACGAGTAATCCATCAAAAGTTACTCAATTTATGGAGTTAGATTACGCTAAATCTTGGACAGTAAGCATTAATTTCTATGAACAATTTATAAAACTTTACCAGCATCATGTTGGTTTAGTTACAGGATTAGGAATAGAGTATAATAATTACGAGCTTAAACACAATGTTCAGTTAATTTCTAAAGGAGGAAGTTTTGTGCATGAAAATGTTACTCCGTATAATGAAAACTATACTTGGGGAGTAATTGATACCAGCATTAATTATTCTAAAAATAGGTTTAAAACCTTTTATATTAATGCTCCTTTGTTGTTAGAAATAAATACGGGACAACACAAAAACAAATCCTTTCATTTTGCAGCCGGAGCCATTGTGGGGTATAAATTTACCACTAAAATGAAGTATAAATACAAAGAAGACGGAGATACTCAAAAATATAAAGACAATCAGGATTTTAACACGAACCCTTTTAGAGTGAGTTTAACAACAAGAATTGGATATGGAAGATTGAACCTATTTGCAACGTATGGATTAACTCCATTATTCGAAAAAAATAGAGGTCCTGAATTGCATGCTTTCAGTGTTGGTGTAACTTTACTAGGGTTTTAAGTTAAACAAAAAAACAAAAAAAAATAATTTTTATAAATATTTTGAATATTTAAACAAATATGCGTTACTTTGCCGTCCTTAAAAATTAAAGCCAAAAGAAATGTCTAGAGTTTGTCAAATAACAGGAAAAAGTGTGATTACAGGTAATAATGTTTCTCACTCTAAAAGAAGAACTAAAAGAAAATTTTTACCGAATTTATTCGTTAAGAAATTTTATTTAGAAGAAGAAGATTTGTGGATATCTTTAAAAGTATCTGCTGCGGGTCTAAGAACCATTGATAAAATTGGTATTAGAGCAGCTCTTATAAAAGCACAACAAAAAGGAATTATTTAATTTTATAAAAAATCCTTTATTGATATTAAAAACGTTGTTACTTTAGTAGCAACGTTTTTTTTTGCTAAACTTTAGGCTCAATTGTTGAATATTTTTATATTCCATTTAATTAGACTATTAACTATGAAAATACTTCCTTTTCTTTTTATTCTGATTTCGTTCAATATGCTTGTCGCCCAAGAAATCCCTAATAATATCGATTTGCCAAAACAGCAAGAAGAACAATATGCTTATGATGAAGATTTGCTTCCGGCTGAATTTTTTGCTAAAAATCGTCAAGCACTTAGAAAGCAAATGCCTAATAATTCTGTTGCTATATTTTTTGCCAATCCGGTAAGAAACCGTGCTAATGATGTAGATTTTGAATACCATCAAGACCCTAATTTTTATTATTTAACAGGACTAAGAGAACCTCATGCGGTGCTTATTATATTTAAAGAAGAACAAACTTTTGGCAATGAAGTAACCACCGATGAGATTATTTTTCTTCAAAAAAGAGATAAATCTAATGAAGTATGGACAGGCAAAAGATTAGGCGTAAAAGGAGCAACCGAATTTCTAGAAATAAGAACCGCTTACGAAGGTTCAGATTTTTCAAGCTTTGAAGCCGAATTTGAAACATTCGAGCATATTTTGGCTTTTCCCTTACCACAAGATGTAAGAAATACGAAAGAAACGGACGATTTAGCTTCTCTTATTCAGCAGTTTGAAATGAAAACCAAAACAGCGAGCGACCAAATTGATAATATGAAGCTAGTCACTATCATGTCTTCGTTAAGACAAATAAAATCTGAAAAAGAAATTGCTTTGTTACGTAAAGCCATTGATATTACTTGCGATGCACAAATTGAACTGATGAAAAACTTGAAACCCGGCATGAAAGAATATCAGTCGGAAGCTATCATTGAATATTTTTTTAAGAAAAACGGAGCCGAACATCCCGGATTTCCATCCATTTTAGGAAGTGGCGAAAACTCTTGTGTGTTGCATTATACTACCAACCGAAAAATGTTAGGCGAAAATGATTTATTGGTCAGCGATGTTGGTGCTGAATACAGAGGATATACGGCTGATGTTACTCGAACTATTCCTGCCAAGGGGAAGTTCTCTGAAGAACAAAAAATTATTTATAATACCGTTTTAGCAGCTCAAGAAGCAGCTATTAAAGCCTGTGTGAAAGGTAATAAGTTTTGGGATCCACACAACATTGCTACGGAAATAATCGCGACCAAATTGGTTGAACTAGGTATTATTGAAAAAAAATATCAGGTAAGAAAATACTTTATGCACGGTACTTCACATTATTTAGGGTTAGATGTGCATGATGCTGGTTTGTATGGACCACTTACGCCCGGAAATGTGATTACGGTTGAACCTGGAATTTATATTCCTGAAGGTTCGGATTGCGACCCAAAATGGTGGAACATTGGTGTTAGAATTGAAGATGATATTTTAATTACCGATGGTGAACCGGAAAATCTTTCTGCAAAAGCTCCTCGAAAAATTGAAGAAATTGAAGCGTTAATGCAACAAAAAAGTACGCTTGAATAATCCCTATTTTTCATGCTGACTTGTGCAATAATCTGTAATTTTGTTCCAAAATAATTTTCCAAAAATTGTCTGTAGTTAGCGATATAAAACACCCTATAAAACAAGAACTCGAAGAGTTTGAACCAAGGTTTAGGGCGTTTATGAAAAGTCGTGTTTCGCTCCTCGATAGGATAATGAACTACATCATAAAAAGAAAAGGCAAGCAAATGCGTCCGATGTTTGTTTTTCTTTCTGCAAAAGCATTTGGTGAAACAACAGAATCTACTTACAGAGCAGCTTCTATGATAGAGTTGTTACATACAGCAACTCTAGTTCATGATGACGTGGTAGATGATGCCGACAAAAGAAGAGGTTTTTTCTCCATCAACGCCCTTTGGAAAAACAAAATAGCTGTTTTGGTGGGGGATTATTTGCTTTCTAAAGGATTGTTGTTAGCAGTAGAGTATGATGAGTTTGAATTGTTGCGTATCATGTCCAACTCTGTAAGAGAGATGAGTGAAGGCGAGTTGCTGCAAATAGAAAAAGCCCGAAAATTAGATATTACCGAAGAGGTGTATTACGACATTATCCGACAAAAAACAGCTACACTTATAGCTTCTTGTTGTGCTTCTGGAGCTAATTCTGTTGGTGCCGATAAAGCAACCATTGAAAAAATGCGTTTGTTTGGCGAATATACCGGTATTGCTTTTCAGATTAAAGATGATTTGTTTGATTATGGTGGAAGTTCTGAGGAAATTGGCAAACCAACAGGAATAGACATCAAAGAAAAGAAAATGACACTTCCGCTTATTTATACCTTGGGAGTGGCTTCAGAAAAAGATAAAAAGTTTATTATTTCTACGGTTAAGCACAATAATACCAATCGTAAAAAAGTAAAAGAAGTAATTGACTTGGTAATACAATACGGTGGGATAACCTACACTCAAAAAGCCATGCACGATTATAAAAATAAAGCCTTAACCATTTTAAATGAGTTGGAACAAAACGAGGCAGTGGATGGGTTAAGAAAATTAGTTACTTACGTTACCGAGCGTAATAAATGACGTAACTTTTCTGCATGTTTTCTTGCTGAATTTTCTAATCCGCTTTTTGGTTCTCCGGGAACATGAACCTCTCCAAAAGAGATTACTTCAGCAAAATAATCCATTTTACAATAGTCAGCCAATCCTTGAAATGGGAAAAATATTTTTTCTAATGTTTCAGCAGGATAAATGTCTTCATTACTACCAATGGTACAAGAAACCACTATTTTTTTGCCTTTTAATTGGTAATTTCCTTTACCAAAGGCAAAACCATAGGTAAAGACTTCATCTATCCACAATTTGAGAATAGGAGGAACGCTATACCAATACAAGGGGTATTGAAAAACTATGGTGTCCACTTTTACCAGTTTTTTTTGCTCTTCAGCTACATTGATGTTGTAGTTGGGATAAAGAGTTGTTAAATCTCGTATTTCCACATTATTTTCAGTAGCTAACTCCTCCGCAATTAGCTTATTTCTAATGGACTTTTGTAAGTGCGGATGTGCTAGTATGAGTAGGGTTTTTGTCATGTTTTTTATTTAACGGCAAAGACGCAAAGATATTAATTTCTAATTAACCATAGAGGTACAGAGGACACAGCGATTTTATTTATTGGATTTAATATTTTATAGTTACTTTTGGTTTATTAATGAGTTTATTATGAAAAAAATTACCCCTTTATTATTGTTTTTGTTTTGTGCCAATGTTGTGTTTGGGCAGTTTGGACCACAAATTAATTTATCTGGTTTTCCAAAAAAGCCATGTCAGGTAAGAGTTTTTGATTTAGATAATGATGGTGATGGAGATATTCTTTATGGTTCAACATATGGGGAAATAGCTTGGCATGAAAATTTAGGCAATTTAGTTTTTAGTTCTCAAAAAATTATTTCAAATACTTCTAATGATCCATGGGCAATTGATGCTAATGATTTAGATAATGATGGTGATTTGGATATTATAGTAGGATATCTTTCTACTGATAAAATTGTTTGGTATGAGAATCTTGGAGGTGGAAATTTTAGTTTGGAACGAGTAATTTCTGTACTTGTAGATAATCCATATTCAATTTTTTCAATAGATATAGATAATGATGGAGATATTGATATTCTTAGTGCTTCAGAAAATGACAATAAAATAGCTTGGTATGAAAACTTAGGAGGCGGGGTTTTTGGCTCACAAAATATCATTACTCAAAATGCACTTCAAGCTCGTGGTGTTTTCTCGGCTGATATAGATAATGATGGACTAATGGATATAATATCAGCATCTTATTCAGACAATAAAATTGCATGGTTTAAAAACTTGGGAGCAGGAACATTTAGTACTGAACAAATTATCACAACTACAGCCGTATCACCACGATCGATTTTTGCAACAGATATAGATAATGATGGAGATGTTGATATAATGACGTCAGGAGGAAATGTAACTAGTCGATTAGCTTGGTATGAGAATTTAGGAAGTGGGATTTTCAGTTCACACCAAACTATTAGTACACAAGTAGCATATTCGGCTGATGTTTATTCAGCTGATTTAGATAATGACGGAGATATGGATGTAATATCTGTTGGAGGATCTGGAACTATTTATAATGGAAAGTTAGCTTGGTATGAAAACCTTGGTGGAGGTTTGTTTGGCTCTCAACAAATTTTATTTTCAAATACAGGAGCAGCTTTTAGTGTTTTTGCAGCAGATTTAGATTTAGATGGGGATATTGAAATAATTTCAATAAAGTATCAAGATGATGAATTGGTTATTTTTGAAAATTTAGGAGGAGGAATATTTGGACCACAACAAATTATTTCAAAAATTTTTAAAAGTCCTGTAACGGTTTTTTCTGGTGATATAGATAATGATGGAGATAAAGATTTAATATCAGGAAATACAAATAATAAAGTGGTATGGTATGAAAACTTGGGAGCAAAAAGATTTAGTACTGAGAAAACAATATCAGATACCTCAATAAATAGTTTAATAACATCAATATTTGCAAGTGATGTAAATAATGATGGTAATATTGATGTGCTAACAGCTTCTGTAGTAAATCATACGATTGCTTGGCACGAAAATTTAGGAGGAGGTAATTTCGGAAATGGAAATATTATAACAACCAATGCAAAAAATGTACGGTCTATTTATGTGGTAGATTTAGATAATGATGGAGATGGAGATGTTCTTTCAGCCTCATCTCTAGATAATAAAATAGCTTGGCATGAAAATCTTGGTAGTGGAATTATCGACACTACTCCAAAAATTATAACAGTTAACGCATTATATGCAAGATCAGTTTATTCGGTCGATATAGATATGGATGGAGATATGGATGTGCTTTCTGCATCTTCAGGAGATGATAAAATAGCTTGGTATGAAAATTTAGGTAGTGGCATTATAGATACAACACAACATATTATAACAACTATTGCTGATGGTGCTTGTTCAGTATATGCAGCAGATTTAAATAACGATGGTAATATAGATGTACTTTCGGCTTCATTTACAGACAATAAAGTTGCTTGGTATGAAAATCTTGGCGGAGGTATATTCGGTAGTCAGCAAGTAATATCAAATTTAAATAACTTTCCATCTTCGGTTAGAGCTGATGATATTGATGGTGATGGATTTATTGACGTTATGCTGGCATCAAAATTAGATGATAAAATAGTTTGGTTTAAAAATCTTGGCGGAGGTTTGTTTGACCCTCAACAAGTTATTACTACTTTAACTGATGGAGCGGAATTTGTCTATTCTGACGATTTGGACAACGATGGAGATATAGATGTTATTTCTGTCTCATCCGTAGATCATAAGATTGCTTGGTATGAGAATTTTTTTCTAAGTCCATTTCAGTTAAAAGGTAAAACATATTTTGATATGAATCAAAATGGTTTATTAGATACAAATGAGAATGGGTTTTTATATTCACAAATTCAATTACAACCTTTAGCACTAAATAGTTTTACCACAAATAATGGGGATTATTTTTTTAGTGTGGACAGCGGTACATATGTCTTAAGTTATTTACCAAATTCATTATGGAATCTCACTTCAGACTCTACAACATTTACAAAAACATTATCAGGACTAAATCCTTTAATAGATAGTTTAAATTTTGGGTTTTATCCTGACACTTTGATTACTAATATTATACCGTCATTAACTGGAGGATTTCCAAGGTGTAATGATACTATAAATTATTGGATTAATGTTTATAATAATGGAACTACTCAGCCTAGTGGAATTATTCAATTACAATTAGATGATTCTGTATCCTACCTATCAAGTCTCATCCCTCCTGATTCTATTGTTGGTCAAAATATTTATTGGAGTTATGATAGTTTGTTTTTTTATTCTCAAATAATGATTGATGTACAAGTTATAATGCCTCCATTTACTAGTATGGGAGATACACTTACCTCTTATCTAACAGTTAATGAATTAGATACTTCTAGTAATGTTATTTATATAAATACAGATTCATTAAGTCAGGTTTCAGTTTGCGCTTATGACCCTAATGATAAAGCTGTTTTACCAAAAGGAATAGGTGTTGAAGGATTTATTTCTAATGACGAACCCTTTTTAGAATATTTAATTCGTTTTCAAAATACAGGTAATGACACTGCAATTACTGTAATGGTAAGAGATCAATTAGACCCTAATTTGGATTGGAATACAATAACTCCTATTGCTAATAGTCATTCTGCTAATATTTGGATAGAACAAGGAGGGGTAGTAGTATTTAAATTTGAAAATATAATGCTGCCAGATAGTGGAGCAAATTTTTTAGGAAGTCAAGGGTTTATAAAATATAGGGTTAATTTAAAATCTAATATAATACCAGGTATCCAAATTCATAATACAGCTAGTATATACTTTGATAATAATCCTGCAATAATTACTAATACAGTAACAAATACGATATATGATTGTAATAGAGCTTTGATAAATATTTCAAATTCATTTATTTGCTTAGGTGATGTTTTGGAAGCAAATTCACCCGAAGGAGATATTATTAGCTATTTATGGGAGATAGATTCATTTTATTCTGATTCTTTGAGTACTTTAAATTGGATATCGGATACAGTTGGAATATTTAATTTGAAATTAACATTAGACAATTCTTTTTGTAGTAAAGATACAATAGTTCAGATTACAGTTTTAGCTTCTACTCCTCTCATATATTTTTCTCAAGATATCTGCCAAGGAGACAGTATATTAATATATGGAACGTATCAAAATACGTCAGGAACCTATTACGATAGCCTACAAACAATTAATGGTTGCGATAGTATATTATCAACTACACTAACCGTCAATCCTTTACCAAATGTTACTATAACAAGTTTTAACCCCGATACCATATGTAGTAATGGTAGTGTTGTTACTTTGCCTAATGGTTCACCATCAGGTGGTGTATATTCAGGTACTGGAGTTAGTGGAGGAAATTTTGACCCTAACACAGCAGGAATTGGAACACACAGTGTAATTTATACTTATACAGATATCAATTCTTGTATCAACAGCGACTCTACTTTTATTACAGTAGAGCAATGTGTAGGTATAGATGATTTGGAAAATGATTTAGGAATTTTAATCTATCCTAACCCTAATACAGGTTTATTTACTATTGAAAAATCTAGTGAGTTAGATAAAGAAGTTAGGATAAGTTTACTAGATGCTTCCTCAAGAGTTATTATAAACAAGATAATTCCAAAAGGGCAACAAAAAATAGAAATGGATATCACTAATTATAGCAAAGGGGTTTATTATTTACAACTAACTATTGGAGATAAGGTGTATGTAAAACAGATTTTGAAGAATTAACCGAAGTGTCATTCCGAGTGTAGTGTAACGAAATCGAGGAATCTTGTAATTTATGAATGATTTGTTCAGAATGACAATGGTAAATAGATTCGTAACTACTAAATACTCCAAGTACTCCTAAGTATTTTTAAGTACTCCCTTACTTTCTATCTCATCCACTCGTTTCTCCACCGCCTTATCTTTTTCTAGTGCAGGTGCATGATGTGGTTTTATTCGAGCATCAATAATTAAAGACCCTTTGCAACCCCAATGTTTGTTGTTGATAAATTCGTTTACTCCATAAATATCATTTGCCGGATTACTTCGGGTAAAAGTAACCCATAAAAAGTTGTTGAGGTTAGCTGCAACAAAATTGGCATCATCTACCAATAAAATCAGCATGACGCCTTCGGTGTTCAATGTTTGAAGTTGGAGGTTTAAAGTGTCAAGTTCTTGTTTAGCTTTTTCATACGTTGTAAAAGTATCCCCATTCATGGCAATTACTCCAGGCATTACCCATTTTGTATTTTCAACAGAACAAGTAGTGGCTAATTCCCTTTTTTTATCACCCACTGCTGCCATCACTACTTTAGAACCGCTATTAATCGCATTTCCGCTGTAATCGAGTGTATCTATAGTGGTGTTGGTCTGAAAATGTACATCTCTTTTCCAATCTACTCTTTCCAAAAAGTGGATAAAATATTGTTCAATATCATTACACGATAACTCAGGATTGTCTTCTTTATTGGTAATGAATAAATATTTCGCCAATGAAAGTTGTCCGAAACCTAACATATGGTTGGCAATGGTTAAAAGTTCTTGTGGTTGTTTTAATGTGGTGTAAGGCGTATATCGTTCGCTTCCTACAGCCAACAGTAAGGGATGAACTCCTGCTGCATCAACAGCATTCACTTCGTGCAAACCGGGAATTTCTTCAGGAATAGCACTTCCACTTAGCTCATGAATTAACGCTCCAAATTGAGAATCCTCTTGTGGCGGACGACCAACAACAGTAAAAGGCCAAATAGCATTTTTCTTATGATACACTTTATGAACTTTCATCACAGGAAAATCGTGGGTCAGACTGTAGTAGCCTAAATGGTCGCCAAAAGGACCTTCAGGTTTGGTTTCATTAGGATAAATTTCTCCGGTAATTACAAAATCAGCATCCGTACTCAAGCAATAACCTTCTTGGTAAGTGTATCTAAACCTTCTTCCTGACAATGCTCCGGCAAAGGTTAATTCAGATAAGCCTTCGGGTAAGGGCATTACTGCCGCTAAGGTATGGGCAGGATTTCCTCCAATAAAAATACTAACTTTTAAGGGTTTACCTAATCGGTTGGCTTTTGCCTGATGTACTCCAATTCCTCTGTGAATTTGATAATGTAAGCCTATTTCTTTATTCAGTTCATATTCATTTCCATTTAGCTGCACACGGTACATTCCCAAATTACTGTTCATTACTCCGGGCTTTTCTATGTCTTCAGAATAAACTTGAGGTAAAGTAATAAAAGCTCCGCCATCTTTTTTCCAACATTTAATTAAAGGTAATTTATCTATAGTGGTTTCTAAAAAGTCATGATGACTTACTTTTTTGGGCAAAGAATTTAATGCAAACCATCCCAAAGACAAATGTTTAAAAGGCGATTTTATGGCTTTTATGGGATTGTTTTTTAGTTCAATTAACTGTTGTACTTTATCAAAGGTAGAACGGAAAATAAATTTGCTGCGTTCCATCGTTCCAAATAAGTTAGATACTGCCTGAAACTCACATCCTTTAATATTTTCAAACAAAATTGCCGGGCCGCCTTTTTCAAAAACACGCATATGGATGGCTGCCATTTCCAACTCACCATTTACTTCTTCCTTAATGCGGATTAAGTGTCCGTGCTGCTCTAAGTCATTTATTAAATCGGCTGTGCTTTTGTAAATCATAACTCCCCAAAATTAAGATTTAAGGGGATATGTTTTGAGGGAAATGCTATGAAAGAAATAGAAACTAAAAATACTCCTCTTTCAAAAAGTCTTCAAAAGGCGTTAGGTTGGCCATTGCTTGAAGTTGTAGGTAAGTTTTATGAAAATCTTTTTCTGATTTCTGTTTGTTTAGTTCTCTAACCCTATATCTGTCGTAGTTTTTTAGGGCTAAATGTTGTTGTGGAGTTAACTCTTTATCGTTAAACTCCATTTCTTTTAGGTCGTTTATGCTAACAATGCCACTAATTGTGTTTTTATCTTTTGATGGCTGATTATTTTTTGGAAACATAAGCAGTTTTATGCAAAAATATTAAAATTAATTAAATGATATACTATCAGCATCTTGAATAGCTGGAAATTTTTCACGATAATGTTTCATTTCTTCATAATTTAAAGTGATAGTTTCAATGTTTTGTTGATGTGGTTGGGTGGTACTCAGTTTTTCTCCTTTTGGATTTATAACTGCCGAGCTTCCTGAATAAGGGATGTTATTACCATCTTCACCAACTCGATTTACACCAACAACATAACATTGATTTTCTATGGCACGAGCTTCTAATAATTTTTCCCAATGCGAAACTCTAGGTTCAGGCCAATTCGCAACATAAATTAAACAGTCGAAAACCGGCACATTCGTTTTTTTACCGAAATGAATGTTTCTACTCCATGCAGGAAACCTCAAATCGTAGCAAACCAAAGGACAGATTTTCCAACCTTTAAATTCAACTATTAACCTTGTTTTGCCGGGAGAAAAATAATTGTTTTCTCCTGCCATTCGGAATAAATGGCGTTTGTCGTAATGCTTAATTTCTCCATTAGGGAAAACCCATAACAAACGGTTATAATAATTACCATTTTCTTGAATAATTAAACTGCCTGTTAGTGCTATTTGGTGTTGTTTGGCTTGGACTTGCATCCAATATACTGTTTCTCCATCCATTTTTTCGGCAAATTCTTCTGAATGCATGGTAAATCCAGTAGTAAACATTTCTGGAAGTACTACAACATCGGTTTGTTGCTTTTTAGCTTCGGCAATTTTTTCGGTAAACATGGTTAAATTTTTGGGTTTATCTTCCCAAAATAAAGGTGCTTGTATAATACTTATGTTGAGGTTGTTCATTTTTCTTCTACATAAAATAAATCGTCAAATGGCGAATTTATTGGTGCTCCCAAATTTACGGGTGTTGACCAAGAGTTTGTTTTATCATCCCAAGAACTTTTAAACACATCGTACCCACCCATGCTTCCATGAGCTGTAGAACTAAAATATATTGTTCTGCCATCTTCACTTAAAAAGGGATAATCTTCGTCTCTTGAAGTATTAATGGTTTCTCCAATATTTATAGGTGTTGTCCAAGTATTATTGGGTAATTTTTTCATCAAATAAATGTCTTTTCCATGGTCTTTATTGTTGCCATAACTTGCATAGTAAATCATGGTTTTGTTTTCGTTGAGGTACATAATAGGTTTAAAATTTTCTTTTTTATCAGTGTCCGAAAGCATATCATCTGGAGCTACCAACAATTTTGCATTGGTTTTAACTGAGCCATAAATGGTGTGAAAGTTATCCGTTTTTACACTTTTCTTTTCAAGCACTTCAACCGGTTTGGGGTTATTTACTATGTTTTTCCCAAATTTGCTCAATACAATTTCATTCTCAATATCTCTTTCTGCTAACTCATTTTCCGGAGCTAAAGATTTATATTTTTCATAGGCAACAACAGCTCTTTCAAATCGGTAGGCTAAGTGGTTGGTTTTTCCTAACATATAAAATACATCGTAAGGGATAGCCTTATTTGTTGCAGCAAGTTCTAAATAGTTTAAAATTTTCTCATACTCTTTCGAAATATAAAAAAGACTTTTTCCGTACATATAAGCTTGTTTTTCTGATAAATCAATTAGTGGAGCTACTTTCTCAAAAGCTTGAGCAGCTTTTAAATACTGTTTATTAGTGTAAAACTGTTGAGCATCTTTTATCAATTGTTTTTGTTCTGCCGAAAGCACCTTTATTTTATTGTCTGGTTTATGTTGGGATTGCTTATTTTCCGGCAAATCAAAATCTTTTTTAGTGAGTTGATAAGTAGGTGCATTTTCTGCTTCTTCTTGAGTGAAAAAATTATCTACATTTAGTATTTCAAATCTGCCTTCTTTTTTTAAGCGGATATTTTGCCTCAACGGAAAAGACTCCTTTTGAAAAGGAATAGTTACAAAAGCAGTATGTTCTCTATAATTAAAGTTGGTAGTAATATTAAATTCATATTTTACTCCTGGAATTAAAGCCATCAGGTAATTTCCGTTATTACTATTGGTATTGTAAATTCCCGCTATTTCTTGATTATTGGTGTTGTAAACTGTAATGGTCGCTTCAAAATCAGGAATAGAATCTTGTGTCATAAAATGACCTTTAATAATAGTAAGGGTTAAAGGCGGTTTGGGCATTTTTATTTTATATAATTCATGGTTTTCGGTAACATTTCTTCTGTTAGAAATAAAGTAAGCTTCTTCACCATTTTCAGCAGGGACAAACATAAAATCATCGTAAGGAGAATTGATAGGATAGCCCATATTAACAGGTTTCCCCCAAGGCTCGGTAATTTCGTTTCTGGTAGATTTAAAAATATCTAAACCTCCCATAGTATTATGTCCTTCAGAAGCGAAATAAAGTGTTTTTCCATCAGGAGTTACATAAGCATAACCTTCGTTATATGGGGTGTTAATATGTTCTCCTAAAGTTTTTGGGATGCTCCATTTATCTCCACCAATTAAAAAGTTTACAAATAAGTCTTTGCCATTACTTTCTGTTAAACCATAACTTGTTTGTATCATTTCATTTTGAACAGTTTTAAACATCCAAAGTTGTTCTTTCTTTTTTTCGTCAATAGGCGAAATAAAAAAAGTTGTTTTTTCCAGTAAATTGTCTTTATTAATTTCTTCGGGAAAAATTTTATTTAGTTTGGAAATGTTGGCAGTTGTTTTGGAAATGATTTCCATATCATACTGCTCTTGTACTATAATTTTCCCATTATTACAAAACTCCAACAACCTATCTATATTAAGTGTTTGAAGTTCTTTGGGACTAGCTTTTTCTTTAAATTTTATAAATTCAATTTCTGCTCTGGCAAAATCTGCCCAAGAATGATAAATTACCCCTAAATAATGATGAACATCATAAGGAATATTATTACCATTTAATGCTCGTTGTAGAAAAGGAAGTGCTTTAAGTTTATTATGTTCCAAATGAAAAGTACTAACGCCCATTTTATAATTGATTAAAGCATCATTTAAATCATAAGCCAATAACTCACGATAAAGTTGTTCGGCTGTTTTGTAATCTTTCTTTTGGAACGCCTTTTCAGCTAATTCCGGTTTTTTATTTTCTAACTCAGCTTGTTTTTTAAGTACTTCATCAATATTTTCAAACTGAAGTTCCTTAATTTCTCTTCTGCCTAGTTCTTCTGCATCAAAAACTGCTGATTCATAAAGTTCTATACGTTCTTTTTTATCAAGATTTTCATCATAAACAGTAAGTAAAAATAGCGTGGGTTCTTTTTCTTCTACTATCCAAGTATTTAAACTATGTTTGATAGGTTCTTCATCTATTTCTAGGGTAATTTTTTGTCTGGAAACATCATCAACAATATTGGTGCTCGCATGAGCAGGAATTTCAACTGTTTTCTCTATTGGAGCATAACCATAAGAGTTGATTACAAATTCGTATTTTACGTTTGGGATAAGAATTACCAAATAATTTCCGGTTGTCGGGTTGGTTTTATAAACACCAACTAGTTCATCTGTAGAGATGTTATAAACAGAAATTTCTGCTTTTCTCATATGAGGATAGCCTTTTATTTCAAAGTTTCCTTTAATAATTGTTGATGAAATGCCACTTTGGTTGGTACGAGCTTTATACATGGCAAAGGATCCATCATCAGCATCTCGATTAGAGATGAAATAATAAATTTGCTGATTACTTTTAGTAGTATCTGTTGGGGCAGTAGCACTAATATTAGTTGTTACTCCAAGGTAAAAAGTAATGAATAAACTTATTTTAAAAACTAATTGCATTTCCGAATTTTAGAATCCGAAAAGTAATAATAATTAGATAGTTATAAAAAGCTTATACTTAAGAGTTTTAAACAATTTTGTTCATTATTTCAGCAGCTTTTTCAAGGGTGGTTTCATTTTTAGCAAAACAAAAACGTAAGATTTTTTCATCTACATGCTGATTATAAAAAACGGAGATAGGAATTGCCGCCAATTTATAATCCATAGTAAGTCTTACGGCAAAATCGGTATCCTTTTCATCCGAAATTTTTTTATAGCTTAATAATTGAAAGTAAGTTCCTTTTGAAGGTATAATTTCAAATTTAGAATTTCGTATTACAGAAGTAAAGAAGTCTCTTTTTTGTTGATAAAAAGCACTTAAGGATAAGTAATTACTTTCATTTTTAAGGTATTCTGCTAAGGCAAATTGAGCCGGAGTATTTACCGAGAAAACAACATATTGATGTACTTTTCTAAATTCGCTCATTAATGTTTCGGGAGCAATACAGTAACCCATTTTCCAACCGGTATTATGAAAAGTTTTTCCAAATGAAGAAACGATAAAAGAACGTTCTGCCAATTTTGGGAACATAGATGCACTATAGTGCTTATTTTCATCAAAAATAATGTGTTCATACACTTCATCACTCAACACTATAATATCGGTATTGGCAATAAGTTTTTCTAGGGCTAAAAAATCGTCTTTAGAAAATACTGTTGCCGTTGGATTGTGAGGCGTATTAATAATGATCATTTTTGTTTTAGGATTGATTAATTTCCTAACATGTGTCCAATCTATTTTATAGTCGGGAGCACGCATTTGAACAATTACCGATTTTCCTCCATTGAGTTCTATGGCTGGTTCATAACAATCGTAAGCGGGTGTGAAAATAATTACTTCATCATCTTCATGAACAACAGCAGTAATAGCAGTATAAATGGCTTGTGTTGCTCCGGCTGTTACGGTAATTTCTGTTTCAGGATGATAAATAGCTCCATAAAGCTGCTCTGTTTTAGTAGCAATTCTTTCTCTCAATTCCATTAAACCTGCCATAGGAGCATATTGGTTATGACCATTTTTCATAGCCGTTCTTACCAAATCGTGTAAAACTTCATCGCTACCAAAATCGGGGAATCCTTGAGATAAATTGATAGCATTATGCTCTTGAGCTAACCTGCTCATTACAGTAAAAATAGTAGTGCCAACCTTTGGCAATTTTGATTTTATAAGTCCTGGGTACTCGGGCATAAATTCATTTTTTTATTAATCTAAATTACGATTTTTGCTTTTTTCTAAAGTGGTTATTCTTTTTGTTTTGAAATGGCTTTTTAGGTAGTATTTTATATTCCGGTCCGGCATCAAAACCTTCTGGTAGCGGTAATTTTTTCACTTCTTTGTCAATGAGTTTTTCAATTTTAGAGAAATTATAAACATCATCAGCATTAATAAAAGTAATTGCTAACCCTGTTCCGTTGTCGCCTCTAGCGGTTCGTCCAATTCTGTGTACATAATCTTCGGCATCCGAAGGAATATCGTAATTCAATACAATGTCAATTCCTTTAATATCTATCCCTCTTGATAGGATATCTGTGGCAACTAAAATATGTACTTTTTTGTTTTTAAAATCCAACAACACTTGTTCTCTTTCTTGTTGTGTTAAGTCAGAATGAATGGCTTTTGCAGGTAAATTTTCTTTTACCAGTGTTTTGGTAATTTCCTTAACTGAAACTTTACGAGATGAAAAAATGATGATATGTTCATTCATTTTACCACTGAGTAAGTGCTTTATTAAATTAATTTTTTGATGATTATGAACCAAATAAGCTACTTGCATAATACCTTCGTTGGGTTTAGCTATAGCAATATTTAGGGTTACCGGATTTTTTAATAATTGATTGGATAATTGTCTGATTTTAGGTGGCATGGTAGCCGAAAAAAGTAAGTTTTGACGATTTTGAGGTAATTTTTTAGCAATACCTGTAATATCTTCATTAAAACCCATATCTAACATTCTGTCTGCTTCATCCAAAATAAAATGTTTAATACCTGAAGTGTCAAAATAACCCATATTGAGGTGAGAGATAATTCTTCCGGGAGTACAAATTACGATGTCGGCACCGGTAATGAGGGCTTTTTTCTCAGCATCAAAAGTTTTCCCATCTCCACCACCATAAATAGCAATAGAAGTAGCATTGGTAAAATAACTAAACCCTTCAATTTGTTGATCTATTTGCATTGCTAATTCTCTTGTAGGAACAATTACCAAGGTAGAAACTTTTCCTGAAGAGCCATTTTTAGCAATACTGTTTAATATTGGCAGAACAAAAGCGGCTGTTTTTCCTGTTCCTGTTTGGGCACAAGCAATCATGTCTTTATTTTCCATAATGGCAGGGATAGCTTGTTGTTGAATAGGGGTCGGTTTGTCAAATCCCATAGCTTCAAGAGCTTGGATAACGGAGTCTTCAAAATTAAAATCGGAAAATGTCATGTAGTGTTATAAATAATTAATTACCAAAGGTAACCAATTTAATTGAGTACAAAAAAGGATTTTATCTACTCTGTTTGAGTAATAAAATTAACATTGTGATAAAGTAGGCATAATTTACTATAGATGTCTTGTAGAGTAGCTTTGCAGAAAAAACATGGAAATATTTTTATTTGCTTTTGCTGCATTATTCTCTGTAATTAATCCTTTAGGAACTGTACCCGTATTTGTTGGGTTAACCCAAGATGAATCCTTAGCTGAAAGAGCTAAAACTTCGTTGCTAACATCAATTAACGTAGTGGTTATTTTACTCATAGCATTCTTTGTAGGAAATTACATTTTAAAGTTTTTTAATATTAGCTTAAACTCGCTCCGAATTGCAGGAGGGTTAATTATAACTTCTTCTGGTTTTGCTTTGCTTACGGGTAGTTTTGTAAAACATAAAGGGTTAAAAAACAAACGAGTTCAAAAGGATTTAGATAAGAGGGAACGATTTTCTCTTACTCCGTTAGCTATTCCTATGTTGGCGGGTCCGGGTTCTATTTCTTTATTGATTTCATACAGAGAATTACATGAAAGTATATTAAACATAACAGCTATTATTGCTGCTGTTTTTATGGTAGGATTAGCTACTTATCTTATTTTAAGAAGTTCTTTTTTAATTGTAAAATTTATGGGAGCTTCGGGAATAAATGCTATCTCAAGAATAATAGGTTTTATAGTAATTACTATTGGAATAGAGTATATAAGTGTTGCTGTTATTAGTATTGTTAGGGGAATATTGGGGTAATTATTAAACCGAGATTTAACATAGAAAAGAAAAGTTTTTTTAATAGTTAAATTAATATACTTTTGCCGCGAACTAAAAAAAATTAAAACTCATGAAATCTCTATTATTTATTACTGCTTTTTTTATCGGAATAACTTTTTCTAATGCTCAAAACCCTGGAAACTCATTGCATTTTGACGGTGTTAATGATTATGTTTCCGCTCCTCTTCCTACAGTTTTTTCAAATATTAACACCAATAATATTACTATTGAAACATGGATAAAACCTCAAAGTAGTGTTTTTTCTAGAGTTGTTTTTGCTCAGTTAAATGCTTCTAACTTTATTTCTGTTTCTACTGGAGGTTCAAATCAAATTTATTTTTACATTAACAATACTGTTGGAGTAGCAACTAATGCGAGTTTACCACTAAATCAATGGACACATGTAGCTTGTACATGGAATGGTACAACACAACAAACAGAAGTGTATTTTAATGGAATGCTTCAAACAACTGTATCAGGAGGTTCTTCATCTATAGGAAATGATAATATTATGACTATTGGAAGCAGAACTAATGGAGCTCAATATTTTAATGGAGAATTAGATGAATTAAGAATTTGGGATGTAAAACGTTCTGTTTGTGATATTAATAGTTCTATGAATTCAGAGTTTACTCAGGCTCAACCAAACTTAGTAGCGTATTATAATTTCAATCAAGGAGTAGCGGGAGGTAATAATTCAGCTGTTACTTCTTTACTAGATTTCACTACTAATTATAATGGAACATTAAATAATTTTATGCTTGGAGGAACAACTTCAAACTGGTTAAATTCAGGTGCAGTTATTAATCAAGTAAATCAAAATAATGGAACTATTAATTCTATTGATACTCGTGCTGAATGTGGTTCATTATTATGGATTGACGGTAATACCTACAGTTCAAATAATAACACCGCTACACACACTTTAGTTGGAGGAAGTGTTAATGGATGTGATTCTATAGTAACATTAAACTTAACTATAAATAACAATACTGCTGGTACTGATATTATTAGTGCTTGTGATAGTTATACTTGGATTGATAATGTAACTTATACGTCAAGTAATAATACAGCTACACATACCTTAACAGGGGCAAATGTTAATGGTTGTGACTCTGTAGTTACATTAAACTTAACTATAAATAATAGCTCTACTGGAACTGACATTGTTAGTGCTTGTGGTAGTTATACATGGATTGATAATGTAACTTATACATCAAGTAATAATACCGCTACGCATACTTTAACAGGAGCAAATGTTAATGGTTGCGACTCTGTAGTTACATTAAACTTAACTATAAATAATAGTTCTAATGGCACTGATATAGTTAGTGCTTGTGGTAGTTATACATGGATTGATAATGTAACTTATTCATCAAGTAACAATACCGCTACACATACCTTAGTTGGAGGAAATATTAATGGATGCGACTCTATAGTTACGCTTAATTTAACTATCATAAATGTCGATAATTCCGTAACTAACAACACCCCTACCTTAACAGCAAACCAAAGTGGTGCTAGCTATAGATGGTTAGATTGTGACAATGGGAATGCTGTAATAACTGGAGAAACTTCTCAGAACTTTACAGCAACAGTAACAGGAAACTATGCTGTAGAAATAACAGTGGGAAATTGTATTGACACATCTGCTTGCGAAAATATTGTTGTTGTTGGAGTTGATGAAGAAAAAACAAACTTTAATGTTTCTATCTTCCCTAATCCAACAAATGGTTTAATTACAATTAATTTTAATGATGGGTTAAATCAGAAAACTAATTATACTGTAACATCTATTGAAGGGAAAGTTATTACTACTCAAACTAATATTGTAACAAATAATGTAATTATAGACCTAAGCAATGAAAGTAAAGGAGTTTACTTCTTAAAAATTAACAGCGGAAATAATAATGCTATTTATAAGCTTATTAAACAATAGTTACAACTATTATAGCTAAAGCAATTGTTAAAAAGAACCTTCTTTAGAAGGTTCTTTTTTTTACTCCTCCAACAAATTAGTTAATTTTATTTTCAAAGAGTAGATAAAGCAATAATGTTAATGATATAGGCAGGGATAAACCACTATAATCAGTAAAAATATAGAGTATATGAACCCAATAAGAGTTACATTAATCCCCATGCAATCCAAAGTGTAAAAAGTAAGTTGACAATAAAAATAATCAGGTTTAATTTCTTCACTTTCAATTGGGGATTATTTAATGATTCCATCATACTTCTCAGTAAAAAGATACCTGCAATAATTCCGACAAACAACAACACAAGTCCAAATTTCCAATAGTCTGTGGTAGGAATGAGATTGAAAAAAATATCTTCATTAAATCTTCTACTAACTTCTTCTCTTCCTCCGCTTTCATAGTATTTGTTCCATACATAAATCCATCCAAGAAAATGATATATAGGAATAATAGACAGTATAGCTCCTATAATTAAAAACAATTTGTCATATTTTTTCATAATTTATAATTTTAATATCTTTTTAACCAGGTTCACAAGCAAAGCCACAATACCAATGGTCACAACTAATACAATCTAAATCATGTAAAAGACATGCTACATGTGAATACCAACAACACCCTGAATAATTTCCACAACAACCATGAGTTGATCCTTGAAGAGAACACCATTTATAAACATCATCAAGGTCATCATCTGTAAAAACTTTATCTTCTAATTCTAAATAAACTTGAGAGAATGTCAAAAAATCTTCTGAAACAGATAATAAATAATTCTCTACATCATCAACAACTTCCTCGTTATATTTAGAAATAAAAAATGTTTTATTTTCATCTAATACTGTTTTCATGTAGTTGATATCAAAAATCAAATCTTCTTGACACATAAAAGGAGTGGTAGAAGTAAAATAAAAAGGTAAGGGAGTGCACTCACAAGGGGATTCTGTTTCTATACTTCTTTTCACAATATTAAATGACGAAAAATGAAATGCAGTATTTTGTCCTAAATCTGAGAAAAATAAACTATTTTCATCTTGTTTAAAGGAAAGTAAAAAATTTTCGTAAATAGCTGTAACATCTTCCCAATCTTCAACCGACAAGCTCGTAACACTATTTAACCTATTAGCTTCATCTAATACATCTCTGTGTGTGTATAGTCTATAAATAGTATCTTGGTCTTCTTTATTTAGTAAAAAAGAAGATACTATTTCTAAATCAGAAGATTCTTTGGTTAAACTAATTGAGGAAGAAATATTTCCACCAGACATTTTATTTGAAGAATAGTTAATAATATAACCATCCGAAACAAAAGATACAACCATTTCGCTAGAATCTTCATATAAAACACATAACCCACTACAACTTTGACTGCCTACACTTTCTCTAAAACAAGGGATTTGAGCTCCAGATTCTTTAATAACCATGGCTTCTTCGGGATTTGATAAATCATACCTTAAAATAACTTCCTCATTAAGGATTAAAATTCTACTTTCGTATAATACTGTTTTGTACAAATCACTATTTTCTTCGTTAATTATATAAGCAACATCTTGTAGTCCAAAAGACAGAACAGCAATTACATTTCCTGTTGCATCATATGATTGAGCGTATGTATTATTTGTATTTATATTAAAAACACAAATCACTAGCATAAAAGTAATCAATAAATTTTTCATAGTTTATTTTTTTAATTAATTTTCCTCATCAAAGGACATTAATAATTTTATTAAAATTAATTAAAATTATTTCTATTTTAGTACTTTTGTTTCTATTTTAGTAATTATTCGTTTAATTAAAATGAGAGAAATATATAACAATATTAAAAAGTATAGAGAGTTAAAAGGCTATACTCAACAATATGTTGCTGAAAAACTTGGAATAACCCAAAAACAATACTCGAACCTTGAAAGTGGATTCTCTTCCATAAGTATAGATAGATTTTATGAAATAGCTGAGATACTAGAAACAGATATCATAAATCTATTAGATTTTGATAAAAATGCTATTTTAAAAGGAAATTACAATTATCAAAAAGGTAATAACAATATGTTTCGCATTGACCCTATTGAGAAAGTTACAGAACTTTATGAACGTCTCTTAAGTGAGAAAGATGAAAGAATAAAATACTTGGAGCAACAAATTATAAAGTAATGGTTAGACTATGTTATATGACGTATTGTTGGGGAAATTGAAATAACTATCCTTATGTGTTCCATTTAGGTTCTATTTCACCCCAGAACAAATTGAAATCATATATCAATTAATCGGGTATCCTTAATCGCCCGATTATTCATTTAGGACGTAAGCATTTAAATTTTTTGCCTCTAACCAATCTATTGTATAATTTTCATTACCGTTTGGGTCTATGTAATTCTCAAAGGAAACTTTTAAGTCTGTATAGTTACTAATGATAACTTCTGAATAATCAAGTCTTGGAGTTATCAGGTTTCCTTGATTATCTTGAATTGGAGTTTGAGCAGGAATAAAAAAACATTGCAAAAACTTTAAGGCATACCAAGTTATATAGTAATCATCATCAAATGCAGCATGAACATAACGATTTGACCATTTTTCGATTTTAATAACGTGATTGATATCAAAAGGAAGTGTAATTAGTGGACTGGGTTTATTTAGTTCGTGTTTAATAAAATCCCATGCAATCTGACTGGATTTTTTAACAGGAGCATTATTCTTAGTAATTCCCATAACCCCAACAATCCTTCTTCCGAAAACTTCAATAATCTGCCGAATTACAAAAGCGGTAACAGGTCTTAGGTCATAAGTGTAAATATCTTTAATTGACGTAAAAGACTCAAAATGCCAAATGGTTCTACCAACTGAATAAAGGTCAACGGCTCTTTTAAATTGACAACGCCAACTGTTTAAAGGAACATTAGTAGCTGATTTCTTTAGATGAACATTAATATTTGCTTGTAAAAACTCTAAATCAACTAAAATAGTGCTTATCAACTCTCTGTATTTATGGATATTTCTGCCGTCCACTTGGTTTTTAAGTTCAGTAATATATAATTGAGACACATATAATCGTCTTCTAACCATTCCATTAAACAAATTAGGAGTTTTAAATTCTTTTCGAAAAACATAATCAATAATTTGCTTTTCAGAAAATTCCTTACCACCTAAAACACCTATGGAATAAGAAATGTAAGCATCACAAAAAGACTGAAAAGCTTGATTAAGTTCTTTTTTGGAAATACTTTGTTTAAAATGAAATAAATATATTTGTTTTCTTAACTCTTTATGCTCAGGTATCATATAATTTTTTGTTTTAATTGGTTATCCTAAAACTAAACCTTCTTGTATTCAAACAGATTGAGGGTGTTAATAATTTCGTCATATAATTCTTGTTTTAACCCTACAATACTATTTTCAGAAAAATTAATTAATTTATGTTCAGTAAAAACATCAACGGCAAACAAAAAGTTAGATTCGTAGTTAACTTCTCTTTGGTCTTTACTTGTAATAATTCCTTCTTTAATTAACTCATTACAATATTTGACAGTACTTACAATCCCTATGTTTTCTTTATGAATCTCCATTGTTTTTTTATCGTCCAAAAATGTTATCATTAATTCAATAAATGTCTTTTTTCCAAATTCAGAGAAAATTTCTACAAGGCTAATTTGGGCTTTAGTAAGTGTTTTCCATTTATTATATCCATATAAATTTAAAATATATCTTGACCGTATTTTATTTCTTATTCTTATTATTAAATAATAAACTTCGTACCCTATATGTATAATAGCATATATTCCTATAAAAAGTAGAATTATAAATAAGATAACACTCAACCAATCTTTCCATGTTGTTTCCGTTGGCTCTTCTTCTGATGTTATTGTAATAGTTGTTATACCTTCTATTTTTCCAGTAGTAACAAGCTTAGGAGTATGGATAGCTTTGTGCATTACCATTATCTCAAATTCAATAAAGCTATTTTTATCAAACATTATCTTATTAAATTCTAAGGTATTAGAATCTAATAGTTGAATATTGAAGTTGTTTTTTAAATAGTTATCACTTCCGTTTAAAATGGAATAGCCTATAACTGTTCCACTATCTACTTTTAATCCAAAAGGTATTTCTTCATCATACAAATCTTTATTAATATCTATATCCCCATTATTTACCAATTTTAACTTATATACCTTTAAGTTTAATCCGGCATTTTGAATATTTGTACTGTCAAAAAACACCTTTAGGCGTTCAATTTCTTTATTAATTTGAAAAGCATCAAAAGTGGACTTCTGATAAATAGTTAGATTAGCGTTTCGTTCAATAGGATAAAAATATTGATATAGAGCTAACAATATTCCAAATATTCCAATGGCAATACTTATTCCTTGAGAATATTTTTTAATAAATAGTTTCATGTGTTAAATTTTAGTCAAAAATACTTCTATTTCCTCATTGTTTACTTGTGAAAAAGAAGCTTTTTATTTTATATTAAAAATTTATAACCACATGTAGGTTCGATATTTATACCGAAAAACTTGAGGGGAAGTTAAAATTTTTTATTATTATTTTCACTTTACCCCTTCAATAAATTAGTTAACATTACAAACTCTTCAACCGAAAGTTGTTCGGGGCGTTTGTCTAAAATAGGGTGTTGTTTGGTTTTTTCGTTCAAAAAAACTTTTACTG
>OJGU01000386.1_pt1 | contig 27003 bp, 15 predicted proteins | sample 1594741 | NCBI WGS metagenome assembly OJGU01 (sample SAMN05416841, study PRJEB24817) | seawater metagenome | isolation source: Sea water | place: Canada:Atlantic | collected 2013-07
TTTTCAAGCAGAAGACGGCATACGAGATGTAGAGAGGTCTCGTGGGCTCGGACATTCGGATGGAAGAATTCCCACACCACCTCTTTGTCAGGTGTCACTTCGAAGAGCTTTGGTTTCTCAGCGTTCGACTGGCCATAGCTACAGATGACCGTGTTTCCATTGGCAAGCCGCTGTCCGCCACAGGGATCGGCAAAGCGCCCGTCAACATCGGCATTGGTGACCTTCCAGACAACTTTGCCATTGGTATCGAATTCAACCGTCTTGTTACCATGAGTCAGGTTGACGAGAGTACGACCATTCGCAAGTCGGATCGCGGTAAAAGGCCAGTTTTCCGCGGCGCGACCGCCAAGAGTTTCAAGATCTGTTCTTATCGTTCGAACAATCGTCCCATCGGCTTGATATTCATTCACCTTGAAAGCAAGGAGATGCGGAACGAGATAGTTGCCATTCGGCAGTTTTCGGGCCATGCGTGTCTGCATGTGCGCATTCTCCGTCTCTGGCTTGAGTGGCACTTCAACAGCAATCTTGCCTTCTGGGGTCACTTCTAAGAGACGAGGATTGACGCCCCGTTCCACAACCAGAGTGTTGCCATCGTCAAGGCGGACGGCAGTGCCGAGCTCTTTGTTATCAGCCGAAAGTTTATAGCTCCAAACAAGCTCCCCATCGCGCGTGATTTCTTTGGCCGTATTGGCGACAGATACTAGCACATTGCCATTCTCCAAAACGAACGCATCGCGAGCGCGCCCCTTCGTTCGCCATTTCTCTTGGCCGTCTTCGCCGACGATGGCGGTGATATTGCCAGCGATGAGGAAGGAATGCTTGATGCCGGTGCTCGACTTCTGCTGCCCAAAGGACGAAGCAGCCATGGCACTTTGACCAAAGGCGACAATGAGCAGAGTTGTAAGAAAAATTCTCTTCATATGATTCTTGAAGGTGGTGTTGATTCGGGCGAACGAAGTCCTCGCAGACTGGAATCACCCAATGATGTCGTGCATCACATGTCCATGCACGTCCGTCAATCGCATATCGCGACCACTGAATCGGAAGGTGGATTGGGTATGCTCCACCCCCAGGAGATGCAGCATCGTCGCATGCAGGTCGTGAATTTCAGCTCGATTCTTGACCGCCTTATACCCCCACTCATCGGTCGCACCGTAGATGGTGCCAGGCTTCACCCCACCACCAGCTAGCCAAATAGTGAACCCGTACTGGTTGTGATCGCGTCCATTCTTCCCTTGAGCAAACGGCGTGCGACCGAATTCACCCGACCAAACGACCAAGGTTTCATCAAGCAGACCACGTTCCCGCAAATCCTTAAGAAGGGCTGCAATGGGCTGATCCACCGCCAAGGCGTTGTTTTCGTGTCCAGACTTGAGACCGTTATGCTGATCCCAGCGGTCACCACCGACTTTCGGACAAGTCAGCTCGACAAAGCGGATTCCCCGCTCGATCATTCGCCGGGCGATCAAGCACTGTGAGGCATAGATGCGCGTTGGCTCGTATTTCGACTCCAAGCCGTAGGCACGACGGAGATAGTCCGGTTCGTTCTCAACAGACATCACTTCAGGCACCGCCATCTGCATGGCATAGGCCAGCTCGTAGTTCTTAATGGCAGATTCCAAACTGTCGTGCTCACCAAACTGTCCGGTCGCCAAACCGTCGAGTTGGTTGATGAGATTAAGTTTGTCGCGCTGATGTTTGAGTGAGGACTCAGTCGGTGTGATGTTGGCGACACCAGTTCCCGAAGGCTTGAACACCGAGCCTTGATAGCTGGCCGGTAAAAAACCACTGCCGAAACAATCAAGCCCTCCCGGAGGAATCAGGCCTCCATTGAGCACCACAAATCCTGGGAGGTTTTGGCACTCACTCCCCAATCCATAGTTAACCCAAGCCCCCATGCTCGGACGGCCTTGCAGCCCACTGCCGGTGTGCAAGAAATAATTCGCAAAGGTGTGTTCCGGAAACCCGGAGGTCATTGATCGAACAACCGCCAACTCATCAACACACTGAGCGACATGAGGAAATAAGTCACTTACCGGAATACCGGACGCACCGTATTGCTGGAATTTCCAAGGGCTCGCGAGCACAGAGCCATTGTTATTGAACTGAGTGGGTTCCACATTGAAGAGTTCACTTGGATTCTTTCCGTTGTATTTGTCCAGCATCGGCTTGGGATCGAAGGTATCCACCTGGGATGGCCCCCCATCCATATAGAGGAAGATGATATTCTTCGCGCGCGGCCGGTGGTGTGCCCCGTGCCCTGCAGCTCCGGGTCCGGTGGCGGAGTCTCCAGCAAAGGCGCGATCAGCTCGCAAGCCAGCCAAGGCTAGGGCACCAAAGCCGCTAACGCACTTCGTTAACATCTCACGCCGGGTTGTCGGCAGGGATCGGAACCGTTGGCAGGGGTAAGGATTTTGAGTCGTCATCGGAGAAAAATAAATTCCTTAGTATTCACCAGTACGTGAGCAAAGTCGGCCCAAAGATCGGGGGCTCCACTGGTCAGCTCGAGTTCGGTCATCTTCGACTCCAGAAAGGCGATAGCCGTCTGGCTCTCTTTTGGGGTCGGCTCTCTCCCGAAGCCCGTTAGATACATCCACGCAACGCGTTTCTTGATGCCCTCGCGACCCGTTTGCGATACGTTTTTTAAAGCCCGCAGCGCCCACCCACGCGAAAGCTCAACTACCAAAGGATCATTCAACAGAATCAACGACTGAGCCGGTACATTTGAAACGTTCCGGCGCCCCATTGAACTAAACGGCACGGGCGTGTCAAAGGTCAGCATGAATGGCGACAAGAAGTTTCGCCTCACAGCAATGTAGATCGATCGCCGGCCATCGCCATCCTGTGGCCCGCTTTTCTTCGGGCGACCGCGGCCGTCCATGTATGGGGTGAGATGGATCGGTACGGGAGGACCAAAGGGCGTCCGATCTAGTCGCCCAGACAGGGCTAGCAACGAATCCCGGATCGCTTCCCCCTGTAACCGTCGGGGAGGTTGGTGATGCCAAAGCAAGTTGCTGGGATCCGACTCAATCGCACGTGGATTCGCATGACTCGACATCTGATAGGCGCGGGATGAGACGATATATTTGATCATCCCTTTGATACTGCGCCCCCCAGCAAGGAAGCGGGTTGCCAAGTGATCGAGTAATTCGGGATGAGTTGGTCGCTGGCCGAGGAAGCCAAAGTCATCCACTGTCGGAACAATTCCCTTCCCCATGAGATGATGCCAAATACGATTCACAATGACCCGGGACGCCAACGGATTCGAAGGGTCATTGATGTGTTCAGCCAATTCTAGTCGTCCACTCCCTCTTTCGATCGGCATGGGAGTATTGCCAGAAATCGCCGTTAGAAAATGCCGTGGTTCAACCGATCCGGGCTTGGAGGAATTCCCCCGAATCAGGATCCGATCATCCTCGCCAGTACCATCCATCATCGCCGGCGCCACCCGGGACCGAAACACAATCTGTTGCTTAAGTTGACGACGTTCACTCGCCCACTCGCGAACGATTTTTCTCGCTGTCGCAGCGACCACTCCATCATCGCCGGTTTGAAAGATCTTCTCGACAGCCTCCGCATAGCTACGAAGCTCCTGATGAGACGCTGCCAATTGTTGATCAAGATCGGAACGGCCGTCCGCATCAAGGCCTTGAGCCACCAACCGAATGGCCAGAGATGTGTCCTTGGAGGGAACGAACTCAAGATGGAGACGATGGCCGATATACCGAGCCAAATCCATGGTCACCCAATGAGTCCCCGGCTCAATGGATTTGATCGTTTGTCGGTGTAAAGGTCCGGCCACGAGCCGATGAGAGTCGACGCAAGCAACAACGTGCCCACTTCCTTCCACCAAACAACTCACCTTGCCATGTTCTAGCTCAAAGGTCGGCGTGCGAAGCGTGCGCCCGCTCATCGGTAGTCTTACCAGGGCATTGCTATCCTGCACTCGCCCTACCGTGACCGACTCAAGACCTGCCCAGATTAGATCGTTGACCGCGGCTCCGTATCTCGCGATTTTCAGAACCGGCTCATCGTCGTCATCGAGATAGGAATGAGCCTCATGTCGGGGAGATCCGCCGAAAATGTACCCGTCCTGCAAATACTGACTCGGCGAGAGGTTTCCGTAATCGAATAGGATCGCTTCGTCATTGAGCGGAGCAGACGGCTTCGGCGGCTGAATCGCCTCCGTTTTGAGAAAATCGAGAACTTCTCGTCGATACTTCACATCAACATCGGCTAGCGCATGCGATATTTCACGGTTCTGTTCCATCGATTCAAAACGCACCTGACGATAATCGCTACTCTGCACGAAGCCCGAGAGCGAGTAGTAATCGGCGGTCGAAATCGCGTCAAACTTGTGATCGTGACAGCGAGCACAGGCAACCGTGACGCCCAGGAAGGTTTTTGACATCACGTCTATCATATTATCGAAACGATCCGATTCATCCTTCCGAATATCGACCGGTGAGTGAACCCATTCACCGAGGAACCAAAAACCCGTACCCAAGACCGATTCATTGAATTGCCGGGTTGGATGCCGTCGGGGTCTTGCTAACAAATCCCCAGCGATATGCTCGCGCACAAACTGATCGTAGGGCACATCAGCGTTCAAGGCCCGGATCACGTAGTCGCGATACTGAAAGGCATTCGGTGTGTCGTTGTCAAATTCATGCCCGCGCGATTCCGCATATCGCACGAGATCGAGCCAATGCCTTCCCCAACGCTCTCCGAAATGAGGTGACACCAAGAGCCGGTCAACAAGCCGTTCTACTGCATCCGGTTCCTTATCTTGCAGAAAGGCCGCAAGCTCTTCAGGACTTGGGGGCAATCCTATGAGGTCGAAATAGAGCCGCCGAAGCACGGCCGTCCGATCCGCATCTCCAGAAGGCTCCAAGCCAGCGTTCTCGAGTCGACTAAGAATGTGGCGATCCACATCATTCTTCGGCCAGGCAACATTTTCAACGACCGGCGGTTTTACCGCAGCAATCGGTTGCCAAACCCAGAACTCCGATTTGCGCGTCTCCAAGTCGAATGTCCCCCGTTTCGCATTCGCGACGGGCGCAGCCTCCTGTGGCCAGGGAGCGCCCATAGTGACCCACTGAACAAGCGTCTCGATATCTCCTGCTGGCAACTCGCCCTTGGGTGGCATCTCAAATTCCTCATAGCGCACCGCCTGGATGAGTAGGCTCTCGTCAGCATGCCCTGGCACGATTGCCGCACCCGAATCGCCTCCTTTAAGCTGTCCCGCGCGACTATCAAGCAGCAATCCAGCCTCCAATCGTTTTGCGTTCACACTGTGACATCGGTAACAATGCTCGACAAACAAGGGACGCACCTCTTTCTCAAAAAACTCCAAAGCCTGCGACGTCGGCTCGGTAGCGGAAACGACCTCGCCCGTAAGACAAACAAACAAGACGATCCCAACAGCGCTAGCTCCGGGCTTAATGGGCATCACCATCCTGAAGATGGCCGGAATCAATCTATTGAATTTTAGGAACACGATTCGCCTTCGATTTGATTAATGTGCCCCAGAACGTTAAAAGATTTTACGCCCACGTCGAGGATGCTTTGCGACAAGGCATTAATGATTTGCGACACCAACTAAAGCGTGCAAAACTGAGCCAATGTCGGTCAGAACACGGAAAAACGTGGCCCTGATAATTGAGTCATCCCGATCCTACGGGCGGAGTCTCTTGCGCGGCATTGCTCAGTTTTCGCGGACGAAGGGGAATTGGTCCCTTTTGCACGAAGAAATGACGATCGATGCGACGCTACCAAGCTGGCTCGCGGACGCCAAGGTTGATGGGATCATTGCTCGGCTCGACAACCATATCATTACCCCCCTTCGCGGATTGGATATTCCCATCGTTGACGTGCGCTGCCGTCGGAACTACACCGGAATTCCTCAAGTCGAAACCGACGACCGAGCTGTCGCCCGCCTCGTCTTCGAACACCTCTGGCAACGAGGTTTTCGGCGCTTCGCATTCTGCGGATACCGTGGCGCGCACTTTTCTGAGATTCGCTTGAGTTCTTTTCGCGAAATGGTCTCCGCAGCAAACTGCCCCCTCTCCGTCTACGAAACGGATGGGGCAACGGAAGCCGCCCTCACCACCATTGAACGCTCTGGACTTGTGGATGTGAAACCGCTGTCCGAATGGTTGTCCCGATTGAGCCCACCGACTGGCCTCTTCGTCTGCAACGACATTCGAGGCCAACAGGCCCTCAATGCCTGTCGCAAATTGAGAATTTCCGTCCCCGATGACCTAGGTGTAATCGGGGTCGATGACGACGATGCCATCTGCCCCTTGAGCGACCCTCCCCTTTCGAGTGTTCGCCCTGACGCTGAACGAATCGGCTACCGGGCCGCCGAAATTTTGGCGGAATCAATGAACGGCAAAGCCCCATCGATCGACACCGAATACATCCCTCCGACCGGCGTGGCGCAGCGGCTTTCCACCCGGGTGATTGCCGTTGAAGACCGGGATGTCGCTCAAGCCTGCCGATTCATCCGCGAACATGCAGGCACTGGAATAAACGTAGGGGATGTCGTTAAGCTGAGTCGGCTTTCTCGGCGCCAATTGGAACGCCGATTCCGACTCGCTCTCAATCGCACCCCGCACCAGGAAATCACGATCGCCCAAATTGCCCGCGTCAAAGAACTGTTAGTCGACACCGACCTCCCCCTTGAACAACTCGCCCCACTCGCCGGTTACGACTACAAAGAGCGATTAAGCGCCGTGTTCAAACGTGAGACCGGCGAAACCCCCGGCACGTTTAGACGGCATTCCCAGGAGAGAGGCAGCCAATGAGGCCGCGCGCCCTCAAGCCCGCGACCAACAAGCGTTGCCCCGGATACCCGATAACTGTAGTCTCCCCGGCATTTCGAGCAGTCATGAAAACACCCCTAGCCTTCAGGCGCATCATCGCCTCCGTTGTCTTTATCACTTTGTGTTCTCTTGGGAGCGCGCAATCAGAGACCGACAGCCTCACCCGTCCATTCATCGCCCAAAAGGCCCTCGTGCTTTCCGTTGATGGCCCAGACGGAAGACGACTGCGTTTTCGAGGGCTTAATCCCGATCCGATTCATGAGAAACTAGTCAACGGCTCGCTGGCCGCGTTTCATCCTTCAGAGGGAGATACCATCCCCGGAGTCAACGGGGCCCAATGGAAATCGGTCGTTTTGGCAGAAAACGGATCCACCGAGAAACGCGGGCTGTACCTTGACTTGCAGGTGACGATGAAAGAAGCGAGTTCAGTCATCCTCAGCACCTCAGGAAGCGAAACGTATGTCAACGGCGTCCCTCGTGCCGGGAATGTCTATGGCTACAACTATGTTGAATTGCCGATCACTCTCACCAAGGGATTAAACCACGTCCTACTACGAAGCGGACGCAAACCTCTACGAGCTCATCTATCCACCCCGCCCTCGCCTGTATCACTCAGCGACAAGGATATGACCCTTCCCGATCTGGTTGTAGGTGAATCAGCGGACACCTGGGGAGCCTTGATCGTCCGAAACACGACGCAAGAAACGGCTCGCGGTTTCACCATCTCCGTCACTGGTTCTGGCCTCGACGAAGCGCCAACACTGATCCCAAGCATTCCCCCAATGTCGCTACTCAAGACAGGATTCCGCATTCGCAGCATCGCTCCGCAGGCCACCGGAGAGATTGAGACAAGACTGACGCTTCGCAATCGCGACGGTGTCACGCAACATCAACTCAAAGCCCCGCTCAAGGTTCTAGAGCCAGATCAAACGCGGCGCATTACTTTTGTCAGCGAAATTGATGGGAGCGTCCAATACTACGCCCTGCGCCCAGCCACAGCCAATGCGGACGATGACCCCACCCCCGCAATCGTTCTTTCTTGCCACGGTGCTTCCGTCGAGGGAAGAGGCCAAGCCGCCGCCTACGGTCCCAAACGCTGGTTTCATATCGTCGCTCCGACCAATCGGCGTCCCTACGGTTTCGATTGGGAGGACTTCGGTCGGATGGATGCTATGGAAGTGCTATCCCTCTCCAAAGCATCGCTCCGCCATGACCCTTCTCGCATTTATCTCACCGGCCATTCCATGGGCGGCCACGGGGCATGGCATCTCGCAGTCACTTACCCCGATCAATTCGCCGCCGTTGGGCCTAGCGCGGGATGGATTTCGAGATCAACCTATGGGCGTCGTCGCCGGAGCGAGAACGCGCCATCCCCCGTCGAACGCCTCACCCAACGAAGTAACACCCCTTCAGAAACTCAAGGATTAGCCACCAATCTCAAGCAACTCGGAGTCTACATTCTTCATGGTGGCGCTGACAACAATGTCCCCGCCAGCCAAGCCCAAACAATGGCTGAATTGCTAGAGGGCATGCACCATGACTGGTTCTATCACGAAGAGCCCGAAAAGAACCATTGGTGGAGCAACGACTTTGGAGACAACGGCAGCGCCTGCGTCGATTGGCCCTTCATGTTCGATTCATTTGCGCGCCATGCCCTTCCCCCCTCATCTGTCGTACGCCAAGTCCAGTTTACCACCGCCAACCCCGGAATCTCTAGCCAATGCCACTGGTTGGAGATTGTACAACAAATCCAGCACTCAGCGGTAAGCGAAGTCACACTTCATCTCTGGCCGAACAAGCGCCAGATTCGCGGAACAACGAAGAATGTCGCGCTGCTGAAGCTCGATCTCAGTCACATGAGTAATCGCGACCCCATTTCAGTCATCGTCGACGAACAAACGCTCGAAGACATCTCCCAGCCAAGAAGCGGTTCTCTCTATCTCGCTCGCAAGAATGCTCAGTGGACCGTCGTCAACAAACCCTCTCCCAGCCTCAAAGGCCCGCACCGTTATGGCGGACCCAAAGACGTTCTCGATCATCGGTTCCTTTTCGTCTACGGAACCATGGGAAAGCAGGCTGAAAACGATTGGGCCTTTCAGAAAGCACGCTTCGATGCGGAAACCTACTGGTACCGAGGTAACGCTTCCGTTGAGTGCATCCCCGACACTCAATTCTCACTCGAGGCTTACAGAGATCGCTCTCTCGTCTTGTATGGCAACGCCACTACCAACGGAGCCTGGACATCCCTGCTAAGCGATAGCCCGGTGCAGGTGGACAGCGAGGCAATTCTCGTCGGGGAACAGCGAATGGCCGGAAACGATCTCTCCACAATCTTCGTCCGGCCACGTCCCGACAGTGACCGGGCTTCCGTCGTCGTTATCGCCGGAACGGGTCTTCCGGGAATGCGGGACACCTATCAACAGACGCTGTTCCTACCCTTTGTTCGATTCGCCGACTGCGTCGTCAATCGCCAAGGAAAGCAGATTGCAGGCGGGTATTTTGGCAACGATTGGTCCGTCGAAACGGGAGAGTTCGAATTTGAACCGGAAAAGGGGCAAGCAAAAGCAAACTAATCTCGTTTTCTTCTCCCTAAAACAACGATCTAAACACAGGTTCCAAACAAGCCAACAATGACCAGGCCGGAAACCACCATTTTGACAACCGAGGTGACGCCTCTGGCCCCTCGACGAGGACTATGAACTAGCATGTCTCTGCTCCTAGTAGATTACCGGTATCGCTTGCTGGCTTCCGCCGTCGCTTTGCTCACGCTCTTGGGTTGTAGCGAGGCGACGGAGGGCCCCGACATGGCCTACCCCCGCAAGCCGATCAAGGTGATCGTCCCCTTCTCTGCGGGCGGGGGAAGCGACAGTTTTGTCAGAATCCTACAAAGGGCCATCCGAGAAGAGGGACTTCTTCCCCATCCCCTCGTAGTCATCAATGTCCCTGGTGCCGGGGGCGCGATTGGAAGTCGGCGGGTCCGCAATGCGTCACCGGATGGGTATACCATTCTCTGTCTTCATGAAGGCATCTTGACTTCAAAATATTCCGGGCGAACGCCTTACGGCCCAGAAGCTTTTCGCGCCATCGCCGCAACCGGGCAATCCAGTCTAGTAATTTGTGTTCGAGAGGGTTCCCCCTTCCAGACTCTCTCCGATCTCATGGAGACGGTCGCCAATCGTCCTGATGAAATCCGCTTCGGAATGGCGCCCGGAACTCCCACTCAATTTGTGGGTCGCAAGTTTGAGTCGTCCACCAAAGATCGCATCATTCGCTTTCGGAATGTCGCCAGCGGAGGGGGGGCTAAACGTTTCAATGACCTGATTGGGGAACATATCGACGTCACTCCATTTTCACTTTCAGAATATTCAAAATTTCAAGCCAGCGGAATCCGCGCGCTTGCCTTCCTCGGGGAAACGCGGCTCTCAGAGATGCCCACAATCCCGACCGCTCAAGAACAGGGGTTTGATGTCGTCATGCAGAACATCCAATATTGGTGGGCTCCGAAATCAACCCCTGATGCCGCAATCGATAGAATCGCTCGGGCTCTCGAAGCGGCGTTAAAAACCGAGTTCGTCGAAGAACGATTTCGAGAAATGAAGATCGAACCAATCTTTCTCCGTGACGACGCCCTTCAAGCTCACCTTGTTACCCGGGAACAATTCTTTCAAGGGGCGGCATTGGTGAGGTATGATCACCTCCCTAATCTCGTCCCCATCGTGTTCTTTCTCATAAGTCTCTTTGGCGGACTATCGTTCTGGAAATCGTCTACGGAAAGCAGCACGCCCGCTCCTGCTAGGAACAATGAAATATGGTTTCGTCTCGCCGCTCCTCTCGGAGTGATGAGTGTCTACGTTTTCGTGATGCAATCTTTCGATCTGTCCTACATCATCGCCACGGCGGCGTTCATTCCTCTGTTGGCTATCGCCATAGGTGCACGTTCGAAGCGAGATCTCATCGCTCTCACCACAATGGGCATCTGCCTAGGCATGGCTTGCTTCGTTCTTTTCACCAAGCTGCTGGTCATTGATTTGCCATAGCCATGATTCTTCACGTTCTAAGCCACCCTGAACTCTTGGGGCTCACGATTCTCGGCGTCTTTCTGGGGATCACTGTGGGTGCCATACCGGGCCTGACCGGTGCGATGCTCATCTCTCTGACAGTTCCGCTTACTTTCAACATGGATAGCCAATCGGCACTCACCCTCCTCGTAGGGATGTATGTTGGATCCGTCAGCGGGGGACTGATCACTGCAACGCTCCTGCGGATGCCGGGAACCCCTGCGTCCATTATCACGACGCTCGACGGCTACCCGATGGCCCAATCGGGACAGGCAGGCAAAGCACTTGCGTTAGGCATCGGAGCCTCATTCTTTGGCGGCATGCTTTCGTGGGCAGCCCTCGCCGGGCTGGCTAAGCCCATCGCGAGCCTCTCAACATCGCTCGGCCCCTTCGACTATTTTGCCTTGGTCCTAATGGCCTTCGTGCTTGTCGCTGGGGTTTCAGGAAGTTCGCTTACCCGAGGAATGCTTTCCTGTTGTTTGGGCATTCTATGTGCATTGCCAGGCACCGCTCCTGCTACCGGAGAACTGCGTCTCACCTTCGGTATCGATGCTCTGGCTGATGGAATCAAACCCCTGACCGTCTTGATCGGACTCTTCGCTCTCAGTCGTGTCCTGGCACCAGAATCAAAAGTCTCAAGCTCGGCAAAGGTCGACGATTCTATGCGGATCAAATGGGGCGTCTGGAAATCTCAGCTTGGGAACCTCGTTCGTTCGAGCGCCATTGGAACAGGAGTCGGGATTCTTCCCGGGATTGGAGCCAACATTGGCTCCTTGATTGCCTACTCGACAGCGAGAAGCTACTCGAAAATACAGGAGAAATACGGGAAGGGCTGCGAAGAAGGAATCATCGCCTCGGAGTCCGCCAACAACGCAACCGTCGGAGGTGCTCTCGTGCCTTTAATAGCGATAGGAATCCCCGGTAGTGTGATTGACGCCATCCTTCTCGGGGCCTTTGTTATTCATGGGTTGCAACCTGGCCCCATGTTGTTTGAAAACGATCCTCAGATTGTCACGACCATTATCTCAACCTACTTTTGGGCCAATATTGCCATGATTGGGCTGATGCTTCTCTCAATTCGCTGGGTCGCCCGAATCGCTTCCCTTCCCAACCACTATCTCATACCGGTTATCGCGACCTTTTGCGTTCTCGGTTCTTTCGGCCTTGCCAATCGATACTTTGATGTCTGGGTGATGATCGGATTCGGAGTTATCGGCATCCTATTCGAACGCTGGAAGATCCCTCTGGCTCCCTTCGTGATCGGATTCATTTTGACACCGCTGGCTGAGGAATCAATGATCACAGGACTGATGGGCTCAGGGGGAAGTTGGGCCCCTCTTGTCTCTCGCCCCAGCTCCCTAGTTTTTCTATTCGTCGCCGTTCTCCTATCGGCCTGGTCCATTCGTCAACAGCGGCAACTCCTATCGAACCCTGCCCCGCAACATTGAATCATGCCCCATGCCACAACTATGAGTGTTCAACGCCCCAATATTCTCTGGTATTGCACCGATCAACAACGTTTCGACACCATCGGTGCACTCGGAAATCAATTCGTCCGCACTCCTGCCATTGATGCGTTAACCAACGAGGGCACCGCCTTCACCCATACCTACTGTCAAAGCCCCATCTGTACGCCAAGCCGCTCTAGTTTTATGACGGGCCTCTATCCGAGTCGGGCGCATAACACCCGAAACGGCAATGCGAACTTTGATTCCAGCCCTCCACTCATCAGCAAACTTATCGCCGAAGCTGGCTATCATTGTGGTCTCATCGGAAAATTTCACCTTCAGAGCGCTGGTCGCCGTACCGAGCCCCGACTCGATGATGGATTCACTTTTTGGAAATTCAGCCACGCTCCCCGAGATGATTGGAAAGAAGGTCACGACTATGCGGAATGGGTGAAAGCTCAAGAGGCCGATCTCAACGCGATGAGATCCAGCGAGGACAAGGTGCCGGCGGAGCTTCATCAAACGACCTGGGCAACTGAGCGAGCGATCGAATTCTTAGATTCAGCCGCATCCAAAGACAAGCCCTGGATGTTGAACATTAACCCTTACGATCCACATCCCCCATTCATCCCTCCTAAGACCTACGCCCGACGCTTCAATGCCTCCGACATGCCAGGCCCCCATTTTGAATTGAGCGACATCGAGGCCCAACGAGCGCTTGCTTCGGTAGATTTTCAGACAGAATCCCTCCCACCAGAAGCGATCGACGGGAAAAACGTCCAGGCACTTTACTACGCCATGATCTCACTGATCGACGATCAGTTCGCTCGCCTCGTCGCACATCTTGATCGGACCGGGCAACGCGAGAACACCCTTATCATCTTCACCAGCGATCACGGCGAGTCACTCGGCGATCACGGGCTCCTCTACAAGGGCTGCCGATTCTATGAAGGACTTGTCCGGGTTCCACTTATCTTTAACTGTCCAGGCACCGTGACCGCTGGCATTCAAAGTAACGCCTTAGTCGAACTCCTCGATATGAGCGCCACCATCCTTGACTTCGCCGGCATAGAGCTCCCTGACTATTTCCAAGGCAAAAGCCTCCGTTCAATCCTCAGCGGGCAATCCTCAAGCAATCACCACAGAGACAGTGTCCGCTCGGAGTATTTCGATGCCCTTGATGGATCCTTCACTAAAACCGGAGGACGCGCCTCGTTCGCAACAATGTATCGCAATCGAACCCACAAACTTGTCATCTATCACCGCGAGAATCTGGGAGAGCTTTTCGATCTCGAAACAGACCCTTGGGAACATCAGAACCTGTGGAATGACCCCGGATCGCAAGCGCTAAAGAACAGACTTATCCTCGAAAGCTTCAATAGTCACGTCACGCTCACCACCGACGTCGGAAGCGAGCGCATAGCCCCGATGTAAATTCGGTCGCGAAGTGAGGCTCGATCGTCCGATCTAGCGGTATTCCCTAGTCTCGCTCTAACCCGTAGAGAGGGAGATATCGGTAGTAAACCTCGAGCGACAGGACAGCCATCGTCGTGGAAACCAGTCGACCGTAGTCTTGGGGCCTTGCACCTCGGGCTTTCCAGCTTCCGGCATGGTCGCCGTCTTGGATTTGTAACGATAGCAAGAGGGCACGCATTCGCTCATTCCAAGCTTCCCAGATCGGCCCTTGATGTTGATAAAGGGCGAGGCATCCGTAGTAGAAATAGTAGAAATCAACACTCTGGCGCTTCGGCAATCGCTCCGCAAGATGGGCGGCAGATTCGATCATCCGTGGGTCATCGCGGGGAATGCCCAACAATTGTTGACAGAACATGCCCTCAGCAACCATCCCCGGTCCATGATAGCCCTTTGAGGTATAGCCATAGATGCCACCGTGCCTTCCTCCCCCGACGAGATCTAACCATCCCCCTGCCTTTTCAAGAACTCCATCAGGAAGATCAGCTCCGGCCATGAGCCCGCTCTTCAGCGCCATCACCTGCCACCCATAGACAGAAGTATCCCCAGGATCGCCAGGATTATAGCGCCACTCGCTGCCCCTTCGGCTCGACCGAAGGATAAAAAAGAGCGCGCGTTCAACGGGCTCTTTTAGGACCGGATCCTGCGAAACTCCGTAAGCTTCCGCCAATGCGATCGACGCAATCCCCTGATCGTACATACCGCGGTCTCCGTGTCGCCACAGCCGGCCGTCATCACCGAGCGAATCCAGGAGAAACTGTAATCCCCGAAGAACGGGTTCCTGGTAAGGCCCGGGTTCGTTGTGCTTTGCTCCCCATCCAAGATAGCATAGCAAGGCCAAACCTGTTCCGGCCGTCCGATGCCCCCGTCGCCCTCCGAATCGGCCCACTTCCCAACTCCCATCCTGAGCTTGGTTTCGCGTCAACCAATCTAACGCTTTAACGATCGCTGCTTCCGTTTCGTCGCTCCCTCCTAGTGTTTCGATCAAACGCCCCCGAGTTTTTGGATCTCGCAGGATGTAGGGCCGACTCAAGGATTCAGGAGCCTCCATCAGAGGAATAGAAGCCCGATTCATTGCCGGCATTCGCAGGGTTCCCCTTTCTTCAAGCTCAATCGGCCTGCCCTTTAACGGCAACGCGTTGATACGCTGCAAGGCCGCCTCAACGGAAGGACGCAGGGACTTCAGAGCCACGGGATTCGCCACGGCACTTGCTCCCAATGCGGCTTGCCGTGACCGGATGCCAGAGTTTGCTTTGATCGCAGTCATCGAAGAATCCAACGACTTCAACACATCCCGCTCAGCGACAGACTGCGCCACAGTGGACTCTCTGGCTTCCATTTGAGCCAACGCACCCAATGGACTTGGCTTGTAGGTATCGATTGCCGCTCCCAACACGACTGGAGCAACTGAATCGCTTCGGTCAGATGGTCTCGGATTAGCAAGCAAGGGCTGCAGTGGTTTTGCGCTCATGGTTCTGACGGCGCGCGAAGCCAAAGGTGAAATTCCCGGCTCAAGCTTCAAGGCCTCGTTCGTAGGTTTTCGGCCGACAGAAGCCTTGGCAATGCCCAAGGCCGAATCGGTTTCCAATGTGTCTCCCGCTGAACGATTCGCCTTATTCTCCACTCTCTCGCGGCCTTCCATGCGCAAGACAGGCTCTTGTGGCCCCGGCAGGAATCGATCCATCGGGACAGCCCGATTGACCGAAGGAACCACCGTCGCCATTTCGATGGATCTCGCTTGAGCAAGAGTGACTTCCGGTGACCCAATAATGGGGGAAGGCAGCACGGCCAGCGATACCGGGTTCACCGTTTTATTCGCCTTCTGGGCTAGCCGCGTTTCCGGGGCTAGTGGCGGGGCCTTCGTTGCCTTCAATTCCGAGTCGGCATCCGCTGATTCGTCTACTGAAGTCGCCTCAGGAACGACCACTCCACGGTCTTCCAACGGAAGCAGTCCCCCAAATGAACGTGGTTCGCTTCGATCCAGCTGCGAGAGAGAACTGGCTCGTTGGATGGCGCGCAAGGGAGCATTCACGGTCGAGACTGCGACCTCTCGGAGCAAGGGGTCCACAATCTGATCCGGAGCCGTACGCTGTAATTCTGGAGATACCGTTTGACTAGCGATCTTTGTTTGTTCCGTCTCCAGTGGACCGGAAGGCACCTTCGGAATCGTCCGGTCCGAATCCATCTCGAATGCCTCATCCTCGCTTGCTGATACTTGAACCGCGTCGGCATCGCGCACTTCCATCGGGATGGTCATAGCGAGTTGATTGGAATCGAATGCTCGCGGCGCTGGCGTTGGTTCAGCGGGACGAATCGGAACCGAATCGGGGTCGGGCAATTCCATCGGAGAAATCTCGCTCATACGCGTCGAGTCAACTTCGAAGGGCAGATTTTCCAAAGGCGATGCAGCGGACGAATCAACAACTCGTTCGACCTCGGGCAAGGGTTCAGCCTCTTTGGCTTCCATACTCTCTGAGAGCGGTGCCGTCATCGGATCGGACTCTGGGGCAACACGACTTGGTGTTTCCAGTTGGAAGGAACTCACACTCAAAGCCAAGGAAGGCAATTGTGGTGTGAATTCAAGATCCTGCAGGGTTTGACTTGTGGGTTCCGAAGCTTCGATCGTGTCAACCTCGGTCACGAATTCCGGAGCTGCGATTGCGGACGCTTCAGGTTCTAACTGCTCGACAGTTGGCTCGAGATCCGGCAAGGGCAATCGTTCCACCTGCGCCTGTTCTTCAAATTCACTGTTTGCAGTCGGCAATTCCGTCACTTGCTCACGAATATCAAGCGCGAGACGTTCCCGACTTAACGCGCCCTCGCTGATGGCAATCTCCATGCCCGGTTCGTTCACCGCCTGATAGACCGCCTCGGAAACAAGCCACAGACTCAACAAGAACGCGATCAGGAGATGCAGCAGTAAGGAGCCAACGATACATCGCTGAATCAAGGAAAGGCTCCGTCGAAAACTCTTGTTCATCAGGAGACGCAACAAGGCCAGAAGAGCCAACAGAGCCAAAATCAAAGCCAGTATCCACCACTTGTTCAGCCGTAAGAAATCCAACAGCCAATCAAACGCCGACAAGTCGGTCCGAGACATGACCTCACGACTCAACGAGTGATAGAGCCGAAATCGATACTCCCCATCCTCATGACGTTCTCTGTTGGAACTGAAAACTAATCCATAGCCTTCCATCCAAAGAGCTGGATCCATATCATCAAGCGCCGAGTTCACCGGCGTCCCAACATGTTCCGGCATCATCAATGCTCCCTCGAAGATTCGGCTCCGGTAAATATCAAACCCTCCAACCCCGCCAGAACGATCCGAACTGAAGTAAAGAAAATCGCCACGTGGCGTGATTGACACCTGTCCCTCGTCCGCCAGGGAATTCAGGGGATCGACACGAGCCACCTTCGCAAACTCACGATGGGTTTGCGCGACGCCGTCTACGAGCACTTCGATATCGACCGCTTCGCTAACAAAAATATCGTAATCCGACAGATTCCTCGACTCCCGCAAGGTCGCCCCCCATGCCGCCCGTTCCTTTTCGCTGATAGCTCCCTTCGGTCGATTGGATGAAAGATACAAGCGGCGGCCCGATGGCGAAATCGCTGGGTCATAGTCATTGTAGGCCGAGTTGATATTCGGGCCTAAATTGATCGGTTCTCCCCAGCGATCCGATTCACGGGGACTCATCCAGATATCGTATCCACCAAGACCTCCCTTTCGATTGGAATAAAAATAGAGCCTTGCCCCGTCTCGACTCAGCTCAGGGCCAAGCTCATCCTCAGGAGAATTGAGCTCGAGGATAGGTTTTGGCTCTTCCCAGGATTCCCCATCCCAATGAGTCACCAAAAGATCTGCATTCTGTAACGCGCGCCCCCGTGAAAAGATCAGTGTCCGACCATCAGCCGATAACGTTGGCTCATAGTTATCCGGCTTGGCATTCACATGAGTGGCCATGAGCTCCGGCTCCTCCCACAACACCTGCCGCACAACGGCCTCGCGCCCGGGCTGGCGAATCTTGAATCCGTCGGTGTAGTACTGCCACAAATCAGGCCGCAAGACCAAGAATGAGCAGACCAGCAAGACCAGCAGCACTAGCCCCACGGTGACTCGGCTTATGGCACGATTCCTACTCACTTTAGAGACATTTCAAACCAGCACAGCGGCCGAAGATCGTATTTGAATCGAAGCGCAACATCGTCTCAACACACACCATCCGTCCTATCGCGGAAGTTTGTAGCCAATATTTGCTTCATTAATCCCTGCCTTCTTGCAGGCCAACACAGCGGCCGCAACATGGCCATGTAACGCTCGCTGATCGCCTCGAATCAGAACCTTTTGACCAGACTTAGCTTTCACCGCTTCAATGAGCCGTTCTTGCAGGACTGGTAGTGGCATCGTTTCTTGGCCGAGATAATAACTCCCGTCTTCACGCACATTGATCACGACAACCTTGGGAGCGCTACTGAGAGTGTTGCTCTTGCTCGAATCCGGCAGACTGACCTTGATATCTCGTTCCTCTTTCTCGAAGGTCGTTGTCGCCAGAAAGAAAATGATGAGAGTGAACATGATATCGATCAAAGGCGCGATGTCGATGAGCGACTTCGGTTCTTCTGATGCCCGTCGAATTCTCATACCACGGATTCAGCCCCTTTATCGGCAGCAGACTGTTCCACCAGATAGTGCTCCATGAAATCGATTCCGAGGTCGTCAATATTATCGACCACAGAATCGATCTTCGAATTCAAATAGTAGTAACAGATCAACACCGGGATTGCGATCGTCAGTCCAGTCGCGGTCGTTACCAAGGCTTCATAGATTCCGACGGCCAACATTTCTGCTTTGCCGGTATCCGCGTGCGCCGACGTTTCGAACGCACCGATCATTCCATAAACCGTGCCTAACATTCCAAGCAGAGGACTGACCGTGGCGATGGTCCCAAGCAGGCGAAGACTCCGTTTTAGCTTATCCACTTCCCGTCCACCGGCATCTTCAATCGATTTCTCTACAAATGCCTCTCCTCTTCGCAGGTTGAGCAAACCGGCCTTGAAAATTCTTCCCACGGGACTCTTGCTTTCGTCGCAGTATGCGATGCCCTGACTCACATCCGAATCGCCCGGTTTAAACCGTGCCTTCAGCCCAGCGATAAAGTCCTTCGGAATAATTCTATCACGGCGAAGACTGACCGAACGTTCTAGCAGGCTCGTCATGGCGATCAGAGAACAGAGGCCCAATGGAATCATCACCGGGCCGCCCTTTAAGATTAGCGACCAAAGCGTCTCCTTCTCTCGTTCCGGCTCAGCGATCTCGTTCTCAGCGGAAGCGACCGGATTGTTTTCAGGGTCAGCCGCACTCATTGAAAAGCAGGCGATACAGCCCACCAACAACAGCATTGCGATTCCCCATCGGTTGCGAGCATCTGTCTTCATCATGTTTACGACTCCTTCAACTTCCGCGTCTGATCCCATATCCAAACTCAATTCTCCGAATCTGATAAATTCTCGGCAAAGTCTTTGGCAACCTCGGCCGCCGCCGTTTCCGGATACTTGCTCAAGACTTCACCATACCGCCCTTTAGCCCCCTCGAGATCTCCCTTTTCTTCCAAGGCCCGACCAATTTCTAGGAGCGCTTTGGAACTCCACTCGGGATAAGCATAGTTCACTTCCAGTTGAATAAACTCTCTGATTGCGTCATCGAATCGCTTTTCAACCAAGAGGCATTCGCCGATTTGAAATTGGCATCGCGCGCTCGTCTCATCGCGCTTCCCACCCCGAACCACCGTTCGATAGAGAGAAATCGCTTCGCTATAGTTCTCCTGATTTTCCAAGCTCCAACCCATCCCGAATTGAGCACGCCGAACCAGCGGGCTATCCGGAAATTCGCGAACGAGACGGGCGTAACTCTGCTCCGATTCAGTCCATTGCCCCAGCAAGCCTTGAGTTTCGCCAAGCCGAAGAAGAATTCGCTCTACGATCTCCCCGTTCTCATCGGTCTCCAAAGCGCGGATAAAGCGATCCGCAGCTGGAGCATACTCACGAAGTTTAAGACGCATTTCTCCCGCCTGAAACGCTGCCATGGCAGCCAGGTTTTTCGGGGGAGAACTCTCCAGCATCGACTCAAATGATTCGGCTGCCGCTAAGAGTTGACCTTCACGCAGATACGTCCATCCAAGACGAAATTGCACCCGCGCTCGGAGGGCGCCTTGGGTGAGCTTTGGCAAAAGCTGAGACAGTCGTTGACGAACCGAAGGAAACGCTTCCGCTTCAAATTCTAACTCTGCCAATTCAAACGCCGCAGATTGAGCCAATGCGGTATCAGGAAAATCCGTGAGCAGCGCCTCGTATTGCGCCATTGCCAGACGATTTCTACCCGCGTTCTTCTCAGCCCAGGCAGATTCATAGAACGCCCGTTCGCGAAGCTTTGACTCCGGATGCTGCTCGATCAAAAGCTGGAAGCGTCGTCGTGCGTCATCCCAATTCTCTTCTCCAACACTCGCAATCCCACCATAAAACAATGCTTGATCAATTCGGGCTTCGGAAGAATGGTTTTTGACAAACTCATCGAGAGCAAGTTTGGCGTCTGAAAACGCCTCTGTCTCCACCAACAGCAAGCCACGCTGCAAACTCGCATCGGCAGCCAGCGGGTGCTCAGCCCCTTCACTCACAACGTGGCCAAAATGCTGAATCGCCTCGACATGCTTCTCCTCAGTCAACGCGATCCACCCTAAATAGTAATCCGCCTGCGGCCGAACCGCACTTTCAGCATGCTGCCGGACAACTCGACCCAAGGCTTGCCGGGCCTCAACTAACTGTTCATTCTCATACCGCAGGCGACCTAATTCCACGAGGGCATGCGCCAGGTGCCGACTAGTGGAATAATCATCAACCAATTTTGCCAGACTGCCGATTGCAGGAACGATCTCCCGCTTTCGTTCATAGGCTTGCGCCACTTTAAACAGAGCCGTATCTGCGTTCGGTTCGGTTGGCCTCTTTTCTGCGAATTTCTCGAAGGATTCAATCGCCTGATCCCATTGCCCAAGTTCGAATCGAGCATCACCCAGCAGGAATTCCGATTGGGCAAAAAGCGATCCATTCGCGCCGTCCAATTGCTGAAATTCTGAAACCGCCTCCTGCCACATCTCTCGAGCATGATAAATCATCCCCAGCCTCATCCGAGCGGAAGCGGATTCCTCGCTGTCGTCATGCTGGGCCAAGAACTCACGATAGGCCTTGATTGCGTCATCCGTATTCTCTAGGAAAAAGTAGTTTTCTCCTCTGAGAAAGGCGATCTCGTCGACGCCATCCCGCGACTCCAGCGCAAGAAATCGCTCACATTGGACCAGACTTGCCTTGTAATCACGGGCCCGATGAAAGCACAAAGCTCCCAGCCGCGTGGCCTCTGGCGCCATCAGATTGCTGGAAAACCTGTCGGCCATCTCGACATAGGCTGCAGCGGCTCGATCAAATTTTTGCAGCTTCAACAAAACACTGCCATAATCATACAAGAGATCAGCCTGAAATAGGCTCTCCTTTTTTATTACCGTTGCGAGCAGGCGTTCCAACTCCGAGTAACGCTCCTGGCGCATCAACACCTTGCCTTGCCACAGTTTCGCCTCGGCCTCCATTTCAGGAACTTCAGCAAACTTGCGAAAGATCGCCTCCGCTTGCCGATCATTTCCCTCCTCCAGATAGGCCCTACCGAACAAAATCGCTGCCTGCTTAACCGACGGAAAGTCACCGTGGTCCCTAAGCAAGGTCCTGAAGGGGGCTATCGCATCCTCAAATCGCCTCTGCTGAAAGCGAATATAAGCTAAGCGGAACAGAGAGTCCGCGGTGAACGTTCCTCCGATCTCTCGAGCCCGAGCATAGGATTGAGCCGCGCCGTCCCAATCCTCGCTTTCGCGTTGACTCTCAGCCAAGAGAAAGACGACTTGCTGCTCCAAAGCGCTGCCTTCACTCCCCCGAATCAGCGCCTGCAATGCCTCCGTCGCCTGCTCAAACTGCTTCAATTCAAACAGAGCCTGAGCACCCTGAAAACTCGCTCGCCAGGTGTGGGAACCATTAGGGACCAACTCCGCCAACACCCGACTCCATTTAACCACATTCGGCCAGTCCGCCCCTTGATAGTGCGCTTCGACCAAACCAGCCAAGAGACTTTCTCGACTCCCTAAATCACTCCCAGATAACCCTCCTTCAAATGCCTGGGTAGCCTCAGAGGACCGATTGAGCGTGAGCAGCGTTTGTCCCCAGATCAAGTGAATCTGAGTTCGTTCCGCTCCTTGTACTACGGATGAAAGCGTCTCCAACATTGGTTCCGCCTCGTCATACTTTCCCATCCCAAAGGTACTCAGAGCCAGCCCTAGTCTCACCTTCGTCGTCTTTTCGTGACCAGGATAGCTCGCCAAAAAATCACTATATTCACGTGCGGCCAGTTCGTAGAGCTTGCGGTTATACAATCCGTTCGCAGCATAGTACTGTTCGAGCGCCAAGTCGTCTTCCTCGAGGCTCTCGGCGCCATCCAAGGGCACCGTCGTGAAGAACAGAACCAGCACTCCAACAAGCAGATTTGCTCCGATAAAGGTCCCGCGACCACCTTCGATCAACCTAAACATTCGCATGCTCTCTTCGATTTGTATTCCTATCCAGATTTGATTCCCATAAGCGCCCGACAGAACAGCGTTTCAGTCGCCCAAGCACAGTTTGAAAGAACAAATGACGATCCGGATTCACTTGCAATTCAACTCAACACTCTAAAAGTAGAGAGAATAGACCGAAAAACCAAGCACTCCCCGAATCGGCACCTTTGACCACAAGAATGGGCATCGTGCTCAAACAAAAACAGCATGCAATCCACGCTCTTCAAAGACGTATCGGCTAGGATATTCACACCTCTTCACCAGAGACGCTTATTTGACTCTCCTGATCCCGCCCCAGCGAACAAGGATCACCGGTCAGAACCTTTGTTCACCTGCGCAGTTCACACCATCCCTCACGGTTTTCAACTCTGCCAACACTTAACCCGCTTTAACCTATGTTTGACGCTCATTGTCGTCAACTAGAAAACTAAGCCCGATTGCCGCGCATTCATGCGAGCACTCGAAGGGAATAGTGTCAGATCGAAACTCTCTGAAGTTAGCGGGCAATCGGTTCCCACATTCTAGTTTAGAAACCCATTCTACTGGGGATCTACAGGTCGGCCGCGAACAACGCCCCAGAGCAACGAAGGTCGATTTCAGATTCTTAGTCTGGAGGAGCTATGGAGTAGGGCCAACGATGCCGTGAGATGGGACAAGGCGCAGACTGTAGAGACTATCGCGGTTTATCTCCGTAAAGTCCTTGGGAGGGTCTTCGACGTCGGCGAAGGCACCGATGGTCATGGTCCCGCCCTCTATTTTAAAAATAGCGGGGACCATCTCCCCGATACTGCTATCCTGCGATTGAGCACTCTTTTTGATCGTGGCGAGAAGCTGTTGGGGAACGGGACCTTGAGGCAGAACGATTGTCGTTTCAAACCAGAAATCCTCGTCTCGAAAAAAACGGAAGGACTTCCCCTTAATCGTGATCGTCACTTTACTACCACTCGTATCGGCCACCGTAGCTCCCACCCAAGTTCCTTGGAGATCTTCTAAAGTAGCAACCTTCTGATTCTTCGAGTTTGAGGCCACGTCGGCCCGAAGGGCCATTGTGCCAACGGAAAATGAAAGAGCGCAAGCGACTAAAAAAACGATGGGGCTAACGGAATTCACGACTCAACTAAAGCAAGCCGAGCGACAACTACCACTTCAAAATCGTAAGAGATTTGTAAGTGCCTGCCTTAGCGGCTAACGAGCCCATCGTCCACGCACCTTGCAAGCGCAGCATCGACCAGCGGCCTGATTCCGGCTCATCCCGAGGTCAGCGCAAGAAAACTATCCACGCGGGATCGTCGCACGTGCGCTTCCCTCTTCCACCACAAAATGCCCGATCGGCCGATTCTCGGCGTCGGTGATAAGCCAAACAGCTCCTGGATAAGTCTCACGACTAAAGCGCCAACCGCTTTGAATGGAGCCACGCGATTCCCATTTTCCCTCGGCATCAAGCACATGGAGATCGACACCTTCAGTGCGCTGATTCGTGATAACAATCTCACATCGTTCCCCATGAGGCCGCGAAACAGGCAAGCGGGCCACACCAGCGGGATGCCAGGCAAGATCTTGAAACAATTGATTCTTCGGCCGCGATACCGGAGCAAACGACTTTGGAGCCAATCGACGAAGCCGATCAAGCGCCCCTCGATGCTCCCCTACCTCGATCAGATTGTTCCACTCATGAGGATCCTCCTGAATGTCATACAATTCCTCCCCTCCATCCGCATAGTGAATATATCGCCATCGTTCGCCGCTGATACCATAGCTCCCCGGTTGCTGGAGATAAGTCAAAGCAAGATGAGGCCATTCCGTCTTCGGATTCCGAAGCAGAGGCACGAAGCTCGGCCCATTATTCCCTCTCTTTTTCGGCAGACCGGCAAGTTCCGTTAAACTTGGAAAGAGACTGACGAGGCTGACGGGTTTGGAGCAGGAAACTCCGGCGCGCGCACCCTCTGGAAGTCCTGGGACGCCCGCGGGAACGCGAACAATCAAGGGCACTCGACTGCAAACCCGCCAGGCGGTGTATTTTTGCCAATGATTCTTTTCCCCCAAATGCCAGCCATGATCGCTCCACAATACAACGATGGTGTTGTCTCGGTTGGGCCCATTGTCTAAGGCATCAATGACCCGCCCCACCATGGCATCGGCAAAGGCGATCGAAGCGAGGTAGCCTTGAATGGCCTGCTTCCATTGCTTGTGTCTCCGAATGTGCGCAAAGTAACGATTGGGACCGATCCGGCGACCTTCGGTCGGGAGATCATCAAGATCATCAGCGTTGTAACCGGGTGGCAGCTGTATGTCTTTGAGCGGGAATCGCTCAAAATACTTTGCCGGCACAAACCACGGCTCATGGGGACGATAGATACCACACGCCAGAAAAAAGGGTTTGTTGCGCTTGGTTCTAAGTTGCTCAGCAATCCACTCCGAGACCTTCCAATCGCCTCCAAACTGTTGATCGGTGACATCCAGCGCCCCCCAATCCGTCTCAATGTATTGCCAGGGGCCACCACGCGGCAAACTAAGCGGCCGAGAGTCCGGATAGCGCGTTCGTGGAAAGGGATCCTCCGTTTCTTTGGCTGGAAAGTATTCATCCCACGATTTGGCATCGATAAAATAGTGCAACAGCTTTCCAGATCCTCCGGCCCAATATCCGTGGTCTGCAAAGTATCGAGGAAGCAGCACTGCCTCAGGAAGGATGTCACGCATGTTTTGCCCATTCCCGTACAACCCGGAATTATGAGGCGAAATACCGGTCATGACCGCCGTCCGCGAGGGGTTGCAAGCCGGGGCGGGGCAATGAGCATTAGTAAACAACACACCGGTTTCGGCAAGACGATCAATGTTCGGTGTGAGGGCCTGAGGATGCCCGCCTAAGCAGCCTATCCAGTCATTGAGATCATCGACCGCGATAAATAGAACATTGGGAGGGCTTGAAGCGGTAGCCGAAGCACTGAAACCACCAAGCCCCCAGGCAAGAATGAGAGCGATCGTCGGTAAGGTTTTCATGATAGCATGGCAGAGCTAGAGGCATTTGAACCCATCGTTCCCCACGACTCTATCGATCGGCTCAATCAAAATCAACTCACTGTATAGAATGGCAAACCGGGGCAAGAACAGACGGCGGGGCGTCAGGAGACGGCCGAGAGATGGTGGCAGCACATGCCAAGAAAGAGATACTGGAAGCGCACGCCATGGAGCGAATGAGACCGGGCGACGCGCGCCAGAAAGGCGAACAAACGAACTCGTGAGGGGCTGTATCGTATCAAAGCGTCGATACAGCCCACCCAATTCCATCAGACCGTCTCCGCTGTCGCCCCGACGAGCAGAGAAGATCCAGCCATCAATGAGCGGTCATTTTCAAGAGAGCAGCCCGTCTCTGATCAAAGAAACTCCGCAAGTTGCCCTCAAGGGGATCATTCGCCGTTCCTACAAGGAATTGCTCTGTAGGAAATAGTTTTCGGGTGTCTCGTTTGACATCCTCAAGGACTAACTCACGATACTGTTTCACGATCGGCCCAACGCTGTCCCAATCGAGCGATTTCTCAGCGATCTCCCGAACAAACCCTAAATACCGTTCACGCAGCGCTGGAACGGCAAGGATTCCAGCTACGATCGGCTTGCTCTTATCGAAGGTCCCAGCCAAGGGCTCGAGATTCACTCCATTCTCCCCTTGATAGCCTCCCCCCCCTCCGCCTCCACGCCGACGTCCTCCCCTGAAGCTGAACATCTCGTTAGCGTCGTAGGGAATGAAGCGAAATCGGCCATCGGGATGCAGATAGAGCGAATAGTCGGCTCCCCGAGTCCAGAATCCATCGCCGCTCACCAGAACATTGTCGAGGGCAAGAAAATACAAATAGCTGTCTATATCTAGAACGGGCGCCAATGCGGCTTCCAATTGGGCCACGGGCGTCTTGTTTAATATTCTCGCGAGCCCAATCAGGGCCTCCCAGGACTTTGGCTTATCCTTGGACTTGATTTGAAAGGCGCTTTGATAGCTGCTCACCTCATCATCCACATAACGAAAGGCCCCGACACCATTTCCGCCGCCTCCCTGAGGAATTTTCCAACGGGTCCCTTTCGTCGTGTCGTAGTTGTCCTTGAGGAAGTCCTTATTGAACTGCTGTTGATTCGCATAGACGCCCCAGTTCTCCCCATTGATCACAACACGAACCAAATTTGCTTTCGGGGCTGGAATATATTGCCGAGCGATGTGGAGCGAGAGAACGCTGCGGAGAAAGGTCGGATCCCCGTTCGCATTAAGAAAATTCAGAGTCCGGTAGCCCTGAATAGCCTGGCCCTCATGAACGAAATCAAAACTTAAGTTGAGTGATCGCTTATAGCCATTGCCCACACCAAAAGACGAATTGCCTCGAAAATGAATTCCAACATCGGAGTATTCCACCCCATCCACCGTGACTTTAGCGGGAACATCGACATCGGTATTATTGAAGGCAACGAGTTCGGCCTCCCAAGCAGGATTCTTGAGCTCAATGAAAAACGGGCGGAGCACATTGGCATCTGTCTCTTATACACATCTCCGAGCCCACGAGACCTCTCTACATCT
>OJGU01000387.1_pt1 | contig 26985 bp, 15 predicted proteins | sample 1594741 | NCBI WGS metagenome assembly OJGU01 (sample SAMN05416841, study PRJEB24817) | seawater metagenome | isolation source: Sea water | place: Canada:Atlantic | collected 2013-07
CATACGAGATGTAGAGAGGTCTCGTGGGCTCGGAGATGTGTATAAGAGACATGTTCCATACCTTGACATATTTCACCTCTCCAAGGTGACCGTTTTGAATTAATTCTTTGACAATTGGCCAATGGGGCGCCGAGCGATGTTGGGTCCCGACCTGTACGATCACGCCTGATTTCTTGACTGCCTTCACAATCGCTTGGTTTTCTCGAATGGTGTGACCGATCGGTTTCTCAAGATAGAGATGCTTGCCGGCTTCGGCCGCCATGACCGCAGGAATCGCGTGCCAGTGATCCGGGGTCGCGATATGAACGGCATCCAGATCGTTCATTGCAAGCACCTTGCGGAAATCCTTCGTCGCCATCGTTCCGGGCCCAGCCCATTCTTGGGCTCGGTTGAGGTTCTTGGGATAAACGTCAGCGACACCGACATATTCCACGTTCGGAGCCCTAGCGATGGCCTTTGCCACCCCCATGCCGCGCCCTCCGCAGCCAATGAGAGCAACGCGAATACGCTCGTTGGCACCAATAACCCTTGATTGAGATCGAGCGTTAAGAGGGAGGACGGTTGAGGCGGCGACGACTGCACCTGCGGCTGCTGTGTTCTTGAGAAAGGCTCTTCGCTTCATGGGAATCTTGGAGATTGTTTCGAAGGTTTGATTTCGGCGTTCTTGAGTAAGACGGTTGGAGATCGCTGATTTATGCAGCTGTTTTTAGAAAACAGAAAATGGTGTTTCAATCTTCGACTCATCGAGGGACAAGGAACCCGGACTCAATGCCTTGCGCCTTCGTCGAATAACGAGGGCGCATTTGAAAGGTTAGCTGGCCGACCTCCTAGCGGTCGTCGACTTCGAAGCGAATAATGATTAGGCTGTCAGACCCTTTCGGGCGAAGGAGAATGCCGTAGCTTCGATATTCTCGCACGGTAAGTTTGAGCCTGTATTCGACCTCGTCGAGAATGGGTTTGCCAATAGGGAGGGCGATGCCTCTTAGTGTTTCTCGCCGATTGACCGAACGGAGATCGAGCTCCAGGTAAGTGATTTCATAGGAATCCTCTTTGTCTTGATGCGCTTTGATCTCGATATCGAGTCCGGTCGGTAGCATGATTTCATCGACTTCGAATAGTCCATCTTCTCGCGCTTTCATGAATTGATAGGGCAGGGTCGAAGCGATCTTTAGTCTCACGAGTTCCCGTTCTTTTCGGATGAGATTGGGGGAGAAGATCATCTTGATTTTTTTCTCGGGGAGGGCCGCTTGATGGCCTTCTTCAAAGGTAAGCTCTCGATCATTCCAAAAGCATCCCTTCGGTTCCATTACTAGCCGGTCCTTGCCATTGCGAAACTCGCCCTTATCAAAAAGGGTGACGTCATTCTCGATTCGTTCCCAAGCTGCTGTCGAATCACTCCAGATTTTGTTTTCTAGGGAAGTCTTGTCGCTAAAGCTGCCGTTCAGTTGGAAGACTTGAAAGGCGTATCGAATGGGTGCTTCTTGGGCACTAAGGGAGAGCGCTTGGAGAAAGGCGAGTGTGCTGAGCAGAATGATTCGGAGGGGATGCATAGATATCGACTAGTTGGGGTCTACCGTGAGTGTCAGTGGGCCTTTCCAGGGCGATTCTGCCTGGTTGCTTAGATCAAAGAAGTTTCGTTCTGTTTGGTTTTCGTTGCCAGCAAAGGAATCAGCGTGGACCAAGAGTGGGGGACTGGTCGGAATCGTGTTTCTGCGAATGAGTGCCAGTGAGGCGAGGCTTACCAGGAAGACAGCGGCCGCGGCCCACGAGGAAGGCCGGTTCCTGCCGAGGTGCCAGAGTATTGTAATCTTCAAAGGGGCCTTGACCTTGTTCTCGCAAAAGATCCGTTCCTTAAGGGCTTCAGGTGGTTTCTTCCACGGGAGCGTCTTAATCTGTTTTTCAATGGGGTCCATATTCGTGTTCAAGTCGTTGTTTCATTTTTCTGAGTCCCCGTCGATACCAAGAGGTGACGGTCCCTATCGGGCGTTTTCTGAGGTCGGCGATTTCTTGAAATGAAAGCTGTGCCACGAGGTGCTGCAGAATGGTCTCACGTTCGTCAGCAGAAAGCGTTTCTAGGGCCGCATGGAAATCGTCGAGAAACTCCTTGCTGTGGACGGCGCCCATCTGTGGAGCAGGAATTTCGAAGACCATCTCTGCCGTAAGCGGAATCATGGGGGTTTGCTTGCGAATAAGGTCGATGGCTGCGTTCCGAATGCTGCGAAAGACGTAGGCCTTGAAATTGTCTGGCTGTTTCCGGAGGTGAAAGGCATTCCGAAAGGCGTTGTGAACGGCATCTTCGGCCATGGCCGGACTGCGAGTCACGGCGAGGGCGCTGTGATAGAATTGCTCTCCATACAGGTCGTAGAGGCGCTCGAGTTGATCTTCGATCGATTTCATTCACCGGAGGCATTCGGAGAAAGCTCGTCGTTGAGGAAGGGTATCATCGTTAGCTCACTTGAACAAGGAGGGCACCATTAAATGGAGCCATTGGTTCTGTCATTGATCGCATCTCGGGGCTTCATTCGGTTCGGCCGGAGCAGTAAATTGCTACTCTGCGACAGTAGAGACGGTTCGATCCCTGTTATTTATGCATGCTTCTTACGAAAAGTTCATTTTGTCACCAAATTCCGTTGGAATAGCCGATCGTTGGGCAGAAGTTGAATTGTTATGTTAGTAGCTTGCATTCCAAGGTAGTTGGTTATACATAGTTAGGTGTGAAGGCAAAACTGTTCTTTCTCGGTCTGTTTCTTCTCCTGGTTATTGTCGTGCTGTCCATCGTTCCGGGTTCGGCTCAGGAAGAGTTCTCCAGGGAAATCTGGCGAGCGAGCTCATCGGAAGCGGATCCTCCGCGGCGCCTTCAGATGGTAAGCGATCTTTTGGATCGAGGTTTGCTTGCAGGGTTAAGCCGAGAGGAAGTGATCGAACTCCTCGGTCCTCCAGCGAAGGCGAATCATTTTAAGGACTATGATTTGATGTACCGTCTTGGCGGGAAGGGACTGATTTTTAAGAGTCCGTTCTATTTCGCCCTTCAATTTGAGGATGACCGCTTTCATTCGGCCAAAGTACTTCAAGACTAGGAGGATAGTGAGGGTTTCGGTAGGAGCGTGGAGCTGGCTTTGATCGATGCCTGCGATCTCGAAATTTGGACCTAGGTGAACATAAAGCGCAAATATCTCCTCGCGCTCTGCGTCTGTGCTAGTCTTGTTTATACGGGGCTCGTAGCCACGTTTGTGACGGGCCTCAATGCCACTCCCCACGAGACAACAGACTCGCAGGGCCGTTCGAGGGGGGGGGCAACGATCGGTTTTCCCGAGAGAACTATGGGATTATCTTCTCTAATTTTCGTCTCAAGAATCTCTACAAGCTTGATTACCTTTATACTTGGATTCTTTTCGGAGCACACGTGTCTACGCTAGGCCTTCTATATCGAAAACGGAGAAGTCCACGGCGTTCTTCTCGGATGTGGTTTCTCTTTCAGCCGCTTGTTTTTCCTATAGGAATATTCGGACTCTTTGTGCTGCCTTTTGCTCTCCGGGCGATTCTCTCGGGGCGCTTGGAGCGAGAAAGGGTGATTGATATCCCATTCGTGGCAATCCACTCAGCCGATTTGGTTGCTCACGGTCCTCATTCTATTCGTTGCGCTTCAGCATGACTGGGGCGGACTGGAACCAATTCCGAGAGAAAAGTAGGGGACCCGATCGTTCTATTCGGAAGTGCCGGGAACAGTCTCATCCGAATTGAGTCACGATTGCCATTGATTTGCTGTGGATCAACGGCACAATTGCTGCTGGGAAATTGCAGATTCTCATGAGAGGAAAAACAAAGGTCCAAGCAGCGATTTGTTGGTTACAATGCCTAGGTATCGGTTGGGGCTTGTTTGTCTGTGGCATTTGTCTCACGGAGGGGGCCGAGTTCTCGATCGTTGATCAGGTTGTCGGTCGTGGCGAGATAGTCCAGACCCAGATCCGTGTTTCCGACTTTACGGAAGTTCAGGCTTTGCAATTCTCGCTAAGCTGGGATCCTGAGGTTCTTCAGATCGGAGACATTTCTCAGTTTGGACTGCCGGGGCTCGGTCCGAATAGTTTTGGGGTTTTTACAGAACTGGGCCGATTATCAGTGATTTGGGATTCGGCGACCCTGGAGGGCGAATCCCTGGGCGACAACACTGCCTTGTTCTCTGTGGCATTTCAAGCGCTTGCCGAGGAAGGGCGGACTACAGAGATTGCCTTTTCCGATGCCCCAACCCAACAGTTGCTCGTTCGCGATTTGGCACAAGGTGTTTTTGAATCCACGAGCGGGACGATTTCGATTGGAAAGCCGCCGCTTATCGTTGGGCCAGAGTCGGTGTCCTTTTCTGAGGATCAGATATCCGCCCCTATTCCGTTAACCTTCTCTGATGATGCGACCCCGGCAAGCGAATTGACCATTACCGTAGCCTCGCTCAATGAATCTCTAGTTGCCGCAAGTGGCATTCAATTGAACGGCGATGGAGGAACTCGAACTCTCGTTCTTGAATCCCTTCCGGATCAATCTGGGAGGGGTGAGATACAAATTTTCGCCATGGATGAAAGCGGAGCGGTTGGAACGTATTCCTTGTTGGTTACTGTGGTGGCGATCAACGACCCACCGACGGCAGTCGATGATACGATTAGAATTCCTGAGGACAGCGCTCCCATTTCGATTGATGTTCTTCGTAATGACACCTCTTTTCCTGACCTGGAGGAGGAATTGCGTCTGGATTCTGTTGAGACTCCATCGATGGGAGGGACGGTTCAGATTGTTAGCGGACAACTCGTTTATGAACCATCGTTGAATTTCAATGGGATCGAGACAATTCGCTACACGATTAAGGACAATCTGGGCCTTTCAGGGACAGCAACGCTGAGCGTGAGTGTAGACCCCATCAATGATCCACCGACGCTTGGTGATGACTTTGTATCCGTGAATGAAGACGGGATAGCAATTCAAGTGCCTGTCTTAGAGAATGACTCTGGCTTACCCGATACTGGAGAAATACTTGTGGTGACGGAAATTTCGCTCTCACCTACCGGAGGGCAGGCCAATCTGCGAAACGGTCAGGTATTTTATCGTCCGAGTCCTGATTTCTTTGGCGACGATATTTTTCGGTATTCCGTAGATGATGGGAGTGGGAGTCTATCCGAAGGGACCGTTTTCGTAAGTGTGATTCCGGTAAATGATCCTCCCCTGGCAGTAGATGACGGGATAAGTGTGCCCGAGGATAGTCGCGATGTCTTTTTCAATGTCTTGGCAAATGACTTGATCGCTCCCGATGCAAACGAGATTCTGATGATTGAATCTGTAAGCCAAGGATCAAGCGGAGGGGCGGTCAGGATTGAGGGAGCGGGCCTGCGGTACACCCCGGCTTCAAATTTTTTTGGTATTGAGACGTTTCAATACGTTGTCAGTGATGGATCCGATGCTGTGTCAAACGGACTCGTGACTGTCACGGTAGTCAATGACCGAGCCGATGCTCCTGTTGTTCGCGATGACCGAATCTCGGTCGAGGAGGATTCGATGGCGAATCTACTCATGGTCCTAGATGATAATGGCAATGGTAGCGATTTTGATCCTGATGGAGATTCGCTAATGATTGTCGATGTGGGGTTTCTAAATGAGAGCACAGGCATGGCGAAAGTGAACGCCACGAGAACGGGTATTCTCTATACTCCTAGGAGGGATTTTGTCGGTAGCGAAACAATCAGATATGTGGTGTCGGACGGAGACCTTGAGGAGAGCGGGCTCGTATTTATCGTTGTATCGGAAGCAAACAATGATCCGCCGGTTGCCTTTGATGATTATTTCGAAGTCGCCGAGGATTCCGTAGCGAATAGGTTGAATGTCTTGGATGATAATGGTTTCGGGCCAGACTCGGATCCTGAGAATGATCTCCTTAGCGTTCGCCTCGCTCCTGGACGCCCCCCGGAAAGCGGTTCGGTTGAGGTTTCCCTCGACCAAATGGCACTCATCTATACACCTAATCCAAATTTCTCGGGGACTGACCGCTTCTCCTATTTTGCCAATGATGGAGTTGAAGATTCCCTGGGAAGTATTGAAGTCATGATTGTCAATGTTGACGACGACCCTCCCGTTGCGCGCGATGATCGAGTCGTCGTGCATGAGGATCAGGAGAATCAGATTCTAGAGCTTTTCAAAGATAACGGCTTTGGCCCTGATCTGGACCCAGAGGGCGCTCGTTTGACCATCGTCGGTGTGGAACGAATGGAGACCACCGTGGGCGCAATGAGCGTGAACACCGAAGGGAATGCCGTCTTGTATACGCCCGTTGGTAATTTTGTCGGTTCAGACTCATTTGCATATACGGTCTCAGATGGAACCTCCATTGCCAGTGCCGTTGTCTCGATTTTAGTCGAGAACAGTGACAATGATCCCCCAGTGACCGGTCATGATCAGTTTGTTGTGATTGAAGATGATGGCATCATAGAACTGGATGTTTTGGCAGATAACGGAGCTGGTCCCGACTTTGATCCCGAAGGCCAACCGCTAATGCTGGTTGGGGTTGATAGCGAAAGCCTTGGTTCTATATCCCTAAAACTGAGCGAGGATCAAACCACAGTCATCTACGAATTGCGGCCCGATTTTTTCGGAGTGGATGAGTTCCGTTACCGTGTCAGCGACGGTGAGAATTTTTCCGAAGGAACCGTGGTGGTTATCGTGACTCGAGGAGACAATGAGGCGCCCTTGGCTTTGGATGATAAGTTTTCTGTTCAAGAAGATTCGGTTGAGGCCCTGCTTCCAGTCATCGGGAGTGAGGGGGGGGGCGAAGATTCGGATCCTGATGGAGATCTCCTGAGAATAGTTGCTTCCCACGGACCCGGAAGTAGTGGGGGAAGCGTGAGGATCGCTGCGGGGGCACAGGCGCTGGTATACACGCCAAAACCAGATTTTGCTGGGGAGGAGTTTTTTTCTTATACGATCTCTGATGGGGCATTGACTAGTTCGGCACGCGTGATCATCAATGTTACTCCAGTTGCGGACCCTCCGCGAATCTCCAATCTTTCATCGATTGTCGCTATTCAAGGGGCAGACCCCATTACCCTCCCAATAGAGATTGAGGATATCGACACACCGCTCGCATCTCTTTCAGTTCGACTGGTTTCAAATGATTTGATTCTTCTGCCGCAAGATCAAATTCAGATTGATTTGGTCGGAGGTGTTTGGACTGCGACTCTGAAACCGGTCGATTCCGAATCAGGACTCGTAAATATTCGTGTCATGGTCTCCGACGGTGACCACGACACCGAGGCGTCCATTTTGTTAACAGTCGAGCCCGTCACAGTGTTTGAAGGGGAGGTTTCCGGGGGCTATTTGGGGGGAGGCGGAATCTTTGTCGATTTAAACAATGACGGGCTTCAGGGTGAAGATGAACCTGGAGGTAGGATTAGACGTAATAGCCGCTTTCGATTTTCTGCAGCCTCGGCCTTGGTCGATCGCAACGAAGATGGATTTCTTTCCGCTGCCGACGGGCACCTTGTAGTTGCAGAGGGCTTCGATTATCTGAGTGGGACGCTTCTGGGCTATGAAATGCGTGGGCCAATCGGTGCCTCTGTCTTGTCTCCCTTTTCATCAATGGTATCTGCTGCAATGGATGCAGATCCATTCCAATCACTGAGCGATGCGATTGATAGAGTAAGTTTTCTCCTTAGTATAGAGGATGGGACCCTAGGCGAACAAGGTCTCTTGGATATTTCTCCCGTAGCCATGCCGGAAGTCTCCGAAGGGGCTACCTTAAGTATCGTTCGGAAAATGGCCGCTTTGGACGCGCTCGTTTCTCAGGTCAACCGTTTAATCTCAGCTTCGGAGCCTACTGGCTCCCTGGATTTTTCACGAAAAGTCTTACAGTTCCTAGCGTCTGAGGAACAGCCACTCTTTGCGGGTGGATGTGCTTCAGTGAACCGAGTGCTAAACACGATGAATAGGGAGCTGCTGCGAGGGCTCAATGACGAGGTGATTGATTTTTCTGAGAAGATTATTTGCGCCCACTTGGGACGAATTAGCAGTGCAGACCTCGCAGGTGTGGGTAGACTACGAGCTTTTTCCGATATTCAAATCATGCACGATTTGAGAACGTTGGGAGCTGAGAATCGTGTGCCGGACGCCTTGTGGTTTCGATACTTAGATCCTGATATTGAATCTAAGATTCAAGCCTATCCGTTTTTTGATATTTCCATAGGGTTGAATCAAGAAGGAACTCTCAGATTCCTCGATCCGGTAGTAAGTGTGATAGAAGGTGGAGCGGCAGTCTCTCGGATTTTTGTTGTTCGTGATGGAGGAAGCCTTGGTGGGCTTGATGCCGCGGTATTGCCTCTAGCCAAGACCGCCAGCCAATCCGTTGATTTCTTGCAACAACCGCTACGGATTCGTTTTTCAGAAGGGCAGCTGTGGCAGGAATTGGATCTGGCTTCGGTTATTTTAGATGACTCGGTTTCTGAAGGCGAGGAGTTCGCGGAGCTTCGATTGTTCTATGGGGATGAGACAGATGATGAGGGGATTGCGTTGGTTCGAGACACCTCGCTTCTATCTATTATTGATAGTGACCATCAGGGGTATTTTGAGTTTGCCTCGAGTACGTTTGCTGGTGGTGAAGATGATGCTCAGTCCTTGGTTTTTGTTAAGCGAGGAGGGGGAATGGAAGGTGATGCTTCGGTTATTGTTAACCCTGTCACAGTCGACGGCGCGATGATGGCCGAGGGTGGGGGGGATTTTGTTGATGCCCCAATCTTGGTACAATTTCGCGATGGTGAGTTGATAAAGGGGGTTTCAATCCCGGTGATTCCAGACCTAATGGTTGAACCTGATGAGTCAATCGTCTTAGAGCTGCAGGCCAACTTTTCTGACAGCAGAGGCGCAGTGGCAATTGGCCTCCAGTCCCGATCCATATTCTCAATCATCAATGACGATTTCGATCGGGCGCCGACGATTGTTGATCTGCCACAGCTGATCGTCGCTGAGGACGGTACAATTATGGTGCCTTTGATTATCGGAGATGCTGAAACATCTCTGCAACTTTTGGATGTTCAAGCCGTGTCCTTAGACCCAAGCATCGTTCTCGTTGATAGCTTGGAATTCGATCTTATTGATACACAAATGGTCTTGGCTCTTCGGACAGTCCCCAATGCCGTAGGGCCGGCTGGAGTAAGAGTGAGTGTATCGGATGGAAACCAGAGCTCTTCTCAGGATCTCTCCGTTCTTGTAACGCCGATCAATGACGTGCCCCAGGTTTTCCTCGACGGTGATAATCATGCCCGCTTTGTCGAGGACGAGGCTCCGGTTCCCATTGCTTCAAGCATCAGACTGGAAGAGCTTGATGGAGACATGTTGGTCGGAGCACAGGTTTCATTTTCTGCTGGGTATCGTTCTGGAGAGGATCGCCTAATTTTTGGGGACGGGGGAGGGAGTATTACCGGTAGTTTTAACCGTGATACTGGAGTCTTGGCACTCTCCGGACAATCTACGGTGAATGACTATGAACATGCGCTTCGACGGGTTTTGTATGACAATCGAAGCGATAATCCAACGACGCTCTCTCGAGTCATCTCAATAACTGTGACCGATAGTGTTTCGACGAGTGAATCTGCTGAAACCGTGGTCGTGGTGGATGCCGTCAACGACCGGCCGTTCCTGGCGAGAACGGAACTTGATTCACTGGTTTACATTGAGAATTCAGATCCGGTCTTTGTCTCAAAGTCAATCTTGATCGTGACTGCCGATGATCAATTTTTCACCCAAGCGATTGCTCGGATTCGTGAAAACTACGTCAGGGATGAGGACATACTCGTAGTTACAGACGTTCCTGAGCCACTCGAGGTCTCAGGATTCGATTCGGAATCTGGTCACATTCTATTTAGTGGCAAGGGGACGCTTAGTGACTACCAAAACGCATTGCGATCAGTTCAATATCGCAATCTCAGTGATTCGCCAACCTTGGGGGAGCGGGTAGTGGAGTTTACTGTGACGGATGGAGAACTACAAAGTGAGCCAAAGGGACGATCGATTCGGGTGTTGCCGGTTGATGATCCGCCAGTCATTGAACCTCTGGAAAAATTAAAGATCCAATCCGGTCAATTTGGCTTAGTCCGGTTTAGTATCAGCGATCCGGACTCTCCCGTTGATCTTCCTCTGGCGACAGTGCAGAGCGAAAATCCCTCGTTGATAATCGGGTCGTCTATTGTGTTGCAGAACGTAGGAGAGCAATTCGAACTCCAGTTTCAGACGCGTGCGGGACAGTTAGGTGATGCTGAATTCACGATCATTGTTGAGACAAGAGAAAGTTCCGTGCGTGAGACCTTTCGTGTGACCGTTGTTCCAACAACGAATGCTCCCAGAGTGAAGGGTCCGTCAGCTTTGGAACTACGTGAAGATTCAGTCGGACGATTGAAACTGACGATGGTAGATGACGATGATGTTGCTCGCTCTTTGAATGTGACTTTTCAGGTTGATAATGTGGAATTGTTTCCACCGGGAACTATACTGCTGGAGCAGAATCTGTTTGATTTAGAATTCGAGTTGATTCCGGCGAAAAATAAATCAGGGGTTACCCGATTGTCTGTGTTCGTCTCGGATGCCAGCGAGACGGTCGAACACAGGGTCGAGGTTGAAGTCGTCGCAGTGAATGATCTGCCAACCCTTGAGGGACTCAATAATGCGGTCATTGATCCTGGGGCATCGCTCGAATTTAATCTCGTTCTTAGCGATGTTGAGAGTCCTATTAATCAATTACTCATAGGTCTGCGGCCTCTCGATCCAAGACTAAGTGACCAAGTGAGTTTTGAGGTGAGAGCCCAGGGTGATCAACGGGGCCTGAGGCTGAGTTTTGACGACACGCTTCGCGGGGTCTTGGCCTTCGAACTCGTTGTAGTGGACTCGGATGGTGGGACCGCCGTTCGTCCCTTTGAAGTAACGATTCGGGAGGCAATTTTTCAGCCTGAGAGCTTACGAATCGATCGACTCGATGATGGAAGAATTGAATTACGATGGGAAGGATCGGGGAGTCTCGCTATTGGTAATGGATTTGGTGGCCCCTTCTTGAAGATTCCCAATGCAACGAGCCCCTTTCAATTGCGCTCGGGAGAGGATCAAGAGTTCTTCAGGCTGGTCGATTGATTGCCGATCTGGTCGGTTGCAGTTCAAATGCTCTGATTCTATTGATTGAGCGACTCGATTCGTTGTATTGCTTCAACAGCCGCTTGGCCCACAGCTGGCGCAGGGTCGATGATCTTAGATTGGAGTCGTTCGATCACTGTGAGCGTTTCATGGCCGATGGCGCCCAAGGCGATTGCGGCAGCTTCTCTCACCTGTGATTCTTGATGATCTAGTGCGTTCAAAAGCGATGCGACACTGCTGCTTGCCGAAGCTCCAATGTTACCGAGAGCGGTGGAAGCCTTGGCGGCCACAGGCCACTCCTCATCTCTGAGAGCTCGTTCCAGCGCTTCAACGGCTGGAGCCGCTTCTGCGCCGATATTGGCGAGCGCATGGGCCGCCGGATTGCGCACCTGCCACTCGTCGTCGCCCAAAGATTCGATAAGGTCATGCACAGCGGGACTTGCTCCAGGACCAATGGCCGCGAGGCCTTCCGCGGCTCCTCTTCTGACGTGCCATTCTTCGTCGTAGAGTGCCTCGGAAAGCTCAGGGACGGCAGGTTCCGCTCCAGGACCGATTTTCGAGAGAGCAAAGGCCGCTGATTCTCTGACATGCCACTCTTCATCTTTTAGGAGCCGAGCCAATTCAGGGGTGGCTTCGACAGCCGCAGCGCCGTAGGACGCAAGGGCATCTGCGACAGGCTTGCGAACTTGCCACTCGTCGTCTTGGAGTGCGGCGGTGAGAGCTGGCACGGCTAGGGCCGCAGGGATATTGCTCCCGTTCAGAAGGGCGGCTGCGCCTCTTCGGATCTTCCACTCGCTATCAGAAAGATCGAGGATCAGTTTCTTGGCTCTTTGCGTGGGCCAGTCTACTGGCGGATTTGAATCGCCGCTCGTTGCCATCCCTGAAAGTTGTTCTCCGTTTCGCTCCGTGTTTATCGGGGACGAACCTGTTGCATTCAGGCGTTGCCATGCAGTCTCGGACGCGACAGAAACAGTTGTCTCGTTATTCTGAATCTCTTGGGAGGCAGTGCTAGGAATCGTTTGGGTGTTGTCTTCCTTCGGTTTCGAGCTTACCTGACGATTAGACCAATGATAGGCAAAGGGAAGGGTGGCTGCTAGTCCAAGTGCGAGGGTGCCTTTGATTTGAGATGCTGTCATGGCTGAATAGAGCGTGTTAAATAGAAGCGATGAGTGTGTGACGGTTGTTGCTGAGTTAAGCGCATTAATAGCGATTGTGCTTGTTGTCCCCATTGCGATCGATTTCGCCGCAAAGAGACTGCCGAGTAAAGCGGTTGTGTTGGCGTTGCTGTAGTTCGGTTGATCTCGATTTAAGAGTTGTCTCAATCGATCAACGGCTCTGGAAACCATTTTTTGGGCCGCATCATCTGACTTGCCAAATCGTCCCCCAATTTCTAGGTAGCTTGCCTTTTGATAATAACGCATCAGAACCGCATCGCGGTGGGGAGCGGACAGGGCTGATAAGGCGTCTTCGACCCGCTGGAACTCTTCTTCCTGAAATGCGGTTTGGCTTTCCATGATTTGCTTGAGGTTGGCATGGATGGCTTCGTGTCTCATTCGTGCGGCCTCTGTTCGTTGATATTTTCGCGTCTCAAAGATCGCCGTCTTGATCAGCCATCCGGTAATGGTGGGATGCTTGATCAGTTTGGAGGCTTTCCGAGCGAGGAGGGCGAAAACGTTCTGAACGATCTCTTGGGCTGCCTCAGGCTGTGACACTCGTTTGTGTACAACGCGAGCAACTAGGTCAGCATGTCGGCCCACGAGATCGCAGAAGGCCTCTTCTGAGTGGTCTTCCAGAAATTCCCGAAGGAGTTTGTCATCTTGATCGAGTGGCATGTTTCTTATCCCTGAACACCTTCAGATTGCGGAATCCGACGTCCGAGTGGCAACTTTTTCGATTTTTTTCGTCGGGAGTTAGTCTTGGGCACGGTTCAAGAGCACAACGCTAGGATACAAAAGACCATGAACGTAGAATGGGAATGTTGGAATGCGATTTTCAAACCCTTGATCGGTGCATGCATTTCAGATTCTGATCTTTTTCTTGTCGGATTCCGCATTTTGCGGGTTCCTAATTGATACCGAACAATGAAAGAAGACAGTCAATTGTTAGCGGATTTCTGCCGGAATGAATCTGAATCGGCTTTTGCCGAGCTGGTTTCACGGTATCTCGATCTCGTCTATTCAACAGCCCTGCGAATCGTCGGAGGTGATTGCGGACTTGCGGAGGATGTGAGTCAGTCGGTTTTCCTCCATTTGGCCCGACGAGCTGCGAGCCTAAATCCAGAGGTGCGGTTGGGTGGATGGATTCATCGACATACCTGTTTTACGGCAGCCAAGCTGGTTCGGACGGAACGCCGGCGGAAAAGAAGGGAGTGCATCGCGTTGGAACTTCAAGAAAATCAAGAAAAGGAACGATCTTCCTGGGAGCAGATTGCCCCTCATCTAGACGAATGCCTGGCTGAATTACGATCAGCCGATCGAGAGTCTCTAATCTTGCGTTTTCTCAATCGACGCGACCTTCGTGAGGTTGGGAAGGCGCTTGGGGTAAGTGAGGATGCGGCCCAAAAGCGAGTTTCTCGAGCCCTGGAACGGCTCCGGAATATCCTTGAGCGTCGTGGGCTGAGCATTGGTGGCCTATCGTCACTCCTCGTTGCTCATGCGGTCACCGTTGCTCCACTCCACCTTGGGGCGACGGTCGTCTCGCATTCTCTCGGAGGAAACGCTGTTTTAGTGACGCTTAGGTCACTCCTCGATCTAGTGCCAATGACGAAGCTTAACCTTTCGGTGCTATCCGTCGTGATTGCTGGGACCGTAGCCCCCCTCTTGGTGCACCACTACTATGAAGTTCAATTCCAGGCCCAAGAGGCTGCGCTTCATAGACAGACAGCCCGCTTGAAATCAGTGTCCCTTTTCCCGCCTGCACCGGATCGGCCATTGGCGAGGGTGCGATTGCCGCTTTCTGCGGAAGAACGTTCTGAGCTCATGCGTCTTAGAGGCGACGTTGGGAGAATGCGCCGGCACCTAGTAGCCCTTGAAACCTCATTGAGCCTGCCTCCGTCCCCAAGAAACCGGCACGAGGTCCTGGCTGCGATGACGCAACACTATGAGTCTCGCGTGTTGGCTCTCAAGGACCGCTTTGTGTCTCATCCTGCTGAGAGCGTTCCGGAACTACAGCTTCTCTCCGATGTTGATTGGCTCTTTCTTGCTGGAGAACAATCCGGCCTCGACGAGCAAGCGAGGCAACGCTTGATGAGTAAGGCTCGCACGATGGCTGAATCGGAATTCGGAAATCGTTTTCTCAAGCCAGCTCTAGATCAATTTGCCTCCGATCACCCCGGGGTATTTCCGGCGGCGATCACGCAATTGGTGGACTATTTGCCTGAAACGATTCCCGCCGGCATCCTCGATCGCTGGAAGGTGATCCAGACGAGTCAATTTGCTCCCATACTCCGGCGCCAGGTCGATGAGGACGATTGGGTTATCACACAACGAAGCCCAATTAATGCAAGTCTGGACCAGCGATATGTCCTAGGGTTGCAAGGGCGACATTTATTTTCTGACGGCCCTAAGGAATTCTGGAACGACAGGCACCGGGAAGGGCGGTGATTACTAGGTAGCAGCGGGACGATTCGGGACGAGTCATGAAAGTAATAGTAAGGAGTTTGGCAGTAATCGCCGGAGGGTTTGGGATTTTGTTCGCTTGGAAGATAGGAGCTGACGGCGAACTCCGCTGGCAGCAGAATGATCGGCGATTGTCGCACCTAATGAGAGAAGGCCCAGGGCTTGCGTTGCCGATTGAGAAGGTATCTCAAGACGTCCCTTCGAGTCCTGTGCCTCTTCCGATTGATCCTCGTCGGCGAGAGCTGGAACGTCTGCGCCTAGAATCTGCGAGCCTTACTGAAACGCTCGAGCGATTGAACGAAGAGCGAGACCATGAATCAAATCGCAGGAGAGAATCGCTGGCGGCTTCAGAGCGGATCTCTTTTGGTGTGTCTTCAATTCAAACGGTGCCTAGTGGAAGAGATCGAGTAAAGTATCAGGCAGATCTTGAAGCCTTAACCACTCGGAAGAGTGTTGCTCGCCGATTGAGTTCAGCCCTTAGGCTGTTTGCCAGAGCCAATGACGACATCATTCCAAGTAGCTTGGCCGAGGCGCGTCCTTTTGTCGAAGGAGACCCCGCGAAGGCAGGGATTGGTGACTTCGATCTTGTGTTTTCAGGAAGGATGAGTGAGATCGGAAGAATCCCCGCGAACGCCGTTGCCTTGATTCGCGAAAGGGATCCTTGGCAAACGCCTAGTGGCAATTGGGCTCGGATTTACGGGATGCTTGGCGGTTTTATCCGTGTCGTAGAATCGGATGATGGTTTTGTGACGTGGGAAGGTGCCCATGTCGTGCCTTCAGCCGTTCCATAGAGGATGCCGGTGGTAGAGAGTCTTACGAAGCCTCTCTCTTGAATTCAATGGGGGAGACTGGAATCGGTCGTCAGTTCTGTTCCTGCCAGAGAGTTGCTAGTTTGCGAAGCGGCGCTTCAGTCCTCTTCGTTCTTCAGCAACCTCAATAGAGTCGCGGAGTGGAGCGTCGCCGCGAGATCGTTTCTACGGCAATGAGAAGGTCCCATGGATTCTCGTCGCCAAGACCTTTCAGGGCAAGATACTCGATTTCTAATCCTGGATCGCTCCTCGGTTCCGCGACGGAGAACCCAAGGGCTGGTGATGGCCGGTGGATGAGTTCGGTGCGGCGTGGCCAATGATTCGTGCTTTTTCCATCAAACTTGGAGAAGCTATTTGGAATTCCTTGGATTGCAGTGGCCTTAGGTAACTATCGAGTGCGAATAGTTGTGTTTGTTCTTAGAGGGGAGGTAGAACGATTGGGAGAAAGGGAGGTATGTCGACGTTGGTTTCAAGGTCACCGCTCAAAGCCCGGCCGGATCTGAACGTTGTCTAGTTCGGGTGTGCCAACGGGGGCATCCCAGGCGTTGCCGACTCTTACCGTTCCTTCGTATTGTCCATAGAATTGTCCCCAAATGAGTTGGCTTGGTTTGGATCCGGAGGAATGTCCGTCGACGTAGACCGAATAGACACGTTGGTTGTGTTTTCCGTGTTGGGATTGGAATCGATGGTTCGTTCCATCGGCGGGGGCTTTACGCCGGGGGTAACTATTGCTGGCCCAATAGTGGTCGAGCCATGCACCGTCGGCTTCTTCATTGCCAATGCCGCCACCGATCTCACTGGGATCAGAAGAGCCACCGATTTCTGTGACCGCAATGGTCTCGGTGGGCCGTTTGATCCATGACTGCTTTCGAAAGCTTGCTTGTCCACGAGTGAAATCCAAACCAAAGACACCCAAATAATTAAAACCATAAGAGAGAAATCCGGTGTATTTGGGATCGAAACTCCCGGCTTCAGTTTTGTAGAATAAACCTCGTTTCTTGGTCGGGCAGACCCAGATTTTGGGAGAATTGAGGTAGGGATCGAGTTGGATTGCCGGGGTCTGTTGCCACTCTCCACCGGAATTGAGGCCGGCTGCGTTTTGGTAGGGGCCTCGCGCCCAGTCTTTGTCAGGGACATTGCCGTCATTGTCGTCGACATACATGGTGAACGAAATCCCAATCTGTCTGGTATTACTAAGACATCTTGCTCCTTGGGCTTTATTCTTTGCGTTACCCAGAGCGGGCAGGAGCATTCCCGCCAGGATCGCGATAATCGCGATGACGACCAGCAATTCGATTAAAGTGAAGGCCGAGGCTCGAAGCGCTTGTTTGCTGAGATCCATTGGGCAACGGATAGTGTTCGCTGAAGAGGATGTCAAATGTACAATGAAGATCGCTGCCAGAAATTGTTTGGGCATTTGACCTAGGCCGTTGCAGTTTGAACTCCGAGAGTAGCTTTCAGACTAGCAATCTTGGGCTCGATTCCGTCAGCTCACTGGCTTGGAAGATCGCCATCGATGCCGGGCGGTCGATTCCGAAAGTGATTGAAAGTTAGTGAGCGATTCACGGGTAACCGTACCGTATTTCGTTGTTTGGATTTTACAACCACGGCAATGAATTCAGCGTTTAGACGTTTTGGGCAGGCTTTGATTTTTCTGTTCGCTCCGAAACAGGAATCTGTATTTCTGGAGGACAAGGAACTCTTTGGGGCGAAGGAATGAATGTCGACGACATAAAGGCAACGGACGTTGGTTGGAACCGTCGGGGAGTCAAAAAAATCGGAAAAAACGCGAGTCAGTTCTGGTGTTATAGCGAAACTAAGGGGTCATGTTGACTTCTGCGATTGGGGATAATGAGTTGCTGAATGGGGAGGAGGTTCTGGGCGACGACTGCCTCCAAAACGTCCTTCTTGCTGAGTAAGATGATGCCCACAGGATTTGGGTAACCAGCTGGATCAACAGACTTAAGCCGTGGATGTTCGCAGATCCGGCTGACGTGGCAATTTCGAGCGAGCGGAAATTCGCGACCCACACCTTTCTTGAGCTTCTGTCGCCTGCTGGTTCCTAAACCTAAGAATCACCGCGTATAAACCCTGAGACACTGTTTGAGTAGATCCTGAAACCTCAGCAAGAGATCGTGTCAGTGATCGATACCTGAACTCATGGATCAATTGGCCGCCCCATAGACTATGGACTCGAGGCCGTGAAAACGCTTTCCCGAAGACTCGTCGATTGGATGGAGGAGATCGTTCCGATGTGGCGAATTGCGAGGAGCAACCGGATTACTGAGGGCTTCCATCACAAAATGATACTCATCCAACGAGTCGCCTACGGATTTAGACACTTTGAAGATTACCGTCTGAGAGTCATTGCTCAATGCGGCTAATTCGGAGAACCAGAATCCAACCAAGAATACAAGTCCCTATTATTTGGTGTAGACCCCAAATTTCTGAGATGGTGGAGAGTAATTAGGAACCGGAAATGAGAATGGCGACCCGTACGGGAATCGAACCCGTGTTACCGCCGTGAAAGGGCGGTGTCCTGGACCGCTAGACGAACGGGTCGCTCAGGGACGGCGAATATACGGGTCCTGGCGATGGTGTCACGTAAAAATTCTCTAAAATCTTCGCTTTATTTCAATTTGCTTTTTCTATGGTGAAATATGGGCGTTTTCTTGAACCCTGACCGCTATTCAATCACGAAGGTATTGGCGGATTGGAGGATGTTTCTGCCTTAATCGGTTTGGGAATCTTGTTGTGCAAGAAGCTTGAGCTCTACGATTTTTCGGTATCGAAACTTCATTCAGCGATTGATTGATATTTGGCGGGGCGATATCGACGCGTTGATCTGATTTCCAGCTCGTAGTGATCGTGGCTTAGCCTCGTCGATTTCTGTGGCTATTGTTGGGACAGCTCTCGTTGGACATGTTTACTGCGTGTGTGAATGAATCGAGCGATTCTAGCGTTGTCTCGATCTAGATTCGCGATATCAGCGCGACTTGCAACGTTTCGAATGAGCGCGGTTAAAGCGGTTATGTGATGAATCAAGAACGGTTCGTTTAAAACTGATCGAGTCAATTCTCGGTATCGATCGACGTAGCGGTCTCGATAGTGTTGGTGTTTCATGAGCCGCCGAACTAAAGGGCGTTCCATCCCCTCATCACCGTGGCGTCGATAGGGCAGTTGGCTGTCGAACTGAGTGAAAATCGAGGAGCTTGTTCCACGATCACGATTCCATACCCAAGGTTGTGCAAACACGGCATCCATATCCCAAGGGATGATCGACCACTTGTTCGTGCTCGGATTCAGGTAGATCCAGTAGTTTTTAGGGCGCCCCGGATAGCCATCCCAATGCACGATGAAATTGGCCACTACCAGGTAACTGATGAGAGCATCGACATCGACTCTAGCTTCGAAGAAGGCAGGGATCTGCGCATCAGATATCTGGTTCAATTCTCTTGTAAAATTGACGATACTCGACGGGTCATCTTTCGAGACTCCGGAGCGGCTCATTTTTTTGTTGTAGCTGTTCTTGTAGTCGGAGGGATCGGGGCCTAGATAGGTCAGCTCTCCGAAGCGTCTGTTTCTGACGTCATCGGGTGTGTCGTAGCCGATCTTGTAAAGGTCGCCTTGGTGTTCTGAAAATTGTGCTTCTAGCCACCCTTTGTTATCGGGGTCTTCGAATTGCAAGTACAGTCCGTGGTCCACGCCGTTCACGCTAAGCATCACGTGATGAGGTATTGCCGCAGGGACCCCGGCAAAGTGCATCAAATCATATGCTAGCTTCTGCCGAAGGTGAGGTTCGTAATTGAAATTCCATTCTCGACGATCCTGGTATCGGGAGTCCTTTGAAAACTTCACCTTCCAATTGCGCGTGCTGCCTGCCTCGATCATCTTCATTAGCGCGTAGGCTCCCCGAAAGTTGAGGGCAACGTCCTCGAATGACTTCCCTGAGGCATCGGTAAATGTCCCCTTTACGTCCTCTGCTCGATAGGGCGAACGATTCAGCGATCGAAGATTTTCCCGTGAGATGTTGATCGATACACGAGGCACCGTCGTGGGGAGCTCGATTAATGGGGCGCCTAGTGGGGCAAGGACAGACGGTGAGGTGCCGCTCACTTCCACTGCTGTGGGTGATAGTCCAGTTTCCTCTGAGCAACCGGAAAATAATGCCAGGAGTGCGAAAATCAATAGTCCCATGAGACGACCCATGGATTTGTTATAGCAACATCGGATCAGACGTCGAGGAGACTGTGAATCGGAGGCTGTTTGATAAGGTGCTCGTTATTTTGAGCGAAACGTATTCAAAAGGTCGAATGCAGTGCGATACGGTCTCGATTGTTGATTGTGGGCACGCATTATGCTGTTCTTACGGCTATATTACGGCAGCCGAAACGGGATGGAGGGTATCTATCCCTACCGGGCTGATTTAGCCACTAGATATGTTTTTACGTACGAACGTTTCCCCTCGCGGTGATAAGCGACCGAGCGATTTGCTTTTCTTAGTCTTGCTCGCTCTTTGTTGGAGCCTAGCTCCGTCATCATATGGTGCGACGTCACCGCTTTTAAATCCTGAAGACCTGATTGCCGTATGGGAATTTGATGATGACGGTTCGCCTTCACTGACACGGGACGCTGTTTCTGGTCTTCCGTTGCTTATTGAAGGGGATGCCGTTCTCGGGGCACCTGGTTCTGGTTTTTCGGGGGAGGCTGATGACCGCGCGCTCGATTTGGGTGCGACGGGATCGGCCAATCAGCTGAACCATGGGATTGTCGACTCGACAACTCCTGGGGGGGGTGAATTTCTCGAGTCCGTCAATGCGGCGACGGCAGAGGATCAACTGAGTGTGTCGCTTTGGCAGCGTTGGCATTCGGGAGGCGTGAGAAATAGCTCCACGATCTGGTTTCGATCGCCGTCAGCAGGAAGTGGCGACCGGGGGCTACAAGCCCATTTGCCTTGGGGAAATCAGATTCTCTACTTCGATACCTCGGGTTGTTGTGGGGCGCCACAGACTCGTTTGAATGGTACGATCGATGGATTGGGGGGAGACTTTGACTGGACGGAATGGCACCACGTTGCCCTGATAAAGCGCGGTTCGCAGAAACAGATTTGGATTGATGGTGCCTTGTTGCTGAATCAGTCCTCTGGAGCCGCTCCTTTATTGACGGACTGGACGGCGCTCGTCGTTGGGCATTCTCCTTCCGAGCCGCAGTATGCCTTTCATGGAATGGTTGATGAGTTATCGGTATTTGGTGTCGCATTGGATGCCGCTCAAATTCAATCCCTTGCCCAAGGTCAATCTCCCTTGTCTTTGGCGCAAGCCATTGAAGATCGTCCGCCTCGTGTAACTCCGTTATCGCCTGAGCCAGATGCGCGATCGATCGATTTGAACACGGTTATTGAGCTGAATGTTTCGACCTTGGCCCCCAATGAAATCGCTCTCGAAACGATTCGAGTTTGGGTCAATGACAACGATGAATCGATGAACGTTCTCGTCGAGGGCGCGCCCGAGGAACTAAGCGTGCGATTGAATTATCCCTTCTTGGCAAATCAACTCTATCGCGTGCGTATCGAAGTGGCTGATACAGCCGGCCGGGAGACTTCCTTCAGCTGGTCGTTCGATACCATTGAGAATCAGAACATCGCGTTGAACGCGCGTGCCTATATGATGCGCTTCAACGAAGGGCTACCGCCGACTTCCAACGGAAATGACGGCAATGTCAACACCCATACGGAATCTACCCAGCGAGCCGTGGGTTCCTATTGGGAAACGGATCTTGAGGGCATCTACGCGATTAGCGAGGTCCGGGTGATCGTACCGAGGGCGTTCCGTTCACGGATGTCCCATGCGACGGTTAGGCTGTATGATGGGGCGCATCAATCGGTCTATTCAGAGCACCTGCGTGGGAGTTCTGGGAGTTGGTCGATCGCGGTGCCGCCGGATGTTCATGCTCGGTATGTTCGAGTGGGGTATGAGAACAAAGAGCGATCCGAATCCGGTACTTTTTGGTACTTGGGATTATCCGAGTTGGAGGTGTATGGACGTCCGGAGGCTGAGGTGGGTATCCTTGATTTCGTATCTGACCGGCAGCAAATCAACCAGGGCGACACAATTAACCTACAGTGGCAAGGAGGCCAATTGAATCAACTCGAACTCTATCCAGGACCGCTCTTATCTCTAGGGGCGGACGAGCGTCCAGAGCAATCGAGTGTGCTCAATCTTCAGCCCATCGAATCGACTGAGTATCTTCTTCTAAGCTCCACTCCAGGGCCCAACCATGTCCGATTCGTAAGCGTCACCGTGGACGGTGAAGCACTTCAGCCTTCGATCTCGGAGTTTGTCGCGAGGAATCGACTCTCCCTTCGCAATACTCGAAACGAGACGCCTGATTGGATTGAGGTCCACAATCCCAGAGATGCCCCACTCGATATCGGTGGCTATGGCTTGAGTGATGATAGGATGGCCTTGATGAAGTGGTTATTTCCTCCCGGGACGATCATCGATGCTCACGGATTCCTCATCGTTTTTGGATCGAACGGGAATGCCGGCAATTTGGAGGGCGAGGAATTACACGCGTCATTCAATCTAAACACGACGGGTGAGTCCTTGTTCCTCACAGCGCCTGAAGGGAGCCGCATCGTCGACAGTATCGAAAATTATCCTCCGCAAAGGGAGGACCTTGCCTACGGTCGGAATCTCAACGGAGAATGGACCTTTATCCTACCGACGCCTGGGAGGATTAATGAAGGAACAAGCTTTGAAGGATGGCTCAATCCCGTCGATTACAGCCATCAACGGGGATTCTATCAAGATGCGTTTACCCTTGAACTAACTCATCCCAATCCCCCAGACACCAGGCTCCTCGTGTCATTGGACGGATCGGAGCCGTTGAGCGATCACGGCGGTGCGATTCCGATCTCCACTACCCAAACCGTAAGGGTTCGAGTGCATAAACCTGGCTATTTCAGTCCGCGGACACAAACCCATTCTTACTTCTTTCTCGATGATGTCCTGGCGGCGAGCAACATGAATCAAACGATTGTCCGGGACCGACGCTATCGTGATCGAATGATGCAGGGGCTCACAGATCTTCCCACGATCAGCATCAACATTCCGGAACTACCCGATGATTGGAATGAGCGTGAAGCCTCGGTAGAAGTCTTTCTTCCTCATTCGGACGAGGCGATTCAGGCAAATGCAGGCCTGAAACGCTTTGGGGGCGCATGGACAAATTTTGCTAAGAAGAATTATCGTCTCAAGTTTCGATCTGAATATGGGCAGCGGAAACTCAAGGTTCCTTTGTTCAAAGGATTCGAGAAGGGGTTTCTCACCGCTGACGATTTCGATGAGATCGACCTGCGGGCTGGGGGGCATGACATGAATTCTCGAGGCTTCTATATGTCTGCTCGGTTTACCGAGGACACGATGTTAGAGATGGGTAGTCTCAATCCTCACGGTCGCTACGTTCATCTTTATTTTAACGGGGAGTACTGGGGGCAATACCATGCCCGTGAGCGATTGACCGATGCCTTCCTCGCGGACTATCTGGGAGGTTCATCCGAAGACTACGTCAATATTCGTGGGAACGACAATGCGGGTAGCAGCTTTGTACCAGGCACTCCTGACCCGGTGAATCGAGAACCTTGGGAACATGTGCTCTCTAATACGGGCGCGTACGAGCAGATCAAGGATTGGGTCGACCTGCCGCACTTTATCGACTTCATGTTAATGTGGAACTACGGGAATGCTGAGACGGAGTACCGAGCTGCGGGACCGATCATCCCTGGGAGTGGCTTCAAATTCTGGCTGGGAGATGCGGATGGGCATATTCGATTAGCCGGCGACCGGACCGGTAACTCCGGGCCAGCAGGGCTCCTCGGGGCCCTACGTCAGGAGGCTCATCCTGAATTCATGAACTTGTTTGCAGACAGGGCTTACCAACATCTCTTCAATGAGGGAGCCTTGACGGCGGAGCGGAGTATTGCACGGCTCCAGACGCGATTGGATGAAGTTGAGCATAGTATTCTCGTGGAATCGGCTCGATGGGGGTATCGATCTCCAAATAGCTGGCAATCGGCCTCGCAAGATGCCATTGCCAATATTTTACCTGCGCAAGGCCCCAACTTGATCTCTAGACTTCGGAGCAGGGGGCTTTATCCTTCGATTGACGCTCCTGTGCTGAGTCAACACGGTGGCGTGCTTGATCCGAATCAACCGATCACGCTTCAATCGTCCGCTCAAGAACTCTACTACACGCTCGACGGGACCGATCCTCGGCAAAGCGATGGGAGTGTGGCGCCAAGGGCCCTGAGTTGGCGTGGGGTGGGGGCGACCTTGATTCCCCTCAACACAAGTTGGCGGTACTGGGATCGAGGGACATTGCCTGATCCGAGCTGGACGAGCTCAGATTATCAGGATGATCGATGGTCTTCCGGACGTGCCCCTTTGGGATACGGTGATCCCGGGATGGCGACCGTCTTGTCCTTTGGGCCCGATGGGAATAACAAGCATGTGACGAGCTATTTCCGGAGAACCTTTGATGTGGATGATCCCGAGGCCCTTGGTGAAATCGTGGCTGAGCTTGTTCGTGATGATGGCGCCCTTGTCTATCTCAATGGAACAGAAATTATTCGCGATGGTATCCCTCAGGGCCCCGTCACGAATGCCACGCTTGCCAACCTAACAGCTGGTGGAGGGGACGAATCTGCAGTCCGTGCCTTTGCCGTGCCCAGTGCGCTCTTGGTTCGAGGGCAAAATGTGATTGCCGCCGAGGTGCATCAAACATCAAGAACCAGTTCCGACCTGCGATTCAATTTCGGATTGAAAGGTTCGTCGGCCGTGGAACTCCGAATCACTGAAGCGACGACATTTAAGGCTCGCGCCCGCAATGGCTCGATCTGGAGTGCGCTCTCGGTAGCCCATTTTATTGACGAACCGGTTCGGATTCCGGAACCTGGCGACATCCTTATTTCGGAGATTCATTATAATCCCGCCGGATCAGATGATTTCGAGTTCATCGAGCTCTATAACAGCAGCGAATTCCTGCTGGATCTTTCGAGCCTCACGTTCACTGATGGCGTCGAATTCCTGTTCCCTGAGCGGAGCTTTCTTGATCCCGGTTCGGTGGGCGTCGTCGTTGAGAATATTGAGGCCTTTAACCAACGTTATGCTGATCCGACTTCAGAGCTCTATTCTCCGAATCTAACCGTCTACGGTCAATGGACGGGGCAGCTATCAAACCGAGGTGAAACGATTCGGCTATCGATCGGCAATGAAAGCGCCTTGGCGCTTACCTATGGCACGCGTTCACCTTGGGGCGAAGACGCCGATGGTGAGGGAGCAAGTCTTGAACTTGTTGCGCCTGAATTAAACAGCGCTGATCCACTGTCTTGGATGGCAACGACGAAGGGGGGATCTCCAGGGCGTGCGTTTGAATTCGATCTTACTCCCAGCCTAGCGCTTCAGATTTTGTTCTCGAGTGAACCTGGCGTCTTGACCCTTGAATTTATGGCGGAACAAGGAGGCTCGTATGAAATCCTGTTTACCAATGATCTTCTTCTGGGCGAGTGGTTTCTCTTTGATCAAATTACTGATGTCTCTGATGGGGTCGTTTCGATCCCTTTCTCGACAGAGCTTACCAGCGATGGAGGGTTCTTTCGGGTCCGTCGCCTGCCTCAGTAGAGCGCGACGACAAATATGTTTCGCAGGTTTCCTTTGGAACGCCACGTCTGATTTGAATCGCTGAGGTGAGGGGGCATCTCTGGGATGCATTCATTGTTTTGCGCTGTTTCAGATCAAATTCTTTGGCGCGCACGAGATTTTTTCTCAAGTGAATCGTCGTGTGGCTTCTTCAATCTTCGAAGAATCAAGACTTGGAGTCGAAGGCCGCCTTGAATTGCTCTTCGAGCCAATTACCGGTCGCATCAACCGTTCCGATGAAGAGGGCGCTAGGGAAGATTTCTGAATCCTCGATCGTGTCAGATAGATCCGCGTCGGATCCGAGATGAAAGAGGAGCAAGAAACGACCATAGTCAGAGCTATCAACATCGCTATCCGAGGGGGCATTCGAGAAGCCTGCAGAATTCACTCCGCCTGAATGAGAGACCATGGAGGAATTGTTGCCGAAGCCAAGTGCGACTACGAGATGGGTGACATCGGGGTCCAGACCGGTGATGGCTTGGAGTAAGCCTGAGTCGGGGGCGCCGAGATTCTTAGATTCGATGATAGAAAAAACGAGGTCAGTTGTGATGGGGACTACCGTTCCGACGCCCGTTGGCGGATCATTATAAGCAAGGTTTGGGGGGCGTGCATTCCCTAGGTCGTTCGCCGATGGAATGCCTCGAACGCGTTCCATCCCCGCCTCCGCAAGGGCGTTGACGATGGCAGAAGAGGCTTTAAAAAAATGAAGATATCCGTCGGAGGTTGTCCGATCTCCGTCAAGTCCTTTTAATTCCCTTGGGAGTTGAGAGAAGAAACCGCCGGTGGTCGCCACGCTTGGGCCCACAGTGGAAACATCTCCTACGTGGGTATCGCTCAGCGTAAGGAGATCCAGGTCTTGAGGATAGTCCCCATTAACCGCCTTGAACAGTCGTACGCCTCGATCGATGGCTGCCATATCAAAGGTGGAACGTCCCTTCGCCATGTTTTCGTCAAGGCGGTCATAGGTGTACACTGCTGCACCGCCAATCGCCGCGATGATGGCGATGACGATCATGAACTCCAGCAATGTGAAGGCACCTTCGCCTTCCGTTCTTTTCTCTGTTTCCGTCGTTCTCATTATGAGGGATATCGGCGAGTTCAATGGCAAATTGCGGGGGGGAGTGGTGGTCCCATAGAACTGTTTCACTACTGCTAGGGAGAGAACTAGTTTCGCCCGTGCTTGTGGATCGGTCGCGGCGAGACTCTGACAGATGAGTATAGTGTGTGTCCACTGAGGACTCTCGAAGGTGAGGGTTAGAGGTCGGTAAGTCGGTTTTCAGTGGCAAAAATCGTTAAAGGGGAGAGCCGACTGAGTTCGAGATCGTCCTGTGCGAGCGGGGCTGGACTCAATCTTCGCTCGTCGCTACGCTCCAAGAATGTCCCATTTAGTGCGCGTTCTAGTTGTCCTGGCTGTGATAGTTGCCCGAGTTCCTGCGAGGGCTGAGGCGGGTAATCCCAATATCGTGTTTGTCCTCGCTGATGATATGGGGTGGAATAATTTGGCCTGCTATGGCAGTGATCTGCACGAAACTCAGAACTTGGATCGACTTGCCACGCAAGGAATCCGCTTTACTGATGCCTACGCGGCTAGCCCAGTGTGTTCGCCCACTCGTGCATCCATCTTGACTGGCAAATCTCCGGCTCGTTTACACATGACTATTTGGCGAGAAGGCGCGGCGCAGGGGCAGCCGAACCGGCCTCTCGGGACCCTGTCTCTTA
>OJGU01000388.1_pt1 | contig 26940 bp, 22 predicted proteins | sample 1594741 | NCBI WGS metagenome assembly OJGU01 (sample SAMN05416841, study PRJEB24817) | seawater metagenome | isolation source: Sea water | place: Canada:Atlantic | collected 2013-07
CTCGGGGCCCGCCGGCAAAGAAGACCGCTGCCAAGAAGACCGCTGCCAAGAAGACGCCGGCGGGCCCCGAGTTCTCGAAGTTCGGACCGGAGATGCTCGGCTTCCTCGTCGAGTTGGGGATGAACAACGACAAGGTCTGGTTCGACGAGCACAAGGCTCGTTACGAGGCTCAGGTCCGAGAACCCGCGCGGGCATTCGTCCGCGCGGTCGCACCGCGGCTCGAGAGCATCTCCAAGCACTTCGTCGCGAGCGACAAGAAAGTCGGCGGCTCGATCATGCGGGTCTACCGAGACGTCCGGTTCGCGAAGGACAAGACTCCCTACAAGACGAACGTCGGGATCCACTTCCGACACGAGGTCGGAAAAGACGCGCACGCGCCGGGCTTCTATGCGCACATCTCCCCGGAGGGACACTTCGTCGGTGTGGGAATGTGGCGGCCCGAGTCGTCAGCGCTGGCCTCCATCCGCTCTCGTATCGTCGAGCATCCCGACGCCTGGACCGCGGCGACCCGCGGCGACGAGTTCACGAAGCGGTTTTCGCTCGGAGGCGAGAGTCTCAAGCGTCCCCCCAAGGGCTTCGACGCGGACCATCCGCATATCGTGGACCTCAAGCGAAAGGACCACATCGCGGTGGCCAACCTGACGGACGAGGAGATGCTTGGAGACGGCGTCGTGGACCGGATCGTTGGCCTGTTTGAGTGCGCGCTTCCGTACATGGCGTTCGAGTGCGCTGCACTCGGCGTGCCGCTGTAGCGGTTGGCCCAGCTCTGGGTCCGGGCGGTTCCCGCTCGCGGCCTTTGCCAACGAGAAAAGGACGACGCCCGGAGGCGCCGTCCTTTCTTTTCGGAGCGATGACCCTCGGCTACTCGAGGGTGATGAACAGGCACCACTCGTCGAGCGTGCCAGTGTCTCCACCCACTTGGTCGTCGACGGTGAGCGTCCATTCACCGGCAGAGGCTCCGCCGTCGTACACGCTCAGCGACGCATCCGGGATGATGTTGCCTTCGATGCCCACAGGCGCGATGCAGGCGCTCCCGACCAGGAAGTCACCTTCGTCGTTGAAGGTCGTCAGGACGTCATCGATGCCGCCGCAGTTGTTGTCGCTCAGGGTGTTCTGCAGCGCGAGGTCGTCGGCGCTCAAGGAGATCTCGAGGTCGCCGGTGAACGTGTGGGTCACGTCCAAGTAGACGTCGACGTCGGCGATGACTCCGATGTCTGGGATGGTGATGGTGTCGGTGGCAGGCGGGAGCAGGCTGTCGAGAGCAGCTCCGGGGCTCGAGCAAACGACGACGATGTCGTCTGAGCACTCGCTCTCGTCGAACGAGGTGCAGTCTGCGCCACAACCCAGCGGGCCGCCGGCGAAGCCCTGCGACTGACAGGTCGTTCCGCCGTACTCGGAGAGGTCGCAGACCTCGCCCGCATCGAGCGTTCCGTTGCCACAGTCATCTCCGCAAGCAGCGGTGTCGTACTGACAGGTGACGGGGTCGCACGCGAGCGTGCCGCCACCCATGCCCAAGGAGAAGCAGGTGTCAGGGAGAACCGTGCCGTCGCACTCTTCGCCGAGCTCGACGAAGTCGTTGCCACACTCGGGAAGCGTCACGTTGAGGACGTAGTCGCCGAAGCCACCGAAGCGACCGTCGACGATGAGGGTGACCTCTTGGTCCTCGACCATGTTGATGGTCAGCAGCGAGTCCAGTCCATCGCCATCGTCATCGTCACACTCAATCTCGGTCCCCACGCAGGTCGCGCCATCGTAGTAGTACAGGACGGTGTCGAACGTGGAACCGTTGGTGTCGAAGACGTAGTTTCCGGCCTGCGGCGCGGTGAACGTGTATGCCACGTCGTTGGAGTTGCCCGGTCCGCATGAACCGGAGCTCGCGTCGGTCTCGAACTCGGTGTTGCCCGTGACCGTGATCGGCAGGTCTTGGCCAAGGTCGAAGTCGGGGCACTCGTCAAACGCGATGTTGACGTCGTAGTTGCCCGAGGCTCCGTTGATACCGTCGACCACAAAGAGCAGCTCGTCGTCGGCCGCCAGGGTGACGTTGAGACGCGAGGTCGTGTCCATCGCGTCGTTGTTGCAAGCCAGCTCGTTGCCGCCACACGCGTCGAGCGTGTAGAGCACGGTGTCGAACTCGGAACCGGCGGTGTCGATGGTGTAGACGCCGGCCTGGGGGGCGGTGAAGGAGAACGAGGTCCCCGAGGCACCGGCGCCGCCACAGCTGCCTGCGCTGGCGTCGGGCTCTCCGACGGTCGAGCCTTCGAAGAAGACGGGCAGGGTGTTGTCGAGGACGAAGTCCGGGCACTCGTCGCGGTCGACGGTGACGGTGTAGTTGCCCTCTTCCAGGTTCGCGCCGTCGACAGCCACGATGACTTCCTGGTCGGCGGTCATCAGCAGGTTGAGGTGCGAGGTCTCGTCGCTGAGGACGTTGTCGTTGCAACCGAGCTCGTCTCCGCCACATCCATCGAGGAGGAACAGGACGGTGTCGAAGTCCGAACCGGCGGTGTCGAACGTGTACACGCCGTCGGTGGGCGCGGTGAACGTGAGCTGATCGTCGTTCGCCGTGTTGCCGCCACAGGCGCCGAAGACGGTGTTGTCGGTGCCAACCGTGGTTCCGGTCAGCATCGTCGGGACGGTGTTCCCAAGGTCGCCGTCTGGGCAGCCCCCGGCGAAGAACGTGACCTCGAGGTCGATGGCGCCGCCACCGAGCGCGAAGCCGTCGAGCACGACGGTGACGTCTTGGCCGGCCGTCAGTGCAACGTTGACCTCGGCGTCAGTGGTTCCGGCGTTGATGTCCTCGTTGCAGTCGAGCTCGGGCCCGCCGCAGGTGCCGTCATAGACCGCGACCAGAGGATCGACCGCGCCGTCGGGGCTGCTCGCCGTGAAGAAGTAGGTGCCATCCGCAGGGGCCGTCAGTGTGTAGGACACATCCGGCGCCCCGCCGCCACCACAGGAGTTGGTGAACTCGGAGTCCTCACCAAGCGTGGTGGTGCTGAGAACGTCCGGGGCCATGAGCTCCCCGTACGGGCACTCCTGCATGGCCTCTCCGGTGGTCGTCGCATCGGAGGTGGATTCGTCCCCGGTCGAGGCGTCGGTCTCGCCCTTGGTCGGGTCGACCATCGTCGTGCTTCCATCGCTCGGATCGGTCGTCGAGTCGGTGGTTTCCGTCCCAGGGTCCGTTGTGGAGGAATCGGCCCCCATCGTCGAGGTCGACGCATCCGTGGTCGGCGCATCCGTCGTCGACGTGCCGGTGGTCGAGGTCGTGGTGGTCGCCGGGGTCCCCGTGGTGGCCGAGTCTTCGCCGGTGGAGCCGCCCGTGGTCGCCGCTGTGACGTCATCGCCACATGCAGTCCCCAGCAGTGTCAGGGCGGAGAGCAGGCACAGCCGTGCCGTACGGTCTTTGAGGATGGTGTTCATGTCGTAGGGCATGGGAGATATCCGATGGGGTGGGCCCGAACCGGCGCCAAGGCCGAGATCGTGGCCGAGACGCTGAACGGTTTTGCGGACGATACGCGAAGTGTGCGCGCGGCCCAATGCCCGGAAGCGTGAGCTATCCGGCCGCTCTCGAGCGCGGGATCGGACCGCGCCTGCCGCCGTGCGCGAACCGGCGACCGAGAGTTGCGCGCACGGCTGGTCCAGGCTGGGACGGCGTCACGGATTCGCGCGTTCCGGCCGCGGATTTCGCTCTCAAGGTTTCGAGACGCCAAAACAGGCGTTCCCTTGGCACCCGAGGCAGAACTCGGACCCAGCACCGGGTCGCCGCGAATGTCGTGAGCTTCCACCGCTGTTCTTTCGTTGTCTTCCGCGATCGGCGCGGCGTACCATGGGCTGCACCGTGGGGGACGCGGCGGACACTTCGGTGTTCCGAAACGGGTTCCTGAAAATCGGGCTCACCGGGTACGCCAGGGGCCCCGGCCCGAAACCGACAGAACCTCTTAAAGAGAATCAAGGGAACGCAACGATGAACAACTTTCAACTCGGCCGGGTGGCCACCATTTCGCTCGCTTCGCTCCTGTTTATTGCTTGTGACGACGGCTCGACCGGCGGCAGCGATGGGAACAGCGACTCCGCGACCGAAGGCGCTGGCACGGAGAGCGGCTCGGGGACGACCACCGGAAACACGACCGTCAACACCGACAGCAACAGCGGCAGCTCGAGCACGGGCGACGTTGTCGAGACCGACAGCGCCGGAGGCTCGAGCACGGGCATTGGCGAAACCGAGTCGGGCGGGAGTTCCTCGACGGGGACCAGCGTCGACACCGACGGCGGCGAGTCTGGCAGTTCGACCACTGGCGGCGAAGGAGAGTCTTCGACCGGTGAGAGCGACAGCGAGAGTGAGTCGGACTCGGACAGCGGAGTGGTCGAGATCTGCGAGGCGCCCGGCGATCTGACGCCGTGCGACTCCGGCACCGACAACCCGTTCAACGCCATCGGTCTGGGATGCGAGGGCGGACCCAACACGGCCATTCCGATTTTCAACCCTATCTTCGCGGCCAACGACGCGAACACCTGGCGGATCGCTCAGCAGTTCGGCGACTTCATCGACCCCGGCGACGGCTTGCCGCTGTGGCGTCCCCGTGAGGGCGAGTCGATGCTCGTCATCGGTACCGGTCCCCTCCCTGCACTTGATGCGAACGGCGCCCTGATCGAGTTCGGCGACCCGCTCGGCGATGGCACGACCAACCCCTCCAACACGCCTCTTCCCGCGCCGCTGAGCCCACTGCCGGGCAGCGCTGGCGGTGCTGGTGGCACTCCGTTCGTAAACTGCGACCTGACCAACGACTGCTCCGACAGTCTCATCGATCAGTGGAACCTCGGCGGCGGCAATGCCAACGACCTCATCTGGTTCCAGTTCGAGACTCCGGTCCCCGGCGGGACCTATGGCTTCTCGTTCGACTTCGCCTACTTCTCGGAGGAGTTCCCGGAGTACGTCGACACCCAGTTCAACGACATGTTCGTCGCCTGGTCCAACTCGGAGAGCTACACGGGCAACCTGTGCTTCGTGAACGACGAGCCCTGCACCGTCACCGCGCTGTGGCCCGCCGACTACCAGGGCGGAGCTGAGGAGCTCTCTGGCACGCAGTTCACCAACGATGGTGCGACCGGCTGGTACGAGGCCAAAGGCACCGTCGTCCCGAACGAGCTGCTCCAGCTGACCTTTGCGCTCTTCGACATGAGTGACTCCGCGTTCGACACGACCTTGCTCGTCGACAACTTCCGGTGGGACTGCGAGGGCTGCACGCCTTCCGAAGTCGACCCTTGCATTGGTATCGACCCCGTCTAGAGCTTCTTGAGCGTGCGGCTGCGGCCGCACCGCGGGCGCGCTCCGCTGTCCTCACCACGGGACAACGGGCGCGCCCGTTCTCTTTGGTTCGCGGTGCTTGTGGGCCCCCGTCTCAGCCCTCGGGGACGAAGCTGACGCAAGCCTGCACGAGGTCGCCGAGCGCGTCGTCGAGCGACTGCGCGAGGTCCCCGGCGCAGATGTCCGAGGTGGTGCCCGCGACCCCGAACGAAGCCACGACGGCGCCGAGCCGGCGGCCCGGAGACGCGGTTCCGTAGGGGCCAACGCATGTGGTCTTGGGGGCCTCGAACACACCAGGGTCCCCCGCAATCGCGAGCATCACGATGCGGTCGCGGTCGCCTCCCACGGCGGAGAGCAGGAGTTCGTGTTCCTGCACGCGCGTCGCCCCGAGCCCGAGCGTGTCCTCGTCGGTTAGCATGACCACGAAGACCACGGAGTCGTCTCGTAGGAAGCCAGCGTTGTCCGCCACGGTCAGTGCCTCCGCGGCGTTCCTGGACGTCGTCTCGAGCGTGCTCGAAGCGGTGGTGGCCGCCAGGCAGGCGAAGTCCTCTTGCAGGGTCGGGGAGGGGGCGACAATCCACGGTTGTGTCAGTCCGCAGTCGGTCTCAGGTCCCGGCGGAACGGCTGGTTGATCTCGGTGGGTGTGCAGCACCGTGTCGTCGGGTTCTGCCGAGATCACGCCGATGTGAATGTCCTGCAGCGTGTCGAGGTTGAGCGCGAGGGCGTCGGTGAAGTCTGCGAAGACCGGAGGCCCATCGATGCCGCGCAGCGCCGCCTGTTCCTCGGCCATCGACAACGACCCGTCTACGACGAACAGGATGTCGATGTGCTCGCAGCCGCCGGGGGGCTCGGGGACTTCGGGTTCATCGGCCGTCGCGCAGGCCTGGACCACCGCCGGCAGAAAGTCATCGAAGGATGCCTCGAAGTCCTCGTCGTCCCACTCGGTGTGCAGCGCGTTGGGGTGAAGCGCCAGCGCGAAGGTGTGGAGCTCGTCGGCGTCTTGGCCAACGGTGAGGCTCAGAGCGCGGTCCCGGTCGCCGTCGGCCGCCAGACGGAGAAACGCATCGCTGGCCAAGCCGGGCCTGGCGTACATGTTGCTCTCGTCATCGTCGGTGTTCGCGAGCATGACACTCACCGAGATCGTCCGGTCTTCCGATGGCCAGTCGTCGTGCTCGAGGAACGGGAACAGCAGTCCGGTGAACATCCAATCGCCGTCGGCACTGGTGTCGCTGGGGTAGTTGCGTACTCCGTCGTAGACGCACTCGAGCTTGGTGCGGGCGCTGTTGCGGGCCGCTCCCCCCTCTCCCCAGATGAACGTGAGGCCACCTGCCGGACCCTCGGCATCGAGCGTGCAGTCCCATGGCGGGGGCTCGGGCGCGCCGGCGTTGGGAAACACCCGAACCCGGGCACCGGTCTGTTCGGTCACCTCGTCCAGAAACTCCGCGACCGCGAGTCGTTGCTCGAAGCCGTAGATCGGCGCTTGTCGGTCAAACACCAGCGAGATGTCGATCGCTTCGCAGAGCCGGTCGGGGCCGCCCGTGGTCGTGCTCCCGTCGCTGCCGCCCGTGGTCGTGGTCGTGTCAGCGCTCCCCGAGGTGCTGCCGGAGGATGTGCTGGCGACGGTTCCCGTTTCGGTCGAGCCTTGAGCTGAGGTCTCGGTCCCGGCGTCGATGCTCACGCCCTCGGCAGAGGCGTTGCAGCCCGTCGCCGCGACAGCGATGGCCGCGGTTACGAAACGGGCGCGCACCCGATCAGCCTGCCACAGGTGGCGTGGTGCTGTCGGCGCGAGCCCGCTTGGCAATCGTGATGCCCAGGAAGCCGAACAGGATCGACAGCAACGGATTGACGTAGTTGAGCACTGCGTAGGGGAGGTACGCCGAGGTAGGCACCATCAGCGTCGCCGCCATGAAGGCACCGCAGGTGTTCCAGGGGATCAGCGCCGAGGTGATGGTGCCGCCGTCTTCGATCGCGCGGGAGAGGTTTTTGGGGTGCAGGCCCTGCTCGGCGAACGCCGAACCGTACATCCGGCCGGGCACCACGATCGAGATGTACTGGTCGCCGGCGACGATGTTGATGCCCGCGGCGGTCAGCACGGTCACGGCGATGAGCGAGCCGGCGCTCTTGGCGAGCGAGAGCAGCTTGCTCGCCAGCGTCTGCAGCATGCCGGTCCGCTCCATGACGCCACCAAAGCTCATGGCGCACAGAATCAGGATGACCGTGCCCGCCATGTCGAGCATGCCACCGCGGCTGAGGAGGTCGTTGACGCCATCATTGCCGGTGTCTGCGACGTGCCCGGACATCGCGGAGTTGATCACCGAGTCCGCTCCGGTACCTTGAGCGAGCGCCAACGCTGCGCCCAGCCCCGCGCCGAGCAGAAGCGTGGGCAGGGCCGGTTGTCGACGGAGCACGAACACCAGCACCACCGCGGGCGGCAACACATGGATGATGCTGGGGTCGTAGTGGGTGCGAATGGCGGATTGGATCGCGTCGATGCCCGCCGCATCGACGCTGACGTCGGTCCCCAGGCTGAGCACGGTGTAGACCGCCATCGCGATCAGCCACGACGGCCCGGTCGTCAGCATCTGATGCCGAATGTGCTCAAACAGCTCCACGCCAGCCATCGCGGGGGCGAGGTTGGTCGTGTCCGACATCGGTGAGAGCTTGTCACCGAAGTACGATCCGCTGATGACCGCGCCGGCAGTCATGGCGGGGTTGATGCCGAGCGCGCCGCCGATGCCGATCATCGCAATCCCGACCGTGCCGGCCGTGGACCATGAGCTGCCGCTGACCAAGCTCACCACCGAGCACACAGCGCAGGCGGTCGGGAGGAAGAACGAGGGGGAGAGCAGAGAGAGCCCCCAGTCGATCAGCGCGGGAACGACACCGGAGACCAGCCATGTCCCCATCAGCAGGCCGATGACCAGAAGGATCAGCATGGCGCCCATGGCCATGGAGATCGCCTTGTTCACCCCGGCCTGCAGCGACTCCCACGACCAGCCGTGGGCGCGGGCGACAAGGCCTCCGGCGACCGCGGCCAGCAGAAGGGGCAGGTGACCGGTGCCTTCGAAGCCCGGGTACCGCTCGGGCAAGACCAGGATGAACAGGCTCAGAAAAGCAACGAGTGCCAGCACCGGCAGGAGCGCCGCCCAGCCGGGAATTGGCCGGCCATCAGGGGTGCTCGCCTGGTCCGTCACCGCGGGACCCTACCACGCGTTACGCTGCCCTTCGTGAGTCGCACGGCGTTCCTGACTGCGCTCCCCAAGGTCGAGTTGCATGTCCATCTCGAGGGGTCGATCGCCCCGGACGTTGCGTTGAAACTCGCCCGCCGCAACGGTGTTCGTTTGCCGGGTGCTGACGGGGGTCCGCAGGGCCTGCGTGCCGCGTACGTGTTTCGCTCGTTCCGAGATTTTTTGCGGCTGTACATCGGCGTGTCCCGGTGCCTGGTGACCGTGCAGGACATTCGAGATGTGGTCGTGGACCTCGCCCGGCGACATGCCGCGGCGGGAGTTCGCTACGCCGAAGTCACCTTCACGCCGCTGACCCACCGCGCGCGCGGGATCACGGCAGACGTGCTGTGGGCCGGGCTCGCGACGGGACGGGCCGAGGCGTTGCGTCAATACGGTGTCGTCCATCGCTGGGTGTTCGATGTTGTGCGTTCGATGCCGCACCAAGCCGAAGCGACCGTCGACTTCGCGTTGGGGATGGACGCTCGCGACGAGGGCAGTGTGGCGGGGTTGGGCGTGGGCGGCCCCGAAGCGGACCACTACCCGATGGAGGCGATCGCTCGGGCCTTCGAGCGAGGACGGGCGGCCGGCTTTGCAAGCCTTCCCCACGCCGGAGAGGGGGCCGGCGCGGCATCGATATGGACCGCAGTTCGCAGCCTTGGGGCGTCACGCTTGGGCCACGGCGTGCGGTGCCTGGAGGACCCCACGTTGGTCGACACCCTGCGCGAGCGGGCCATCACACTCGAGGTGTGCCCGAGCAGCAACGTCGTGCTGGGCCTTTTTCCCACGATTGCGGCCCATCCACTCCCGGACCTCCTCGCAGCGGGCCTGCGGGTCACGCTTGGCAGTGACGACCCTCCGATGTTCGGGACCGACCTCCTCACCGAGTATGAGCGGTGCATCGACGCGTTTGGCTGGAGTGACGACGTCGTACGCAGCATTGTCCGCACCGGGATCGAGGACAGCTTTGCCCCGCAGCCGCTCAAGGCGGAGATGCTGCGAGACCTCGACGCCCCAGGTTGAGGTTCAGCGGACCTTGGTCTTGGCGCCGGCGACCGCGAGCACGTGTTTGAAGTGCTCTTTTCCGACGGGCTGTACGGAGAGCCGGGATTTCTGGGTGACCACCATGTCCGTCAGCGCGGGGTCAGCCTTGAGGTCGGCGAGGGACACGATGTTTGGTGTCTTCTCCACGAACTCGAGGTCGACCATCTCCCAGCGTGGGTTGTCCTGTGGAGACTTGGGATCGAAGTACTTGCTCTTCGTGTCCCACGCGGTGTGGTCGGGGTAGGTGGTCTTGCACACCTTCGCGACACCTACGACCCCTGGAGGCTTGGCGTTGGAGTGGTAGAACAACACCAGGTCGCCGATGTTCATGGCGCGCATGTTGTTGCGAGCCTGGTAGTTGCGAATGCCGTCCCAGGGTTCGGACCCGTCCCGCTCGAGATCATCGATCGAGTACGCGTCGGGCTCGGACTTCATCAACCAAAACTGTCTCTTGGCGGCCATGCGAACGCCATAACCCTAGCAGGCTCGCTCCGCAGCGTAGGGGCCACTCAAATCGACATTGGCATGGGGGCCGGGAATACGCAGCGGAACCCGATGAACGCGTCCGAGAGGTCGAGCGGTGTGGCGTGGCGGCGGGAGGCGGTAAACTCGCCCGCGGCGTCCTGGTACCACCCGCCACCTCGCAGGACCCGCTGATCTCCTCCGGGTGGGCCGGTTGGGTTCCGCAGCGCAGCACCATCGTAGGTGCCTGCGTAGTAGTCGGAGACCCATTCCCAGACGTTGCCCGCCATGTCTTCGGCGCCGTAGGGCGAGGCTCCGGCGGGATAGGTACCTCCGGCAGCCGTCGAGTCCATGCCACACCCCGGGTTTCCCACACCGTTGTGGGCGTGCAGGCACGGACTCGTCGGCGCGGGTCCGTCTCCCCAGGGATACCGGATGCCTTCGATCCCGCGCGCGGCCTTCTCCCACTCCGCTTCGGTGGGCAGTCGCTTTTCGGCCCAGATGCAGTAGGCAGCGGCGGCGTCGAATCCTACACAGTTGGCGGGGTGGTCCTCTCGCCCGTCGAGTCCCACATTGCACTGGTCATCGAACTGCATGTTTGCGGTGGAGGCTGGGGCCTGACATCCCGAGGCGTCCATGCACGCCTGATACTCGGCGGCGCTGACCTCATGGACGTCGATGAAGAAGGGGCTGAGAACCACTTCGCGGATTGGAAGTTCGTCGGGGTGGTCCTCGGAACCCATCGTAAACGGGCCCGGCGGTACGAAGACCATCCCCGCGGGGGCCTCACAACCCATGAAGTCGAAGCGGCAGTCGGGGTTGCATCCAAGGTTTCCCGAGACGAAACCGAAGGAGTCGCAGGTGTGTCCGCCCAGGTCGGCCATGTCGCAAGCGTCGTTCCCGTCGGCCACCCCGTTCCCACAGAAGGCAGCGGGTCCCGTCGAGCCTCCAGCGGATGTCGTCGACGTCGGACTCCCGGTCAATGTGCCATCGGTCGTCCCTGAGGTTGAGGTGCCCTCCAGCGTGGGATCCAGCGTTGAGCTTGCGGTCTCGGACTCCGTCGTCGAGGTCGCCGACGCCGAACTCATGCTCGTGCCTTCCGACGTGCTCCCGGCCGAGTCGCCGTCGTCGTTGGCCGGGGGGTCGGTGAAGCACGCCGAACTCGAAAGGGTCACGGCAGCGAGGATCGCGATGCGACAACCGGCGGCAGGCTCCATGTGGACAGCCTAGACTGTCCTGCTGGGTCCCGGCGGTCCCGGCGGTCTCACTTCGATGACAAGCTACAGCGCGCGCGTCAGCCGAGATACGGGCCGCGGAAGGCCATGGACTTCGACGTGTCCGTCGACGTCGACTCGCACCTCGACGCGCTGGGGGCCGTGCCAAAGCGCCGGATCGGCGTAGCGCTGGGTCCGGTGGTGAAGGCGTTGGTTGGCGGAGCCGATGAACCGCCGACGAAGTTCGGGTTGGCGAGCATCGAACCGGCCGTCGACGAGGGTGTCGAGATTGGCCCAGATTCGATTGAAACTCGGATGACGCTCGGCCTCCTCCAGCTCATACCCGGTGAAGACGATGACTCCGAGCTCGAGTCGTTTCGCCTGCTCCAACAGCCACGCCAGGCCCTCGGGCTGCTGTAGCGGTTCCCCGCCGAGCACCGTGAGTCCCTCAACCCCCGCACCATGGACGCGGTCAAGAAGCTCGAGCAAAGCTCCCGGCTCGAACGGATCGACGGAATCCGGATCGAACAAAGCCGGGTTGCAGCAGCCGGGGCAGGCCAGGTCGCAGCCCGCGACCCACAGGGCGCACCGCTCGAACGGACCCTCGGCCGTGGTCTGCGGGATCACCTTGGCGACGCGAAGCACTGCAGCATGCTGGCCCGGCGGCGCGCTGGACTCAAGCCTCGGCGTCACGGCGCCGGACGAACCACCCGACCACGGCAGCGAGCCCCAGGAGGGCGGCGGCCCCGCCCAAGTGCAACGGAACGACGTGGAGCATCCCCGAGGCCGGGCAGTGCCACGTCACGACGTTGAGCGCGACGAGGGAGAGACCCGCGGCGACCCAGAACACGGCAGAGACCCGGCGTCGTTGTACGAATGCGCCGCTGATCACCCCGATACCCAGCATCGCGACGCCGGTGATCAACGTGACCGACAGACAGCCCAGGGGCGCCATGGCGTGATCGTGGGCGGCGGCGGGGGAGGAGGAGGAGAAGGGCCACCCGGTGGAAGCGACGACCGTTAGCGCCACTGCGGCCAGTGCGAGGGCGTACCGCATGCGCCGGCCGACGAAGAAAATCCCGACGCCGAGCGCCGGGAATACGACGAGGCACAGGACCCACAGCAGGATCTGGACGGCGAGCCGCTCGGGTGGGAGCTCCAGCAAGTCGGGACGAACGCCGAACACGACCAGAGGCGCGATCACCACCACGAGGGACAACAACAGCGCGGGCTGGAAATGAGCCCGCCGTTCCTGTTGTTCATGCCCTAGTTCGGCGCTGATCGCCTCTAGGGCGCTCGGGGGACGGCGCGTACTCATGGCTGCGACCCAACAACGGTCGCGCGCGGACGAATGTTTCGTCTGCGGGGCTGGCGGCGGCCGGGCTGCATCATTTGCCGGTGTGGGTGCGCATCCAGTCGAACACGACTTCGTGCCACTGGAGGCTGTTGTTGGGTTTGAGGACCCAGTGGTTTTCGTCCGGGAAGAACAGCAACTTGGACTCGACCCCGCGACGTTGCAGCGCCGTGAAGGTGCCCAATCCCTGGTCTTCGGGGACCCTGTAGTCGAGCGCGCCTTGGACGACCAGCATCGGGGTCTTCCATTTGTCGACGAACAGGGCCGGGTTGTGCTTCTCGTGGGCCTTGGGCTTCGCGTAGTAGGGGCCGCGGTGCTCCCACTCGGGGAACCAGAGTTCCTCGGTCGCGTAGTACATGATGCGTGCGTCGAAGACCCCGTCGTGGTTGACCAGGCACTTGAACCGGTCCGGCCACTGGCTCGAGATCCAGTTGATCATGAACCCGCCGTAGCTCGCACCGAGGGCACAGGCGTTGTCGGCTTGCATCCACGGGTAGGCTTTGGTGGCGTGGGCCAGGCCCTTCTTCAGGTCGGTCAGCGGCTTGCCGCCCCAGTCGTTGCCGATCGCATCTGTGAAGGCTTGGCCGTAGCCGGTCGAGCCGTGAAAATCGATCATCACGACCGCGTACCCGGCACCCGCGTAGGTCTGGGCGTTCCATCGGTAGTGGAACATATTGCCGAACGACCCCTGCGGCCCTCCGTGGATCAGAAACGCGATCGGGTAGGTCTGCTCGGGGTCGAAGTCGACGGGCTTGACGACGTAGCCGTGGACCGTGTCGCCAGCCGCTCCGCGAAACGAGAACTGCTCCGGCTCGCCCATGCGCGCCGCCGCGACCTTGGCGTCGTTGATATGCGTCAGGGCCTTCAGCTCACCGCCCGCTTTGGGCACCGTGTACAGCTCGGTGGGGTGCTTGAGGTCGTGCTTGGCCAGCAGGATGCTGTCCCCGATGGGCACGGGCCCGCCCAGCGAACCATCGTGGACGAGTTCGGTGACTTCGGCGTCGGGCTGCAGGGGGACCCGGAACAGAGACCGCTGACCGAAGTTCTGGGCGATGACCAGCAGAGACGCCCCGTCCGCATCGAACGTGAACGAACCGGCGGAGCGGTCCCAATGCTGGGTGATCGCTTGGGGCGCGCCATCGGGCCAGGCCATCGTGCGCAGGGTGAACTTGTCCGCTTCGTAGCCGGCACGCTTCATGGACGCGAAGGCCAGCGTCTTTCCGTCGGGAGAGAAGACGGGGTGCGCATCCCAGGCTGGGTTGTCGCCGGTCAGCAACCGCGGTGTCCCGCCGGCCGCAGGGACGGCATAGAGATCGAAGTTGGTCGACCAGGGCTCGCTCTTGCCCGCGAGGCGCACCGTGTACACGAGCGTCGTCCCGTCGGGGGAATACGCGAAGTCTTCGGCGCCGCCGAAGGGCTTGGTGGGGACATCGCCCTGCACGCCCTGGGTCACGTCGAGCGGCGCTCCGCCGGCCAGCGGCTGCACGAACAGGTGCGAGCGCCTCCCGTCTTTGTAGGTGTCCCAGTGGCGGACGAACAACTGGTCGTACACGCGACCCGTCCGAGGGTCGGCAGCCTCGTCCTCCAGCCGCTTGGCGGTGCAGGCGAGGTCGGGGCAATCGACGAACACATCGGCGGAGAAGGCGAATGTGTCTCCGGCCGGTGAAAGCGTCAGGTTGCCGATCGACAGCGGGTGTTGGGTCAGCTGTGTCGCGGCACCGCCGGCTGTCGGCATGGACCACACCTGGACGGTGCCGCTTCGACTCGACAGGAAGTAGACGGTGTTGCCGTCCTTCGAGATCCGCGGGTTGAAGTCGCTGGCGGGGTCCTTCGTGAGCCGAGCCGGCTCACCGCCGGCGGTTGGGATCGACCACAGGTCGGTACGGCCGCGGTCTTCGGCAAGGTCGGTCACCCGGCGTACGAACACGACGGTCTTTCCGTCGGGCGAGACCTGGTGGTCGCTGATCCGGTCCATCCCGAGCAGGTCACGGACGTCGAACGGATGCGGCTCGGTGGACGCGATGGCGACCGGGTCCGCGACCGGGGCGTCCGCCGGTGGTTCGGCCGCGTCGGGTGTTGCGGGTGGGGACACCGGTGGCGTCGGCTTCGAGGCACAAGCGCCGAGCGATGCGAGAACGAGGAGCGCGAGCGGGGTCCGCATGGGCGAGGACTCTAGCAGGACGCAGGAAGACCCGGCCCAGGGTCTGACGCGTCTTTCTCTGCCTTGGGCCGTGTCGCCGCGACGGGGGCTGCACCGGCCTACGAAGACGTGCTTGTCGGGTCAGGGGCAGGAACGCAGCGGGATGTCGCCGCACTCGACCGAGCCCAGGCCGGTGTACCAACCGTCGTCTGGCTCCGCATCGTAGTAGCCGGTACTTCCGTAGTAGCCGGTGCTGCCGTAGTAGCCCGTAGACGAGCCTGCCGAGCCGGTCGCCATGCCGGTGCCGCTGGATCCGGATGCACCGGTGCTGCCGGGCCCCGCCGAGCTTCCGGGCCCGCTGCTCGGTGCGTCGGTCGTCTCGGCCGTGTCTGAACTTGGGTCGGAGTTCCCCGAGGCCGGACCCGGCATCCCGGACGCTGTGCCGGTCCCCGTGCTCCCAGAGGTACTGGCTCCAGATTCGTGGGGATCGAAGACGCCGGAGTCGGGCTCGCCGACGGAACCCACGCTCGAAGTCGGCTGCGCGCCGTCCTCGTCGCCGAAGCAGCCCATCTCGCCGAGCGAGGTGGCACCGAGCAGGGCCAGCAGCGCGTGTGTTCGAGGGCCGGACATGGACAACCGTGGAGCCTTGGCCCCAGCGGAAATCACGGTATCACGCTCAGCGAGCAGCCTGGACGGCGGCTTCGACCAGCGGCTCAAAGGTATACCCGGTCTGCGCGTTTCCGCGCAGTCCAGCCTGAAGGTCGAAGGTCAACGCAATGGTGACGTCGGTGTCGACGATGAAGTCCCCATCCACGAACACCTCATCGACGAGCAGCTCCGCCTCTTGCCAGCCATCGTCGGTCGCGACTCGAACCCGAGTGATGCCAAACGAGAGTTGGTCATACGCCTGCATCCTCATGGGGACGTCCGGGATCGCGTCGGAGCGAGGCTCGGCCACCAAGGTCGTGGTGGCTTCGTCGCCCGACAGCAGCACCCAGCGATCTTCATACAGGCGATGGATCGCGACCGTGTCGAGGGTGAGCTCGACGTCGACAACCTCCGAAGCATCCGGCATGGATGCGGCGTCGAGGTCGAGCGATGCGCGGGCAGCCTCCTGCGCTTCGTACTCGGAAGTGGTCGGGTAGACAGAGAGATCACATCCGGCCGCAGCGACGAGGGCTCCGGCGAGCAGGACGGTACACATGGGCTTGAAGGCGTTCATCGTTCGTCCGTCCTCCTCCCTCATCGGCACGAGGTGGTCCGCCTTGAGCCTCCCTGGCCCTGTTTTGGCCGCGTTGTGGCCGCGCGCCTATTTCGGGCGCGGGTGCATGCCGGCGAAGGCTGCCTTGAGGTCGTAGGGCGAGAACGCGCCCGCGGCGAGGTCGGTGGGCAACTCGACCGGGCCGAAGCTGACCCTCGCCAGACCCACCACGTGGCTGTCCAGCGCGGCGAAGATGCGGCGCACCTCGTGGAATCGACCGGTGGTGATGGTGATCGAGGCAAAGGACCGCGCCTCGTCCGGCCGATGCAGGGCCGGGTGCAGGGACTGCGGGTCCCGCTGTGCGTACTCGGTGATCTCCGGGGCGTATCCGTCCTTGAGCGTGAGCCCTTCGGGCAGCGGCGCGGGCGGGCGCTCGAGCGCGACATGATAGGTCCGAGGCACGGCGTAGCGGGGGTGGGTGATCCGGTGCAGCAACGTGCCGTCGGTCGTCCACATCAAGAGCCCGGAGGTCTCCTTGTCGAGTCGCCCGACCGCCCGCAGTTCCTTGAACAACGGCGCTTCACTCAGCAACGCGTACGCCGTCGGATGCAGGTTGTCCTGGTGGGCCGTGACCACGCCCAGTGGTTTGTTCAGCAGGAGATCGTACCGGGCCCGCAGGGTGAGCGGGCGGCCGTCGACCTGGACCTGGGTCGGCAGATCGGCCGGCGGCACGTTGTCCTTCGCCCGTAGCGGTTCCCCGTCCAGGCTACGGATTCGCTTGGTCTTGAACATCCGACTCACTTCCCGCCGAGACATGGGCGAGTTGCGGGCGACCAGGAGGTCGAAGCGGGGCATTGGGGGGAGCTTGGCCGACAAGGAGCCACTCGCGCTACCCTGTGGCGGCGTGAGTGGGCGCCCCCAACCGCTTCCCGAGGAGCGGGCAATTGTCGAGCGGGCCCAGCGGGGAGACCGTCGGGCGTTCGAGCGGCTGTATCGGCACTACGCGTCGACCATCTACAGCTACGTGCTCGTCCCGATGCTTGGCGACCGAGACGACGCGCACGACTGCCTGCGCGAGACGTTCATGGCCGCCAACCGGGCGCTCCCGGGCTACGTCTGGCGCGAGCCCAGCATCTACGCTTGGATCAAGACGCTCGCGAAAAACAAAGCTCGGGATCTGCTGCGAGCGTCGGGCCGTCGGCAGCGCCTACGTGGATCGTTCTTGGAGCACGTCGAGTCGATCGGTGGCCCGCCGCCGCCGACCACGGCGGGGGAAGAGGAGGTCCGGCGCTCTCAGCTGCGCGGCAAGATCGACGCCATCCTCGAGACGATGAACCCGCGCTATGCCTCGGTGCTCCGGATGCGGTTGCTCGAGGATCGGGATCGCAAGGGGTGCGCGGAGGCGCTCGACGTCAAGCTCGCGACCCTGGACGTGTTGCTGTTCCGGGCATGCCGCGCGTTTCGAGTCGCGTGCGAAAAACAAGGGGTCTCCCTCGCGATGGAGCTTCGATAGATGGATCTGCTGTTGCCAAGGGCCCAGCCGTGCGAGCCGCCCTCCCGGACGCGCCGTACACACTTTCCCCGCACAGGGGCGCCAACGGGCGCCTGGCTGCATGAACGAGCTCTATGTTCGATGTGCCGTAAGGTTTTTCCTGCGGCCAGCGTTCGGGAGACGAAGAGAGGCGAGACGTCATGAGTGAGAAGCAAAAGGGGGTGCTCGACCCCCAGTGGGAAGACGCACTTCGCGCCGGTCAGGAGTCTGAAGGCGCGCGGGGCTCGGTCGAGGCCGAGCTGGCCGTCGTCCATCTCTTCCGGCACGCCGCCGGCCCCGAGACCCTCGAGCCCGAGGCGGCCCGCGCCGTTTGGTCCGAGGTCGCGCAGCAGCTCGAGGCCGAGTCTGGCTTCACACCGTGGTGGCGCCGGATGTTCGATTGGCGCGTCGGCGTCGGGGTGGCCGTCGCAGCCGCGGCCGCGGCGGTCGTGGTGATCTCGACCGGACCGGACCCGATGCCGGAGCGCAGTCCCGAGTCCGTTGCGCAGCTCGGCGGTGCGCAGGGGATGTCGATCACCTTGCAAGCGCAGTTCGACATGCTCGCCCCGGACGCTCGGGCCGAGATTGGCGTCGCGGTCGACGATGGTCGCGGCGCGCTTCGAGAGGATTTGCTCGCCTCTCTCAGACCTTCGAGCACGATGGGAGGGGCGCCATGAGACCGCGAGCCGTTGGAAGCATGAGTCGCTTTGGAACCCTGGCCATCGGCATGGTGTTGGGTGCAGGGGGCATGTTTGTGGGCTTGGCCCAGGCCGATCGGATCGTCCCGCAGCGGCCCGACGTATTGGTCGCGCTCGGGCAGCGCCTCGAGGTCCAGCACCGCGCGGTCGACCTCAAGGTTGGCAAGGGCGACTTCGCCGGCGCGATCGAGTCTCTCGAGTCCCTGCGCTCGGGCCCATGGCCTTCGAGTGAAGACTCCTCCAGCGCGGCCGTTGCCCTCCGGCACGACGCGTACGGTCGTTTGGTGCGGTTGCGGCTCGACCATCCGGATGTCGATCCCCTCGGCGAAGGCAAGCTGCTGGAGGTGGTCGCCGAAGGGCTCGGAGACGAAGACAGCGAAGCCAGCCCGTTCACCGCCCGGTTGTGGGCGCTTCGGGGCGAGCTGTACGAGTCGCAGGGGCAGGACGACGAGGCGCTCGAGGCGTACGAGAAGGCGCTGGAGATCAACGCGCTCTTGCTCGAGCGTGAACTCGGAGGTGAGCTGTGAAGCGCCGCGACACGGTGTTGTTGTCGCTGCTGTGGGTGGCAGCCTGCGCAAAGGGGGCGCCACGCGACGCGGTCGCTCCTGAGGCTTCGGCCGCGCCCGGCGGGGACTTCGGGATGGCGGACGGGTACACCGGAGAATCCGCGGCCGCCGAGAGGGACTACGCCAGCGAGCCACCGACGTTCGACGAACTCGAGGCTCGATTCGAACAGCTCGATGCTGACCTGTCCGCGCAAGGCATCTCCGGATCCGAGGAGACGTCGATGACAACGTCGCCGACCCCGGACGCAGCCGGCACGCCGGCGGACGAAGGCAAGGACAGTGGCAAAGGGAGCCGTTGCGAGCGGATCTGCAAGCTCAAGGACGCGATCTGTGACGTCTCGGAGCGGATCTGCGGGCTTGCCGAATCCCACGAGGACGAGACGAAGTACACCGACGCGTGCACGCGGTCCGAGACTCGTTGCGAGCAAGCGACCACGGCCTGCTCCACCTGCAGCGGCTAGCGGAGCGCTCAACCGGCGGTGGGCTCGGGCTTCTTGGTGGCTTCGGCCAGCCACCGCTCCACGGCCTTCGCCGCTTTCGGATCCGGGTGCTTGCCCTTGGCAAACGTGTCGCGAGCCTTGGTCGCGAGTTCGCGGGCGCGGGGGTGGTCGCCTCCGGTGGCGTGCAGGGCCTGGGCCAGGGCGTACTGCGTTCGAGCCAAGAGGTTCGGATCGAGGCCTCGGCCGCCGCGGAGTTTGAGCGCGCGCTCCAGGCGTTCGACCGCGGTGGACGGGTCGCCGGATTGAACATCGAGCAGGCCGAGGCTGGTCAATGCGTACGCCAGGTCGGGATGGTCGTCGCCGCGGGTTCGCTCCCACATTCGCAGTGCCTGCATGTGGCTGTCGCGGGCCTGGTCGGCGGCCTCGGCTTCCTCTTGGGACCGCCCGATCTCGTAGAGGACTTGGGCGACCTGCGGATGGTCGCCAAGTCGGGCCCGCTGAAGTTCGAGGATGGCTCGCGTCTGCTCGACGGCTTTGGCGTGGTCGCCGTGCTGGGAATGACTGCGCGCCAGGGCCTCGAGGAAGGGCACCTGGGCTGGGTCCGTGGCGGGATAGACCGCGCGGGCCGAGGCCAGGGCGTCGCCCATCATGGCGAGCGCGTCATCATGACGACCGCGCGCGTCGAGGACCTGCGCGAGGCCGACGTTGGCCAACGCGACGTCGGGATGCCCTTCGCCGAAGATGACGCCGCTGCGTTTGGCGGCGTCGGCGAATGCGGACTCGGCTTCGTCCAGCTTGCCCTGGCGGAGATACACCTGAGCCAGCGACCGGGTCGCATCGATTTGGTCGACCTCCGAGGCCGGCACCGTGGCGTAGACCTCGATCGCCCTCTGGAGGTCGGTCGCGGCGCGCACGAAATCGCCGGCATCGCTTCGGATCACGCCCACGTCTTGCAGCAGCCGGGCCTCCATGGATCCGCGAGCGCCGATGCGTTTGATCGCGGCTTCGGCGTGTCGTGACCATCCCAGCCCATCTTCGTGGTCACCGCGCTGATGCCCGACCAGGTGGACGAGGGCACTGGCAGCGGCGGCGGCGATCACATCGTGTTTGACCGACGCCCCCTTCCACTGGGCCTCCTCGAGGTTGTCCTCCGCCGCTTCGGTGTCGCCGCGCATACCTTGGGCCTGCCCGAGCCGGAATCGGGCCTCGGCGAAGACCGGCGGATAGTCGATGGTCGCGGACGCGTCGTACGTGGCTCGGGCCAGCGCGACGGCCTCGTCGTACTGACCCAGATCCGCCATCACCTTGACCTTCGCGAGGTCCGAGCGGAGCGCCGAGACGGCGTCGCGCAAAGGGTCCCCTTGCGGGGGATCGACGGCCGACGCGAGGGCCTCCGTATCGGCACAGGCCGACAGCGCGCTGATGTGCATCGCAGCTCGTGCCGCGCGGGCACCCATCGCCGGGGTGGGGTCGGCCAGCAGCGTTGCCCAGGCATCGACCTCGTCGAGCCGTTCTTGCAGGCAGCTTTGACGCAACTCCAGCAGACGCGCGGATTGCTCGCCGCGGACGTGCGTCGCTTCGCAGGCCTCGGTGTACATCTGCGTCCACGACTCTCCGTAAGCGTCGAGCGAGGTGCGGGCTGTGCCCCACGCAGTGTCCATTCCCGGCAGCTTCAAGCCCGACAGCGCGGTGCCGACGGTGTCCGCCCGGGCGTCATTCCAGATCGCAGCGAGCTTGTCGGGCCCCTCCAGACAGACCTCCGGGGCCCGGTTTCGCCAGTACTGGATGCCGCCGACACCCCCGGCCACCGCGAGGGTTGCTCCGGCGATGGTCAGGACCTTCCTCCGGCGGACCCGGGGATCGTCGCTGAGTGCCTCGAGGAGGCGCTCCATGTTCTCGAAGCGCTGCGCGGGGTCGGGGTCGAGGCCGCGCCAAACGTGTCGACGGACCCACGACGGCGCGCGCGACAGGTTGGCCGGAGGCGTGATCTGAGCCTTGGACTTCTGAATGGTCAGCGCCGCCGCATCGGCGCCATCGAAGGGGCGCGCGCCGAAGAGCGCGTGGAACAAGGACACGCAAAAACTGAACTGGTCGCTGCGCGCGTCGGTGGGCTGGCCGAGGTGTTGCTCGGGAGCCATGTACGCAGGCGTTCCCAGCGTCGAGCCGGTCTGCGTGAGCAGAGGATTGGCCACGCCGGAGGCTGCCGCCGACGCATCGTCGGCAGCCTCGCACGGTTCGTCCGCGGGGGCGTCATCCTCCGAGTGATCGAGGGACCCCGTCATCGTGTCGCCCCGCATCGGGCGCGCGAGTCCAAAGTCCATGACGCGGACCCGCCCGTCGCGTCCGATCAACACGTTCTCGGGCTTGAAGTCGCGATGGACCAGATTTGCCGCGTGGGCGGCCGCCAGACCTCGGCCGGCGGGGATGAACACCTCCAGCACTTCGTCCCATCGCCGCGTCTTCTCTCGCATCCACCCGCGTAGGGTGTCGCCCTCGACCAGCTCCATCGCAACGAACACCTGCTCGCCGTAGGTGCCCACGTCGTAGACGGTGATCACGTTGGGGTGCGCCAGCTTGGCGAGCGCTTGCGCCTCTTGCAGCAACCGGTTGCTCGAGGACTTCCGCTTTCTCTCTCGGCTGCGGGGCTTGAGCAGCTTGAGCGCGACCTTGCGGTTGAGCTCGGGGTCGTACGCCGCGAACACCATCCCCATGCCGCCGGTTCCCAGCTCCTCGAGAACCACGTATCGACCCAGACGCGTCCCTGGAGACAGCACCGCGCTCGGGTTCGGCGCACCGTCGGACTCGCCGTCGCTCGTCTCGTGCTCGACGACGGTCGGGGCATCCGCGTCTTCGGAGACCGAAACCGCTGGGTCCTTCGGCTCGACAGGCGCCATCGTCAAGGGGATCATGCCGCAGCCGGGGACGCGTCTCAACGGCCGGTCTCCGTCTGATGGCTTCTTTCTCGCTGCCTGTGCTCTTGGACTCCCAGTTGGCGCTGTGGTCGGCGGACCTGGGCGTCGAATCTCCCGCCGCGGCGGGCTGGCTGGTGGACGGGGCGCTTCGGGTGGAAGTTCGGCCCGACCTGACCATCTGTTTGGGGCCGTGGAGCCATCCCTTTGAGGTGGACGATGCGTTGGAGATGCTCGACCTGCTGGCCGCGGCGCTGTTCGGCCGAGCGCGGGTGTGGGCCTACGCCCACGGCGAGGAGCCCGCAGGCCATCGACTCGAGATCGCAGTCGATGGGGCGTGGCTCGACGCAGGCGGGCGGAGTCCCCGGCGGCGGTGGTTTCGTGCTCCGGTGCAAACACTCCTTCACAACGACCGGCAACCGCCAGCCGCGCTGCAGTGGGGGACAGCGGGGCGCCTGCCAAACGCACCGTGGGTCGGCATGCTGGAGGTGGAGTCGGCCGGTCCCGGGACACTGCCCATCGATGGGGAGCTGGACCTTCACCTCTTCAAGCCCAAAGAGGTGAAGGGCGTGGTCGAGGCCTACATCGACGCTTGCGTGGAGAGAGGCCTGACAGATCTCCGGCTGGTGCACGGCAAAGGCATCGGGAACCTTCGTCGCACGGTGCACGCGTTGCTCGATCGGCACCCTGCGGTCGAGCGCTATCGACTGGGAGGCATGGGGGAGGGGAGTTGGGGGGCCACGCTCGTGACCCTGCGAGAACCCGAGAAGGCTGCTCCGGATGACGAGCCCTGATAAGGTCGCGACGTTGGTCGAGCCGATCGACATCACCGAGCCTTCGGAGATCCACGGGCACCTGCCAGCACCGCTGCTGGTGGTGCTTGCGGATAATGACGCCCACGTGGACGCGCGCCGTTCCGTGTTGGGCCGGACATCGCTGGCGCGGTTGATGGTGGCTGCCGGAGCGGCGGGGTTCGAACGCACGATTCTCACGCCCGGCACGTCCATGGGGATCGAGGCGGCCGAAGCGTTTGTCGAGGCCGCGCGGGAGGCCGGAGAACGACCCTTGCCCGTTGTGGAGTCCGCCACCGGGGAGCCGCTCGGACGTCCCGCACTGGTCGTCTATGAAGGCACGGTGCTCAATCCCGCGGTGCTCGAGTTGATGGTCGAACACCCGCTCGAAGCTGGGGAGCGCTACACGCTCTATGACGAGGTTGGCCGGCCTGCAGCCTGCTTCTTCGGGGAGCTGCACCGGGTCCCCGCCATGTTGCCGCTCACCGAAGAGTTGCCCTGGCCCGACCCGTTCGGTCCCGCTGATGTCGTCCGCCAAGTCGACCCCGAGGATGTCGCCAGGGCGCGAGCGCTGACGCTTCGATCGGCCGGCATCGCGGTCCCCGAACATCGCGGGTGGCGGCGCGACGTGGAGCGTCCGGCGCTGCGGCTGATGGCCGACTCCAGGCGTCCGTTGGCCCAGCTCAACCTTTTCGGCGTGGGGCTGGTGGCCTCCGCGCTCCCGTTGGCGTTGGTCGGGGGGTTCTTGGGGACCCTCGCGGCGGGCTTTGCGTTGGTGGCCGGTATCCTGGTGACCTCCCTCATGGCGCATATTCGGCGCCTCCGAGCCGACGGAGGCGCGTTGCCCGAATCCGTGGATGAGCATCTCTCGGCGGCTGCCCGACCGCTTGGCCATGCTGCCCTGATGGCTGGGCTCACCTACGCGATCGTCGCGGAGACCGACGACCGGTCGTCGGTCGCAGCGGTGGTGCTGCTCGTCGCCGGGGGAGCCGCAGTGGTGCTGTCTTTGCTTCAGGCTCGCTTGTTGCTGCGGGGACGAGACGCGGAAATCTTTCGACTTCCCGATGCCGAAGCCGCGGCGCGACGACTGGGCTTGCCATGGTGGCCGGGTCTGGACCACGCGCCGTTGTTCGAGCTGTTGGTCCTGGCCATGTCGCCGTTTGCGACCCCTGAACTGCCGTGGAGCGTCCTGGCAGCAGGCGCCCTCGCACGGTTGTGGCGTTGGTATGCCGGACCGCCGGTGTCGTTGCGGGCGGCGGTGGGTGAGCCTGAGCTCGACGAGCCGAGCACGATGGGGTGAGCGGCGTCTGCAGCGTCGTTTCGTTTCGGTCCCCACCCGGGATCACTGGCTCCGCAACGACCTGAAATCGTACGTGGATCTGCGAGTCCAGAACGCTACGTTGGTTTGACCGTGTTTGGGCTCGGTGCTACCGTCGGCGTTGGCCTCGGCGGGGCTCGAACCACCGTCCTGCACCCTCCGAAACGGCCGAAACGAAGTTCCATGTCCCGCAAAATCCCGCTCCTCCCGCTGCGTGAGTTGATCGTCTTCCCCCATGAGGTTGTGCCGCTGTTCGTCGGCCGCGAGAAGTCGATCAACGCCCTCGAGGAGGCGATGGCAGACGACCGTCACATCCTTTTGTGCGCGCAGAAGAAGGCGAAGGTCAACGATCCCAAGCCCGAGGGCATCCATGCCTTCGGAACCATCGGCACCATCATCCAGTTGCTGCGTCTTCCCGACGGCACCGTCAAGGTTCTGGTCGAGGGCAAGACCCGCGCACGGATCGAGGAGTACCTCGACACCTCCAAGTTTTTCCTCGTCGAAGCCGAGCCGATCGAGTCGCCCAAGATCGACCCCGACGATGACCCCGAGCTCGCCGCCTTGATGCGCTCGGTGCAAACCACCTTCGAGAACTACGTCAAGCTCAACAAGCGTGTGCCGCCCGAACTTGCGGTCAGCGTGCAGAGCATCGACAACCCCTCCCGTCTGGCCGACACCATTGCCGCGCACGTCAACTTCAAGCTGACCGCCAAGCAAGAGCTGCTCGAGACCGAAACCGTCCGCGCTCGCCTGGAAAAGCTCTACGAGCTGATGCAGAACGAGATCGAGATTCTCCAGGTGGAGAAGAAGATCCGGACTCGCGTCAAGAAGCAGATGGAGAAGAACCAGAAGGAGTACTACCTCAACGAGCAGATGCAGGCGATCCAGAAGGAGCTGGGCAGCCAAGACGAGTTCAAGAACGAGCTGGCCGAGCTCGAGGACCGCATCCGTCGCAAGCGGATGTCCAAAGAGGCCACCGAGCGCCTCAAGAAGGAGCTGCGCAAGCTCAAGATGATGAGCCCCATGAGCGCCGAGGCGACTGTGGTGCGCAACTACATCGACACGGTGCTCGCGCTTCCTTGGCAGGACCGGACCGACGACAAGCTCGAACTCGACGAAGCCGAGAACATCCTCGACGAGGATCACTACGGTCTCGAGAAACCCAAGCAGCGCATCCTCGAGTACCTGGCCGTTCAGAAGCTCGTGAAGAAGATTCGCGGGCCCATCTTGTGCCTCGTTGGCCCTCCGGGGGTCGGCAAGACCTCGCTGGCCAAGTCCTTGGCACGGGCGACCGGTCGCAAGTTCGTACGGATCTCGCTGGGCGGCGTCCGAGACGAAGCCGAGATTCGCGGCCATCGCCGGACGTACATCGGCGCGATGCCGGGCAAGATCATTCAGGGCCTGCGCCGTGCGGGCAGCACCAACCCGGTCGTCCTGCTCGATGAGATCGACAAGATGTCGATGGACTTCCGCGGTGACCCCAGCTCCGCGATGCTCGAGGTCCTCGACCCCGAGCAGAACAGCACCTTCGTCGACCACTTCCTCGACCTGGACTACGACCTGTCCGAGATCCTGTTCTTGTGCACGGCCAACTCGCTGCACACCATCCCGCTTCCGCTCAAGGACCGGATGGAGATCATCGAGCTGTCGGGCTACACCGACGAAGACAAGCTCAAGATCGCCAAGCAGTACCTCGTGCCCAAGCAGACCGAACTCAACGGGCTGGGCTCGGTCGACGTCAGCATGAGCGACGGTGCGGTCAAGGAACTCATCCACCACTACACCAAGGAAGCCGGTGTTCGTTCGCTCGAGCGCGAGGTGTCGGCGGTGCTTCGAAAGCTCGCGCGCGACTACGTGCTCGAGGAAAAGAAGAAGAAGGCCTTCAAGGTCGACGCCAAGGTCGTGCAGAAGCTGCTCGGGCCTCGGAAGTTCCGCTACAACAAGGCCGAGGACAAAGACATGCTCGGCATGGTCAACGGCCTCGCCTACACCACCATGGGTGGTGACCTGCTGCAGGTCGAGACCACGATCACCTCGGGCAAGGGCAAGGTGACGCTCACCGGCAAGCTAGGCGACGTCATCAAAGAGTCCGCCACCGCGGCGATCACCTACGTGCGCGCGCGTTCCCTCGCGTTGGGGCTCGACCCCGACTTCTACGAGCACGTCGACTTCCACATCCACTTCCCCGAGGGCGCTGTGCCCAAGGACGGACCCTCGGCGGGCGTGACCATCACGACCTGCTTGGTCTCCGCGCTGCTTCGGGCCCATGTCCGGCGCGACGTGGCGATGACCGGTGAGATCAACCTTCGCGGCAAGGTGCTGCCGATCGGTGGCCTCAAGGAGAAGGTGCTCGCTGCCTACCGGGCCGACATCAAGACGGTCATCTGCCCGAAGGAGAACGAGAAGGACCTCCACGACATCCCGAAGAACGTCGTGCGGGCGATGGACTTCAAGTTCGCCGAGAACATCGACCAGGTGCTTCGGTGGGCTTTGGCCGACCTTCCTGAAGCGCACCCGAACGCCCAGCTCCGCAAGTTCCTCGCGAGTGAAGACGTCACCGGAGAGGACGACTGGCGAGAGGTTCGCGAGTGGATGCTGGAGCGCGACCGGAAGAACCGGGAAGCGGCGCAGTCCGGTCGCGAGGTGCATTAGTCTGTATGAAGGGGCCCTCGCGGCCCCTTCCCCCGCCGAAGGCCTGTCTCTTATACACATCTCCGAGCCCACGCGACCTCTCTACATCTCGTATGCC
>OJGU01000389.1_pt1 | contig 26914 bp, 22 predicted proteins | sample 1594741 | NCBI WGS metagenome assembly OJGU01 (sample SAMN05416841, study PRJEB24817) | seawater metagenome | isolation source: Sea water | place: Canada:Atlantic | collected 2013-07
GCCCAAGCACGCAGTCACCTTGGTGTGGCATCCGCGGATGGACGTTGATCCCGCGCATCGGTGGTTTCGCAACTTGGCCGCGAAGGCCCTCGAGGTTTGAACCCGCGATTCTCTTCGCCTGCGATCGACGGTAGGCTGCGCGCATGAACCTGCGCTGCAGCCTTGGATTTTGTCTACTGGTGGCGGTGGTGCCATCGGCCTGCGGGGACGACTCCGGTGGCGATTCTCCTGCGGGGTCGAGTGGGGCAGCGTCGACCGGCAGCGGCACGGGCCCCGCCACTGGATCGACCGCCACCGAGGCGAGCTCGTCCACGGGCGCTGAGAGCTCCGGCGCCCCGTCGACGGGGGACAGCGGGAGCAGCAGCTCCACCACCGGAGAGCCGTCCCAGTGCTGGGACGACCTCGAGGTGGGAGAGGTCGAGGTCCTTTATGAGGGCTTCGAGGGCGGCAGTGAAGGCATCGCGTTCACCTCCGATGGCCGCCTGATCGTGACCACGCTCGATGATGGTGTGGGAACGCTGTGGGAGATCAGTCCGCAGGGGGAGGCGACGGCCTTCGTCGAGGTTCCGTACGCGCTCGGCCTCGCGCCTCGGAGCGATGGGAGCCTGGTGGTCGCGAGTCTTGGCGAAATCATGGAGCCCGACGGCGGCGTCTACGAGGTGTCGAGCACCGGGCGGGCGACGTTGCTCACCGAGGGCATCGACAGCGCGAACTTCGTCGCGCTCGCGCCCGACGGATCCGTGCTGGTCTCGGACGACTTCGACACGCGGGTGTTTCGCGTTCAGCCCGACGGCACCCTCACAACCGTGATCGAGGACGTTCCGTCCCCCAACGGCATCGCGTACTCCCCGGACAACACCGCGTTCTACGTGGCCTCCACGTTCAGCGTGAACGGCGAACTGACTCGGTACGATGTGGACGCCGGCGGCCTCCCGATCGAGTCGAGCGCGGTCGAGATCCTGCACACCGGGCCGGGTTCCGTGAACGACGGGATCGGTGTGGATGTGGATGGCAACGTCTACGTGCTCGCGAACTTCTCGGGCGAGCTGTGGCGGGTCGATGGAAGCGCGACCGAGCTGCTGGACGGTGAGGTGCTGGTCGAGGGCTTGGACTCGCCCGCCAGCATGGCGTTTGGTCGCGGTGAGGACTTCGACCCGTGCTCGGCGTACATCACGGAGCTCTTGGGGTCTCGCGTGGTGCGGGTCTCGCTCGGCGTGGAAGGAGCGGCTCTGAATGGGTAAGGAACGCTTCACCATGGGCCGGCGCCCCATCTTGGCGATCAGCATCGTCCTGGGCCTGATCGCGGCCGTGTTCCAAGGCTGGACGCTGTACCTCTGGCTCGGCACCGGGTTCTGGTTTTGGATGCTGGTGTTCCCGGTGTGCGCCGGAGCGTTGCAGGTGGTGGCAGGCACGGTCGCGCTCGCGCTGCACAAGCAGTACGGCGACCCGAACGAGGAGCTGATCCCCGGCCTCGATGAAGTGGTCGCGACGTTGAAGAAGCGGTAGGGCCTCAGTCGTCTTTGGGCCACACCGCGCTCGCCCAGGTCTTCGCGCTGGGGTCGGCGCTGGCGTGCGGCCAGGAGATCGAGACGCCGGCCTTGGACGCTTTGTAGGCGATGAGCTCGTACAGCGCCCGGTCGCGCTCGGAGAGGTACGCGGGGGGAGCTTCTCGCGCCCACTGCATGCGTGAGTTCGCCATGTCCCACTCGCCCTCCATCGCCAGCAAGAGGGCGTCGGTCAGCCGGGTTGCGAACGGGGCGTTGCCCCACGCGGTGCGGGTCTCGGGGGTGTCCCACTCGTTCCCTCGCTCGGGGAGGACAGACATGAGCCGGCGAGCATCCGCGAGGTGCCCCGTGAGGGCCGCGACGCGCACGAGCGCACTGCCGGCGCCATACATGGACTCGTCGTGTTGGAGCCGGCCGGAGAACCCCTCGTACCACCACGCAACGTGTTGCCAGGCCTCGTCATGCTCCAGCCTCGCAAGGGCCTCGTGGGCCTGGGCGACCGCGACGTAGACGACCATCGTCCCCTCGGGGATCGGCAGCAGCTTCCGGTATCCACTGGTCCGAGCAACCGGTCCAGGCGGTCCCGAGGCGCACTCCACCAGCCACGGCTCCGGGGGGAGGGGCTCGAGGGCGGCCAGCGGTGCGATTCGATGTGCGCGCCGAAGTGCCTGGGTTCGCCGTGACCCCCAGATCGCGGCGATCGGCGTCCCGAAGTAGATGCTCATGAACACGCCGATGACAGCGCCGACCGCGATCGACCCACCGGCAAGACCCAGAGCGGCGCAAACGGCCAAGATGCCCGCGTACGTGGCTCCGAACGTGGCCGGTGCCTCGGAGCTCGGCTCCAAAGCACTGCTCTGTTTGGCCAGCGCGACGACGGTCTTGGGGGCGGCAACGGCGAGGGTTCGCGTCATCGAGACCGGTTCCTCGAGGCTCGCTTCCCGGTAGCCGCTCGCGTCGAGGAGCTGCATCCGCGGGAACAGCTGGCGCAGCACAGTTCGGAAGTGGTCGCCCCGGTCCCCGTCGAGTCGCTCGTGCAGCGAGTCGAGAAGATGGTGCAGCCGCTCCGATGCGACGCCGAGGCCGATGATGTGCAGCGTCGGAAACAGGCTTTGCAGGCTGGTGCCTCGGGTATCGCGCCACGACTGCGCGAGGGCGCCGTCATCGGGTTCTGCGGCCCGCTCGAGGACCCGAAGCAAGGCGAGCAGGGCCCGGCCCTCTTCGTCGATGTCCTTCTCGTTGAACCCGTCGCTGCTGGCGACGCCCGACTCGGCAAAGCTGCCCGGTGACAGCCACGCGAGGATCGAGCGCAGCAGCTCACCGCGCAGCCCGACTTCCCAGTTGCGGCGACGTCGGAACTTGGTGGCGTCCTGCTCTCGAATCGACAGCGTGTCGATGGCCCCTCGGACGTCCCCCAGCTCGATTCGGTGAAGCGCGACATGGGCCGCGGCTTCGAGACGAACCTCGGGCAAGGCGCCGGACTGCGCGACGGTCTCGAGCGCGGCGAGACCCCGCGCCGTGTCGTGGAGGTAGCTCATCCGGGCCGCGGCGAGCCGCGCTTTGCCGCGGTTCGTCAGGCGGTGGTTGGCAAACGCGATCGTCAGCGGGACCGTGAACATTCCCCCGACGACTGCGCCAACGCCCCCGGTTCCGAACACCAGCGCGAGCAGGACACCGCTGCCGATGGCACCTGCAACGGGGGCCCCGAACAGGACCGTCGCCAACTCGGGGCCGGCGTGTCCTTCGGGGTAGAACTCCGGGGCGCGCCGCAGAGCGTCCGGACTTCGGCGGGCCAGGGCGGTGCTCGCCTGCTGGACGGGGGGGTCCGTCATTCGGCGGATGATATCGACAGTGGATGGGCTGGCAATGCCCAATTGAAAAAGGCGAGGGCCCCGCGGGGCACCTCGCCTTTCGGCCGTGTACAGCGACGCTATGCGTGCTGGTTGTACTGGGCGTCACCGAATCCGAGGATCGGGACGAAGATGAAGGACAGGAAGGCCATTCCGATCCCGAAGCCCGTGCTCTTTCCGAACTTCTCGGCGATGGCGATGTTGACCAAGATGGCGACGATGAAGTTGGCGACGGGGATGAAGAAGAGAATCAGCCACCAGGTCGGCTTGTTGGCGATCTGCAGCATCACGTACGCGTTGTAGAACGGGACGATGCAGGCCCAGCCAGGTTGACCAGCCTTGGTGAAGACCTTCCAGAAACCCGCAACGATGACGATGACGAGAGCGAGTTGAACCAGCGCAACAATGAGATCACCCATGACGGCGCGAGCGTATCACCCGGCGCCAAAAGCGGATCATCGAAAGTGACTCCGGCTGAAAGGCCGGAAGGTTGATGTTCTCGGGGGACAGGTCCGGGGCCTAGCGCGGGGTTTGGACCCAGGTCTTGCGGTTCCGGGGCTGCGCGAAAACGAACGGCGCTCGTCGTACCAAACACCGTTCGGCGGTGTCCGCAGCCGACGGAGACGGTGGCTCAACGCATCAACGGCGCCGCCGGGTCGGTCGCCCGGAACCGATGCGTGACCGACCGTCTGCCTCGACGAACCTGGACCCGGTTGATGTGCGCGGGGGTCAACTCAAAGAACACGGCGCTGCGCACGGTGACGCCGCTGGGATCTTTGGGCAACTTGAACTCGAAGAACAGACGCGCCGTCTCGTCCGTGATCTCGCAGCCGACCCAGGTCAGCGGCAACGGGCCCTGCGGACCCTCGAGCGTGAACCGGTCCTCGACGTAGGCGTGCGCGAGCGCGTCGATGTCCGCGTCGGTGTCGATGTCGAGCACACGGCCGGACGCTCGGCGAAGGGCCTCTTGAAGATCTTCGGGGGTCGCGGTCAGGGTGATCTCCACCCGCCGACCCCGGACATCCGCCACCGCGGCGCTGGCGTGGACAGGATGCGCATGGGCGATCGCCGGCAAGGCGACGAGCGTCAGAGCCCCGCTGACGAAGGTGCGCCGGTTCATCGGCCGCCCTCCGATGCTTGGTCTTCCCCAGGTCCGGGATCGTCTTTCATCTTCGGCCCATCACCCATCCCCGCCTCCTGCATGGGGTTCTTCTTCTTCCGTTCTTTGTAGAGCTGGAACCGCGTCTTTTGAACCTTGGGAGGCCACGCGTTGTTCGAAAGGTCGGTGTCCGCCGTCTCCAGGTGCGGGTCGAGTGTGATCGAGACGATCGGATCGTCCACGATCAGGAGCTTTCGGACGCGCTTGGGATCCTTGCGCCAGACCTCGGCGGGGATACGAACCTCTTGGTGTCGCCCATTCTCGAAGGCGACGTCGAGGATGATCGGCATGACCAGCCCACCCACGTTTTCAAACTCAACCGAGTAGAACCGTTTGTGTGAGTCACGGAGCGCAGCCTCGTCCGCATCCAGCCGGCTACGCCGCTTCTTCCAGCGCTTGCGGTCGGTGTCGGTGACGTCGAGCTCGTCGTAGTCGTTGTAGAAGTCGTAGATGTCCTTGTCCGAGTCGGCCCACGTGGGCAGCTCGGCATCGCCGCGTTTGGACAGGGTCTCGGGCTCGGCGTCCCGTTCGGCCTTGAGCTTGGGCTTGTCGACATCCGGGTCGCCGGTCTCGAGCACGTTTTCCGTAATCCCGACGATGCCGATGTCGACGTGGTCGGTCGTGTAGAACCACCCGCGCCAGAACCAGTCCAGGTCGATGGCGGAGGCGTCTTCCATCGTGCGGAAGAAGTCCGCGGGCATCGGCCGGCGGAACTTCCAGCGCGTGGCGTACTGCGAGAAGGCGTGGTCGAACAGCTCGCGTCCCATCACGGTCTCGCGCAGCACGTTGAGCGCGGTCGCGGTCTTGGCATAGGCGTTGTTGCCAAACTGCAGCAGCGACTCCGAGTTGGTCATGATCGGGACCTGGTTGTCGCTGCGCATGTAGTCGGTGATCTTGCTCGGCTCACCGCGCCGTGAGGGGTAGTTCGGCTCCCACTCCTGCTCGGTCCGATACTGCAGGAACGTGTTGAGACCCTCGTCCATCCACGTCCACTGTCGCTCGTCGCTGTTGACGATCATCGGGAAGAAGTTGTGTCCGACCTCGTGGATGATCACCGAGATCAGGCCGTACTTGGTGCGCTTGGTGTACGTGCCGTCCTTCTCGGGTCGCGGCCCGTTGAAGCAGATCATCGGGTACTCCATGCCTCCGACCGGGCCGTTGACCGAGATCGCGGCCGGGTAGGGGTACTCGAACGCGTAACGGCCGTAGACGTCGAGGGTGTGGATGATCGACTTTGTCGAGTACTTGCTCCACAGCGGCTCGCCCTCGTTGGGGTAGTACGACATGGCCCAGACGGGCTCGCCGGCGACCTCGACCTGCCGCGCATCCCAGATGAACTTCTTCGAGCTCGCAAACGCGAAGTCGCGCACGTTCTTGGCTTTGAAGCGCCAGGTCTTGGTGCTCTGTGTCTTTCCTTGCTCCGCCTCTTTGGCCTCGTCTGGGGTGACGATGAAGACGGGGGCTTTCGCGGTCTCAGCCTCCTGCAGTCGGTCCCGCTGCTTGGCGGTCAGGACGTCGCGGGGGTTCGACAGAGCGCCGGTCGAGGCGACGATGTGGTCGGCCGGCACGGTGATCTCGACGTCGTAGTCCCCGAACTCGAGCGTGAACTCGCCGGCACCGAGGTACTGCTTGTTCTGCCAGCCGTTGACGTCCTCGTAGGCCGCCAGGCGCGGGAACCACTGCGCGATCTCGTAGATGATCGTGCCGTCGTCGAAACGCTCGTAGCCGGTGCGTCCCGGGATCTTGCTGCTGTCGTTGATCGCGTACGACCAGTCGATGTCGAACACGAACGATTTGCCCGACTTGAGGTCCTTGGGCAGGTCGATCCGCATCATGGTGCCCACCACGGTGTAGTCGAGGTCACGGCCTCGCTTGTCGGTGACCTTGCTCAGCTTCACGCTTCCGTCAAAGGTGAGTCCCTCGAGCAGGCGGCGAAAGCTCCGGTAGGAGACACGGTCGAAGCCTGGCGCGCTCGCGGCCATCGCCCGATCGGAGGTCGGGCTGTAGATGTTGGCGTCGAGCTGAAGCCACAAGTACGAGAGCGTGTCCGGCGAGTTGTTCTCGTAGCGAATCCGCTCGTGCCCCTGGACTTGCTGCTTCTCGTCGTCGAGTCGGACCTCGATGTCGTAGTCGACGTCTTGCTGCCAGTATTGATGACCAGGCGCTCCGGAGCCGGTGCGAGTCGTGGTCGGCGTGGGCAGGAGTTCCTCGAGTTGCCGGAACGGGTCGGCCGCGACGGGGTAAGGCCCGCCACTGCCCGCGAGGGCCGGGGTCGAGATCAGGACGAGGCCGGCGACGATGCAAATCTGGTCCCTGAGCACGCGCGGAGCATACGTGACCGCCCGTGGCTTGTGGCTCGGGATCACGAACTACGCCGCGCTGGAAGGTTGGCGTTCGAGCAACGACGCCAAGACCGCCTGCTCCTTCTGCGACGCCAGCCCCGCACGGGGTTGGGCTCGCCGCGCGTCCGGGAGGGTCTCCCACCACGCCAGCGTATCGGCGATGGTCTCTTCGACAGGCCTGGTCTTCAGTCCGCCCTCGATCGCTTTGCTGATGCTCACCCGCGACATTCCGCCGAATTCCGCATCGTCCGGCGGTACCCAGACGGTCAGCTCCATCCACGGCGCGACGCCGTGTTCGGCCAACGAGGGGGTGGGCACCCAGTGAAAACTCGCATCGCTTCCGGTCACGGTCTTACACGCAGCGAGCAGCCCGCCCATCGTCATGGGCTCGGTCGGGCCCGTGACGTTGAAGGTCCCGCCCTGTTCGGTTCGCTGGGTGTGGAGGATGAACGCCGCAAGATCTCGAACATCGATGAACTGCGCGGCGTCGTCCGGGGTGTTGGGGGCCAACACGTCCCCGCCTCGCGCGACCCTCGTCGGCCAGTACGTGAACCGATCCGTCGGGTCGCCCGGTCCCACGATGAGCCCGGGTCGAATCACGGTCGCTCGGCCCGGCATCGCGGCCTCCGCGGCGCGTTCACACCCAGCCTTGAGGGCTCCGTAGTGCTGTGGCATCTCCTCGGAGTACGGCTCGGGCATCGCGATTGTCGGCCCGCCCTCCTGGACTCCGGGAACGCTGAGATTCGCGTACGCGGAGATCGAAGACACGAAGACGTATCGCTGGGCTTGGTCCGCGAGTAGGCCGGCTGTGGCCTCGACTTGCCGCGGGATTTGGCCGCTCGTATCGAGCACCCAATCGAACTGCCGGCCTTCCAGCGCCGTCAGGTCTCCATTTCGGTCGCCGCGGAGCTTCTCGAGCTCGGGGAAGAGGTGCGGGTTGGTCTTCCCTCGGTTGAACAGCGTGACCTCGGCGGTCATCGCCTGAGCTTGCTCGACCAACGCTGGCCCCAAGAACCCCGTGCCACCCAGGATGAGCACGCGCTTGGGCACGTTCGTGGGGGGCGCCTCGGCGGCCGCCGGTGCGGTCGTGGGTCTCGCGTCTCGACAGCCGGCGAGCATCGCTCCCAGCATCCCCAAGGAAAACTCTCTACGCCTGATCATCATCCGAATCCGGGCCTCCGACTCCGGTGGTTGGCGTGGAGTTTCAACGTTCGCGCCGAAACATGGCGCGAGGCTCTGGGGTCACAGGCCCATCTTGTCTTGGCCTCGATTGCGGAGGCTGCTCGACGTTCGAGGGGACGACGCGCGGCCGTTGGCGTGGTCGACAGCTCAGTTCGGGCTGTTGATGGCGGCGTTGTATGTGGTCCGGCCGCTACGCGACGAACTCGGGATTCGCAGCGGTGTGGAGAACATGCAGTGGCTGTTCTCCGGAACGTTCGTCGCGATGCTGCTGCTCGTTCCGCTGTACGGCCTGGCCGTGTCTCGTCGTCCGCGTCGGGTCGTGGTGCCGTGGGTGTTCATCTGCATCGCGCTCTCGCTCGTTGCCGCGCGCATTGTGTCCGCGGAACTCGTTGAGGCGTTGCAGCCGGTTTTCGCCGCGGCGCTGTTCGTGTGGATCAGCGCGTTCAACCTGTTCGCGGTCTCGGTGTTCTGGTCTCTCGCGGTCGACGTGTTCTCTGCGGAGTCCAGTCGCCGAAACTTCGGCCTGATCTCCGCCGGAGGCACCATCGGCGCGTTGTGTGGCCCCATCCTCGCGGCAGCCGGTGCGCAGTGGCTGGTGCCGGATGACCTGCTGCTCGTGTGCGCCGGACTGCTGCTTGGCGTCGCCGTGGCCGGTCGCGGAGTCGAATCTGCGGACCAGCCTACGAACGGCCGCACGCCTGAGCACGGGTTGGGCGGCGGCGTCGTCGAAGGGTTCACATTGCTGGCGACCCAGCCTCGGTTGCGAGCACTGTGCGGCTACCTGCTGTGCATGACGTGGGTCTCCACCGTGTTGTACTTCGAACAGTCGCGGGTGGTGGCCGCGGCGAGTCTCGACTCCGCCGAACGAACGACGATCTTCGCGGGCCTCGACTTGGCGGTCAACGCCACCGCTATCTGCATTCAGCTGTTGTTCACCGGCCGTGTCCTGGGCCGGCTGGGACTGGCGGTGGTGTTGGTCGCGCTTCCGGTCGTCTCGGGGGTCGCGCTCGTCGGAATCTCACTCGTCCCGACGCTGGGGGTTGTGCTCGTCGCGCAGGCGGTTCGGCGCGCGACGAACTTCGCGTTGGCCCGACCCGCGAGGGAGGTGCTGTACACCGGCGTCGACCGGGTCTCGCGGTTCAAGGGAAAGAACGTCGTCGACACCGTCGTCTACCGCGGTGGCGACATGATCGCTGGTTGGGCCTTCGCCGGTCTCGAGTTTGCCGGGGTCGGCCTGGGCGCGATCGCGTGGCTGGCGACCCCGGTGGTCGGGATCTGGGCGTGGCTGGGCGTTCGCCTGGGGCGCGCCTCCGAGTCACACGACCCCCGCGAAAACGCTGTAGCCTCCGCCCATGAAGCCTTGGGAGACGCTCGACACCGCAACGGCCCCTGATGGCGAGGCGCTGGATCTTCGGCGTCGCGGCCACGAGTTTCTGATCCGGGCCGGCGGCTACGACCTCATGTCGAGTGAGGACGACGGCTCGTCGAAGGCTCTGTCCTCGTTGGGCATCGGCGCGTTGGGACGGCCCGCAAAGCACGTGCTCGTCGGTGGCCTCGGCATGGGCTTCACCCTCCGCGAAGCTCTGGACCGGGTCGGACCCGAAGCGACCGTCGAGGTCGCCGAACTCGTGGAGGCGGTCGTCCGTTGGAACGAAGGGCCGCTGGCCGATGTGGCTGGCCGGCCCTTGGAAGACCCGCGAGCCCGGGTCTTCCAAGGAGACGTTGGCGGCCGCATTCGCCACCCTCCGCAACCCTTCGATGCCATCTTGCTCGATGTCGACAACGGCCCCGACGCGCTCGCGCACGACAGCAACAAGTCGATCTATTCCGCAGGGGGCCTCGACGCGGCCTACGGTGCGCTCGCTCCGGGCGGAGTGCTCGGCGTCTGGTCGTTTTCGGATGACCGCAAGTTCACGAGCCGCTGCAACCGGGCGGGCTTCACGACCCAGGTGGAAAAGGTCCCCGCCTCTCGCAAGGGCCGCGGCCGGTTTCACTACATCTGGATCGCGAAGCGGCGGTAGGCGGGGCTGCGTACCGCGGGCCCGGGTCATCGAACGGTGACACAGGCGCACAGAAGGTGCCGCGGCTGGATGCAGGGGCTGGAGCTGCTGAGCGGTCCGATGGCGCCAGCGGAGTCGAACGTGAGCGCGCGCCCGGTGCTGTTGGTCGAGCTCCAACCCTGACAGTGGTCTCCGGGACCGCCGCCGGGGCCCCACCAAAACGATGGGTCGTTCGGCATCTCGACGTGCGCGGTCACGGCGTTGGCAAACCCTCCTTCGACGTCGCCGAGCACGAGCTCCGCATAGGTCATCGCCACCGGCTCGAGCGCCGGGTCGACGAATGGCCCTTCGGCCAGTCCGGGGTTGGCAATACCGATGTCGAGGAACGAGTACGACTCCGTCGCAACCAGCGAGACGATCGTGGAGCAGCCAAGCTCCAGCCCGGTGTCACTCAGGGTGTCGTCGCACAACGCCGCGCCCGCGTCGGCAACGGGGCCGTCGGACGCGAAGTCTCCCGGCGTCGTGGTCGTGGCGAAGAGGATGACGACGGGCTCGCCCGACTCCGTGCCCACATCCGTTCTGTCGGTCGTCGTCGCCTCGTCCCCCGATGATGCGTCGAGGGTCGTACCCCCGCTCCCGGGCGTGCCCGTCGTGTTCGCGGGGCCTGTGGCCGGTGTGGTCGTACCGGATCCGTCGACGCTCGCGGCGGTCGACGAGGGGTCTGTGCTCGCGAAGGACGTCTGAGCGGTGCCGTCTGTCTGTCCCGCGCCCCCCTCCGCGTCACCGCTCGCCATGTACGCAGGGTTCTGGGCGACGCAGCCGAGGCCAAGGCTGACCCCCAGGAGGCACATCCGTCCACGCGTCATCGTTACCCAGGACATGCGCAAAGAACTCGGTGCGGGCTCTCGCACGGGCTGGTGGTTGGGCTCCCAGAGGTTTGCTCGGCGGCGAACATCCGCGTCGAGCCCTCCCCGGTCGAGATGGTCCAGTCCCCACACGAATCATTCCCGCCGACGACGGTCGTGCCCCACCACACGATGAGCGTCGCCGCGATCTTCGGTGGTGGACCGGACAGATCCGTGACGAAGCCGGGGCTGACGGTCGACTCGGCGAGCGCTTCGAAACTCTCTGCCAAGAGCGCTCCGGAGTCCACCGCGATGACTTCGCCGTCGGCCAGGAACGGGTGGTTTCGAGGAAGCTCGGGTAGTGGCTCGTCGTCGCGTCCGACGACGAAGAGTGGTTCGCCGTTGCACGCGCCCATGGCGTCCAAGCTGACCAAGCCTTCCTCGCACAGGTCGGCGGGGTCGAGCTCGAAGTCGCCAGTCACTGCAGCGGTCAGCCAGACGAGCACCGGTGCGCTCGGGTCGGTCGTGGTCTCGCCCACCCGGATCCCCGACGAACTCCCTGAGCTGGTGCTGCTCGAGGTGGCGTCGCCGCTGGACCCGGAGGTTCCAGACCCCTCGCCGGGGCTGCTCGTCCCGAGTCCGGAGGTGTCGGCGACTTCGCCGGTGGGGCCGCCCTTCGTGCCCGAGGTCGCGGGGGCTCCATCCCCTCCGGTGCCCCCGGTCGTGTCGCTGAACGCCGGATTTTGGGCGACGCAACCGGCGGCACACAGTGCTCCGATCACGGTCAGTCGGCCAAGCCCCATGCCGACAGGATACCGCGTCGGCCGGCTCAGGCTTCGTACAGGACGTCGAGGTACGCGGCGAGGATGTCTCCGACGGCGGTGCGAACCGGCATCTTGTTGGCCAGCCCGTACACGGGAGCCATGCCGCCTTTGTCTTTGGGCTGCCGGCGCGCGTCCTCGACGGACTCCGCCAGGTCGGCCAGGAACCGCTTTGCGACTCCTGGCTGGGTGTGACGCAAGGTGACACACAGGTGCACGCTTGCGGGCTTGTGGAGCCCGTTGAGGTTCCAACGGCGGTGCCCCATCAGGTCGAGCACGCGGTAGATGTCGACCTCGTCGGAAGCAAACGCCACGACCCACAGCGGGTCACCCAGGATCTTGAGCCCACGAATCTGCCGAATGCCGTGTTTGATGGCGTCGGCTGTCTCCAGGATCTGGCGGGTGGACTCGGTGTAGCCCGCCTCGCCCATCGAGACCATCGACGCCCAACACGCAGCGCTCAGCGCCCCGGAGCGACTTCCCGCGAACGTCGGCGACGCGTACAGACCCCCGGGCCAGTCGGTCGCGCGGAAGAACTGATGCCGTCTCAGCTCTTTGGAGCGATAGAGCACCACCGACGTGCCCTTCGCCGCGTAGCCGTATTTGTGGGTGTCGGCGGACATCGAGGTGACGCCACGCAGGCGGAAGTCGAACGGAGGCACCGAGTATCCGAGGCGCTCCGCGAACGGTAGGACGAAGCCGCCCAGGCAGGCATCGGTGTGAAACCCAACCCCGCGGTCGTAGGCAATCTCGCTCAGCTCGGCGATCGGGTCGATGCAGCCATGCGGGAACGCGGGTGCCGACCCCACCACCGCGATGGTGTTGCGTCCAACGGCCTTTCGAGCCTCGGCGATGACCGCTCGCGTGTCCTCGCCAACCGGGATCTTGATCGGCTTGATGCGGAAGGATTCGCACGCCTTGTCGAACGCAGCGTGGGCGGTGATCGGCATGACGAGGTTCGGGGAGGTCACGCCCCGATCGGCCTGCGCCTGGTCCCGATAGGTCTTGATCGCGAGCATGATGCTCTCGGTCCCGCCGGAGGTCACCGTCCCGCAGACCTCGTCGGAGGCGCGCGTGACCTTGTCGGCGCTGAGCATCTGCGCGGTCATGGCGACGATCTCTCCCTCGTACTTCGCGACCCGTGGCCACAGGTCCGCGTGCAACGGGTTGGTCTGCGAGTTGAGGGCGTAGACCTGATCGAGGAACGCCGTGTGCTCGGCGTCTCCGTGATAGACGGCACCGGACACGAACCCATCCGCCCATCGGTCGTCTTCCTTCGCCTTGAGCGTTCGCATCTCCTCCAGGAGCGACTCCCGGGATCGGCCTTCGCTCGGCAGCTTTACGTGGCGCGGGACTTCGTCCCGGTACGGACGCATGGAGGTGCGCATGTCGTCGAGCACCTTTTCGTACTCGGCCTCGATGCGGTTGCGGAGGATCGGAAATCGCTTCGCGACCTTGAACAGCTTCTCCAACGCGCGCTCACCGGCGCGGCGAATCGGGGTGGGGACAGCTTGGGTGACGAGGTCGGGCAGGTCGAGATCCATCGGGCTCCCTAAGGATGGTTGAGGCGGCGGAAGAAGCTCTTGGAGCTTCTGTAGTGGTCCAAAAAGGCCCCGAAGAGGGCTTCGTAGCGATCGCGGTAGACCGGACGAGGCTCGAACGTCCGAACGATGTCGACCTTGTCGGGGATCTCGTCCGGCTGCAGTTCTCCGATCCCCACAGCGCCAATCATCGCGGCGCCCAGAGCGTTGACGGAGACGGGATCGCGGACCTGTTCGATCGGACGGTCGAGGACGTCGGCGTGGATCTGGCACCACAGGTCCGACTTGCCGCCGCCGCCCACGACCCGGAGGCTTGGCAACGGATTGCCCACGAAGCGTTCGACCGCACGCAGCAGCCATCGCGAGTTGTACGCGACGCCCTCGAGGACAGCCCGCACGAGGTGGGCCCGGGTTGTGGCGAGAGAAAGGTTGAGGAACGAGCCGCGAACATGCTCGTCCGCGACCGGGCAGCGCTCACCCATGAGCCACGGCGTGAAGAGCACGTTGTCACTCCCCGGTGGAGCGCTCTGAGCGACCGCGTCAATGCGCGCGAAGACGTCGGCCGGAGGGGTGTCGCGCCCCAGGGCATCGTCGCCGTAGAGCACGCCGTCGCGGAGCCAGTTGAGGCAGCCCCCCGCGGTTTCCTGGGAGTTCCCGACGAAGTACTGACCAGGCAACGCGGACGGAAGGCTCGCGATGTTGCGAAACAGGTCGGTTTTCTTGAACGGAACGTGGGCACTGACCCACGACGAGGTTCCCAAGTACAGGTGGGCTTTCGAGGGCCCGACTGCACCCGAGCCCACTGCGGCCGACTGCACATCGGGAGTCCCACAGACCACCGGGGTGCCTTTGGCAATGCCCAGGGCCTCCGCCGCCGATCCGCACAGGGGGTCGAGGATGTCGGTGGCCGCTCGCAGCGGCGGAAGTTTGTCTCCGGGCAATCCGGTGAGCGCGAGCAACCCATCGTCGTAGACCACCGCATCGAGGTTGCGGTTGTCCGTGACCCAGTGCATCGCGATCGAGTCGTACGATGCGGCGGCGGTGCCCGTCAGCCGAAGGTTCAGGTAGTCCTTCGGCTCGAGGAACCATCGCGCCGCGTCGTACCGGGCTGGGTCCGCGCGCTTCATCCACAGGATGTGTCCGACCGGGTCCTTGCCGTTGAGGCTGGGTGCGCCGCCGGTCTTGCGGACCCACCGGGCCGCTTTGCGCGGTGCGTAGCCTTCGATGGAGACCCAGCCCTTGCACAGCGCTCGAACGTCTTGCGCCCCGCGGGTATCCATCCACAGGATTGCGTTGCCCAGCGCCGCTCCGCTGGAATCGACGGCCACGGTGCCGGCCCACTGCGCGGTGACGCAGACGGCCTTCACAGCGCTGGCATCGAAGCTGGGATGGTCTCGAACTTCAGCGGTAGCCTCGACGATCGCGCGCCACCAGTCGTCGGGGTCTTGCTCTGCGCCACCGCCGGGCAGGAGCAGCAGCGTGGTGGGGCGGACGGCGGTCGTGAGCACGCGACCACCGACGGTGACGAGTGCGACCTTCGGGCCCGAAGTCCCCAGGTCGATCGCGAGTATCGTCGGGTCGCGGGCCAACGCGACGCACTCTACTACGACCCGTCCGGGCTACCCCGCGATGACCGTGACGTCGCCGGTCCCGACTTCGATCTCGAGTTCGATCACGTCCTCGGATGTGGCCGCGAGCGAGTTCTCGTACTCATCTCCATCGCGCTCGAGGCCCCGCACATCGATGTCTCCGATGCCGCTCTCCACCTCGACGCGAAGGCCGACACCGCGCGGCAGGTAGACCGTCACGTCTCCGGTCCCGGCCTCGATCAGAATCTCGTTGGTCCCGGTCCAGGTGGAGCGCTTGGCATCGATATCGATGTCTCCGGTGCCCGCTTGAAGCTCGACCGAAGCCTGCGCGACGCTCGCGTCCCCGAAGTCGACCTCGAGATCTCCGATGCCGACGGTGGTCCCCAGACCACGAACCTGAACCCCCGAGAGGTCCAGACCGACGTCGCCCAGCGTCGAGGTGGCCCTCACACCCATCGGGAGTTCTGTGGAGAGGCAGACCTCGAGGTCCATGTCGCCGCCTCGGCCCGTCTTCCCCATCAACTCGACCTCGACGAGGCCCTGACCGTTCTCGTCCAGGGCGTACTCCGTTTTGGCGTTCGCGCGCTTCGCGTCATACCGGGCCCGGGCCTGCACCAGACTGCAGCTCCCGCCCTGGACGGACAGGTCTCCGTTCGTGAGCAACTGGACGTCCGCTGAACGAGCGCCATCGCGCGGGAACACGAACTGCGCGTCGACGGGATCGCGCCCGATGGGCTCCCCGAGGTGCCCACAGCCGATGGCGAGCGGAACGAGCGCAAGGAGTGGAAGGGCGAGTCTCTTCACGGCGACCTGCTCTATGCCAAGCGGGGTGGGTTGGGTTGCCTTGGGGGCGAGAAAAGATCGGATGCGGGCACGGATTCGTTCCCAGGGGGCCAAGGACCCGATGATGCGCTATTCCAAGGTCATGCTTCGCTCCGTCGTCGTCGCCGTGGTGTGTGTTTCGGTCAGCGGATGTGCGACCGCCCGGCCGGATGCGCAGCCGACTGCGATCGAGCTGGCGGTCGCCGAAGACGAAGATCTTGGCGATCCGGGCCCCTCTGAGGAGGAACGGCAGGCAGCGCGAGACGCTCGGGCCCAGGCGGCGCTCGATGATCCCAAGGCCACCCACATCGATTTCGACGGCGAGGAGCCCAACGACGCTCCGGTCGACATGGTCACGATCCCTCCGGATCGCTCGCCGTCGCACTCACTGATTCAAGACATCACGATGGGCCCCGGCTGAGCTCCCGGTCTCGTTCGGGCCGGTGTTGCGGTGTTGAGGACGCCCGCAGGGCTGATAGCCTCCCGCTTCGATGAAGAACTTTCGAGGACGGGTCGCCGTTGTCACGGGTGCCGCGAGTGGCATTGGCCGCGCGCTGTCGGGCGCGTTGGCCGAGCGAGGATGCGATCTCGCGCTGGTCGACGTCAAAGAGGACGGCCTGCAGGAAGTGCTGGAGGAGTGCAAACGTCACGGCCGACGCGTGAGCGTTCATTGCGTGGACGTGGCCTCCCGTACGGCCATGGGAGCGCTGCCCGCAGCGGTCGAATCCGAGCACGGGGCGGTCGACATCGTCGTCAACAACGCCGGTGTGACGGTCGCCTCGAACCTCGAAGACCAGGATCTCGATGACTTCGAGTGGCTGATGGGCATCAACGTCTGGGGGGTGGTCTACGGATGCAAGTTCTTCTTGCCCCTCCTCAAGCGCAGCGATGATGCCTACATTGTCAATATCTCCAGCATGTTCGGACTCGTGGGGGTGCCCGGGCAGTCCTCCTATTGTCTGAGCAAATTTGCGGTCCGCGGGTTTTCCGAATCCATCGGCGCAGAACTGGCGGAGACCAACATTCGCGTGATGAGCGTGCACCCTGGGGGCATTGCAACGAATATCGTGAGGGACGCTCGTTGGGCCAAGGACGACCTCGAGGGGAGGAGCCGCGCGATGCGATTCTTCGAACAGCGCGCGATGCCGCCCGAGCGAGCGGCTGTGCGAATCATCGAAGGGATGCAGAGCGGGGCGACCCGCAAACTCATCACCCGAGAGACGTTCTTGACCGATGCCGTCAAGCGGATTGTGCCCGTCTTGCCGCCCCGGTGGCTCGCAAAGGCGCGCAAGGTCTTCGACCGAAATCGGTGAGCGGTGTACCGTGCGGTTGGATGGAGTCTGTTCCTGACTGCACGCTGATCGGCGACTCGGACGAGCTCGCGGGCGTCGCGTGTCCGATTGGTCGCAGTGAGGTCATGGTTGGCCGGAGTCTGGAGGCTGTGCTCCGACTCCAGAGTGATGGGGTCTCGAGGTTTCACGCGCGAATCGAATGGACGGAGCAAGGATCGTTGGTGCTGTCGGACCTTGGCTCCTCCAACGGGACATTCGTCAATGGTCGACGCGTCGAGCACCCCGAATCGCTCGAGGATGGCGACCGCATTCAGTTCGGTCCGCAGGCGGCATTCCTTGTCCGATACGGGAGTGACGCGGGTCCTGACACCATTGAGGTTCGGCACCCCACGCATTCGGAGACGACGGTCGAGCTTCTCGCCAAGCGCAATCAGGCGCGGATCCTCCTGTCCCGTCAGGACTTCGCGTCAGCGCTCCCTCTGTTCGTGGAGGTGCTCGACGCTCTCGATGCTGCGGCTCATGGGAGCCTCGCCGCGAGCGAGGACATCGCCGAGCTCCTCACCGAAGTTGCACGCTGTCATGTAGGGCTTCGCTCGCCGGCGGATGCCGTGCCGCTGTGTCGGCGGGCCGCGGCGCTGCTGCTGCATGCGAGTGCCGGGAACGCCTCTTTGGTGCGGGCGAACTTCGTGCTCGGCAAGGCTCTGTTCGCGGAGGCTCCCAAAGAGGCGCGGCAGATCGTGACGGAAGCCATTGAGTCGCTCGCTCCTGGTGTTGTGCTCCGCCAAGAGATCGAGGCCTGGTTGGCCGTCGCGGACCCCGCCTAGCCCCGCGGAAGGGTGCCGATCGCGGCGTGCGCGGCCTTTGCCCGTTTTTGGGTGGGCAAACCGCGCCGTCGATCCGTGCGCGCCAACGCACCGTAACCATTGAGGCCGGGCATCCGTAGGTCTCGTACATCGAAACACATGACCAGGCAGGGCCGGTTTGCGATCGCGAGTGTCTTTGCGGCCCCGTGTCCTGTGGCTGCTATGCTGGAAGCACCTTACTTTGACTTGGATTTGAGATGATCAGGCACTTTGCCAACTTCCGTGATGCCGCCGTTTTGGGTGGCCTGCTCGTCGCGGCCGGAGCGTGCAGCGACACGACCTCCGCGGACGGCTCGACCCCCGACCAGGACGCCGACTCCGCCGGGGGCTCAGGCTCGACTGGCAACGACGGCGGTCCAGCCGGAATCACAGACGGGGGCGGTGGGAGCACCGGCGGCGGCGATGATGAGGCCGGAGAGACCGCTGGCGCCTACGGCAGCACGGGCGGTGAGTCGGGCGATGCGGAACCTGTCCCCGAGGCCGGTCCGTTCCCGCTCTGCCCTGAGGACCTCCCAGAAGGCTGGATCTTCTGCGAGGACTTCGAAGCCGTCGCGGACCCTTCCAAGGTGTTCTTCGACTACGCGGACGCCGAGGGAAACTTCGTGCCCAGCGCCCAGGGGGGAGCCTCCGGCGTCGGTTCGATGAAGGCCCACTACCGCGAGGGAGTCGAGGGCGCCGGGTTCATGAGCGTGTCGTTCGGCAACAACCCGATCAACACCGCGGACCGTCCGGAGTACCGAGACGGAGACAAGTTCGACGAGGTGTACTGGCGCTTCCGAGTGAAGATGCAGTCGGGGTGGCCCGACGCTGGCCCCTACAACCTCTCCCGAATCAGCGCCTTCGCGCAGTCGGATTGGGGGGAGGCGATGGTCGCATCGCTCGCCTCCGACGACGCCGACGTCAACCTCCGCGCATCGGCTGCGAGTTGTGTTCAGAACAACCAGGTGGAGTGCGAGGGGATCGATGGCGATGCTCTGGTCCCGCTGGGCACGCTCAGCGGCAGCACGCCAGTCTTCTCCGCCGCGCGGGCGGGCGAATGGCAGTGTGTCGAGGCGCACATCAAGCTCAACACCCCCGGCGAAGCCGACGGCATGTTCGAGTTCTGGGTCGATGGTCAACTCGAAGCGGGCCGCACGGGCATGGACTGGCGTGGCACGTGGGAGGAGTTTGGGCTCAACCTGCTGTCGATCGAAAACTTCTGGGTGGGCGGCGCGCCGGCGGATCTCGATCGCTGGTTCGACGACGTCGTCATCTCGACGAGCCCGATCGGTTGCGACTAGGGCACACCCCATGACCTCAGCGAGGGAGACCGAGAGGTTTCCCTGGGAGATTCGTTTTCCTCGCTAGCCGCCTTTGCAGCGCGGCTCGTTGTCGGCGCAGCGAAAGCGGACGTGGATGTGCTCGTCGTGACCCCGGGAGTGGCGGACGAGAGGGTCGGCCTTGGGTCGCCACTGCGGAAAAATGAGGTAGTCGGCCAGCGTGTCACGGCTCTCCCCCATGGTGCGGGCAGCCTCGTAGACGCGACGATGAAGGTCAGCCTCGAGGAACACGACCGTGACGGCATCCGTCGCGCCCAGAGCCTTGATCAAGCCCCACGTCGCGTACCAGTCGATTTCGTCGGGGTTGGGGTGCTTGGTGTCGGGGACATGCGGCAGCAGCGGCAGCCGGATGTCGACATCGCGCCCGGACTGGTGGGACTTGTGCGGAGGAAGGTTTCGACCGTTGCGTTTGCTGATCGAGCCCACGATGATCTCGTGCTCGAACCCAGTGTCGTGTCGGAAGTTCGCGAATGCGACCTGCAGCTGTTCGATCGTGTACGAGCTGCCCCACAGCACGCGTTTGATGCCTCTCGAGTACAGCGGGCTGTCGGGGAGCTGGACGGCGGCCAGCAGCCGGCCGCGGTTTGGTCGCCCCACGGACAATCCCCCCTGCGGAACATCGAACGACTCGGGAACCTCGGGGCCTTGTCCTGGGCGCAGGGACCACGACAGCGCGGGGTCGACCCACGCCATGAGCGGGCGGCCCGGCTTGATCCGCCTTTGCTGCCAGTTCCACGCGTGCAGGTCGGGGATCTCGACCCTGAGCTGCGCCGCGACGTCTCCCCAGGTCTCTTCCTCGCGCGGCACATAGGTCACCTTCATGCGCGGCGGGACCATGCGCCGCGTCCGAACCTTGACGCTGCGTCGCCCGCGAGGCGGGTAGTCCTCTTGCGGGTCGAGCTTGTTCCACTCGACGAGCTTCTCTCGGCTCACCCCGTAGCGGGCCGCGATCTGGCTGACGCGTTCTCGGTGCCGAATGCGATGTCGAATCCACCGCGAGCGCTCAGCGCGTTCGACCGGCCCCGCGAGTGCCGCGACCTCGTCCCACGTCCGGACCGTCGGCTGATCACTGGGGTCGCTGGGGTCGTTGCTGACCGACAGCAACATCAGCAGCGAGGACCCAACCAACGACACGCCCCTTTTTACCAGACCTCCGCGGTAGTCTCGGCGCGGTGTCGGCCCGCATCTGGCTCCAGGCCTGTTTCGATTTCGCGCAGACGCATGCGATCGAAGCGCGCTACGTGGACGCGTTGCATGCGTTTGCCTACCCCAACCCGCGGGGCGGCCCGCCTCCGCCGCCAGAGCCGCGTTGGTCGGAAGACTTCGACGCCTTGGAGGCGGTGCGTTGTGCCCATCGGTTGGACGAGCCCGCGCTGCGAGCATCGCTGGTCGCCGACCTGTCTCTAGAAGTCGACGCGGGGCAGGCTGAGTTGTTTGCTCGGCGCATCGCTGCGGTGGAACGCCAGCTGATCGCCTTGGCGGACGCGACGGGTCGGGTGCTCCGGGTCGGCCTGCGACAGCGCCTCGAGGGGATCCTCCGGGCACCGCGCCCCCGTGCGCTTCGGGTCCGTGCGCTCGCCGACTTCTACTACTCGTTCGCGGGCCAGTGGCTCAACGCGCGCCGCTCGGCATCGCCGGCGCCGTCCCTGGCCGACGCAGCCGCCTCCATGGTGTGGGAGCCGGTGTTCGATGGCGGCGAGTTGGCGGTCATCGACGGGGTCTTCTCATCAGGCCCCGTGCACGCCAATCTGCTGCGCCTGCGCCCCGGCAGCGTCCGCGCCCAGGTGTTGGATTGCCGGGGCGCTGTCGCACGAGGGATTCCCTTTGCGGCGCACGTCGATGCCCTGGGCGCACTGGCGGCGATCTCCGGCGGGTTCTTCTTGTACAGCGAGCCGGACATCGAACTCCCTTCGCGACGGTTCGATCCGGTGGGCCTCCTCGTCTCAGGTGGAGAGGTCCTCGCGCCACCGATCTTCTCTCGAGGAGCGTTGCTGTTCGACGCCCGGGGTGGCTGGTCGATCGAACGTTGCCCACCCGATGGCGTGCGGGTGTCGCAGGGCGACTCGGTTGCGGACCTCGACGACGCGGTGACCCGAAGCACCGCACAAGAGGGGCCCGATGTTCCGTCCGTGTCGATTGCCGCGGGCCAGGTCACGGGGGTGGGGCGACGGCTTCCGGTTCCCCTCAACGGTTTCGTGATCCCTTCGACCTCGGTGTGGACGCCCGGCGACCCGGTGTCGTTCTCCGCACCGAACATGGCCGATGGAACACCCGTTCACGATGCCGTCGCCGGCGGTCCGCTTCTGGTCCGCGCGGGCGCGCCCTGCCTCGACCTGCGCGCGGAGGGGTTTTGGGGAACCGCTCCGCCGCTGACGTTCTCGCAGGACGAGACCGGCGACCGCAACACGCTTCCCCGGCTCGCCGCCGGCATCGACCCGCAAGGCCGCCTCCTGCTGGTCGCCATCGACGGCCGCAACTTCGAGCGAGCGTTGGGTATGACGCTGGGCGAGGTGAGTGGACTGCTGTCGAACCTCGGCTGCGTCGTCGCGACCAACCTCGATGGGGGGTCCTCGAAGCGCATGGTTGTCGGTGGCAGGACCCTCGATCTGGCGTCGACCGAGGTAGAGCAAGGCACACCTGGAGACGCGAAGGTTCGGCCCGTTCACACCGCCGTCGTGTTCATGCCTGCATGATATTGTCGGGCATGTCTTACGCTTCGTTTCGCGTTCTTGCGGTGTCCGTCCTGCCAGCGATCGTGTTGTTGGGTTGCGGCGATGACACCACCGCGGCCTCGTCGGATGCGTCGACCGGCGATCTGGGGACGACGACCGGCAACGGGACGACGGCCGGGACGACGACCCTGGACGAGTCCTCGACGTCGATCGACCCGGACGGCTCTGGATCGACCAGTGCGGACACGAGTACGACATCGGGAGGCGAGAGCAGCAGCTCGAGTACGGGCACACCCAATGTCGGGCCCGAGGCTGCGCCCGATTTCTATCTGACCAACACCGCCGCTCGCCCACTCGCGGTGGATGCGGCCACCGGCTTGCTTGACAACGACTCGGATCCCGAAGACGAGGAACTCACGGTTTCCGCCTTCGATGCCGCGAGCGAGGCCGGCGGCACGGTCGAAGTCCAGCCGGATGGTGCCTTCGTCTACACGCCACCGGATCCGTTCTGGGGAGAGGACGCGTTCACGTACACCATCGAGGACCCGCAGGGCGCGACGGCTCAGGCGCGGGTTCGTGTTGCGGTTGCCCCCACCTCGGAGTCGCTTGCCGACCTCGTGACGGCCACCGCTGGCGTTCGCGTGACCGGACCGACCCCCGGGGACCGGCTCGGTGCGTCCGTCGCGGGGGGAGCCGATGTCAACGGTGACGGCTTTGCCGACACGATCTACGGGGCCGACGATGCACTCGCGGACAACCGAGGTGCGGCCTACGTCGTGTTTGGTGGCCCGGATGCGGCGGCGATCGATGGTGCCGACGTCGAGGCCGGGATCGGGGGCTTCGCGATCCTGGGACCCGCGACGGCCTCCTCGACCGGATTCTCTGTCGCCATGCTCGGTGACGTCAACGGAGACGGCCTCGGAGACGTCGCCGTTGGCGTGACCGATGGCGGCGGCGAAGGTGGCGTCTACGTCGTGTTCGGATCGGCGGCGCCGGTCACCGTGGATCTTTCAGCGCTTGGAGCCGCTGGGTTCGAGATCACCGGCGGCGATTCCTTCGGCCAGTCCGTCGCCGCTGCCGGAGATGTCAACGATGACGGGTTGCAAGACATCGTCGTCGGAGACCCGGACGCGGGTGTTGGCGCTGGCGCGGCCGTGGTCGTCTTTGGCAAGGCGGGCACCGAGACGGTCGATGGCACCGCGCCGGGTGAAGGCGGGTTCAGAGTTGAGGGCACCGTGGTCGGCGGTTCCCTCGGGTTCTCGGTCGCGGGGGCCGGAGATGTGAACCTCGATGGCTTCGACGATGTGGTGATCGGGGCCTCGGACATCCCCGTGGTGGGGCGCGTCCTCGTTGTGTTTGGCAAGGCCGACACCATGGACGTCTCTGAAGACGACCTCGCGTTTGCCGGGGATGAGGGCATTCAGATCACCGGCGGCGCAGCGTTCGACCGGGTCGGGCACTCGGTTGCTGGCGCTGGAGACGTCAATGGCGATGGCCGAGCCGACATCATCTTCGGAGCTCCGGGGATCGACGTGGGCGACGAAGACCTGGCCGGTCGGGTGTTCGTCCTCTTCGGAGGTGTGGACATCGCGAGCACGACGCTCGATGCACTGACGATGGGCAACGGCGGGTTCTCGCTCGATGGTGTGAGCCAGTTCGACTTCGCCGGCTGGTCGGTGGCAGGGGCGGGCGACGTCAACCGAGATGGGTATGCGGACGTGGTCATCGGCGCGCAAGGGGCGGACACTCCAGAGAGCAACTCGGGGCGGGTCTACGTTCTGTACGGTGCACCCGATCTCTCGGGCGGAAGCCTTGCGGACTTCCCGGTCGGGGACGGCGGGTTCCAGCTCGACGGAGAAGCGTTCGAGCACTTTGCAGGCGGTGCCGTCCATGGGTCCGCCGATCGCAACGGCGACGGGTTTGATGACCTCGCGTTGGGTCTGCCCGAGGCGGAGTCCGACGCGGGCTTGGGCTACGTCTGCTTTGGCGGCAACTACGTCGGGTCCGACCGGGTCGGGTTCACCGCGGACGCCGATACGCTCACCGGCACCGAAGACGCGGAGACGTTGATCGGTGGCCGGGGTGACGACGAACTCGTGTCCTCCGGTGGCGCGGATGTCCTCGCCGGCGGGGCGGGGGACGACGTGCTGAGCATCATCGATGGCGGCTTCTTCCGCATCGACGGTGGAAGCGGGACGGACACGCTCCGGCTCGAAGGCGACGGGTTCCTGCTCGACCTCGCAAACTTCTTCGACGTCGCGATCACCGGAATCGAGGTCATCGACCTCACCGGAGAGGGCGACAACACGTTGTTCCTGGGCACCCACCAACTCCTCGCACTTTCTCCCATCAGCAATACGCTGAGGGTTCTGGGCGACGCCGGGGACGAACTCGTCGCTGACCTCACCGGGGGCGGCTTCATCGATGAGGGGTCTGACGGGATGGTCACGACCTACTCGAACGGCGTTGCGTCCATCATCGTCGACGATGCGGTTGATGCGTTCGTCTCCCTCGACTGATCGCGTTTGACGCGCCTTGCCTGGGTTGAGACCGTTTAGGAGGGCACTGCCATGGATATCGTCAGTATTGGACCGCTCGAGATCGACCCCGAGCAGGTTCGTCGCGAGTTCGCGACCGTTGCGGAGCGACTCGAAGGTCGCAAGCTTGGGTTCGTCTACCTTCCGCACGACGTAGACGCCGCGCCGATCCTGAAGGCGGCATGCGTGGGACTTGGAGACCGGGTCGTCGGAGCCACGACCGGCGGCGCCGCCTTCACCGAGCGAGGATTCACCCGGAAGGGGCTGGTGGGGGGAGTGATGGGCGGACGCGGATTTGACTATGCCGTGGCTGCCGCCCGCGACCTCTCGCCCCAAGACTCGCAGCGACTCGAAGACGCTTGCGGAGAGCTCGTGGTCGCGGCTCGCAAATCCGTCACCCGCACGCCGGCGCTGCTGGCCCTGGGAGACGGGCGCTCGATCGATGGCGTGGCGCTGACCGAGACCCTCAGCCGGAGACTCCCTCCGCACTGGCGGATCTTCGGCGGTACCGCCGGGGACTCGCTCGTGTTCGAGGACCGCTCCCGGGTCTTTCTCGACGAGGAGGTCCTCGATGGCGCGGCAGTGCTCGTGGCGCTGTTCTCCGATTCGAACTGCGGCGTGGCGGTCGGGCATGGCTGGTCCGCGGTGCCGGGGGCGAAGGAACTCGTGGTCAGCGAGATCGACGGCCACACCCTGCTTGGGCTCGACGGGCGCCCCGCGGCAGAGGTCTACGGAGAGGAACTTCATCGCCTCGGGTTGGTTTCCGACCCTGCGGTGCTGGTTTCGGATGCCTCTCGCTACCAGTTCGGGGCTCGGTCGCGATTCGGCGAACTCACAATCCGCGCCGCGCTCGAGTTTCCCGGCGACGGCAGCATCCGCCTCGCCGGAGGGGTCACTCCAGGAACGGTGCTGCAGGTGGTCGCCACCACGCCCGACCGCCTGGCCGAGTCCGCGGTCGAGGTCGGGCGCCGAGCCGTGGCCGAGTTCTCGGAGGGCCGGACGCCACGGGGTGGACTGGTCTTCGATTGCGCGGCCCGCCTTGCCTATCTCGAGGACGCGTACCCGAGCCAGGTCCGCGGTTTCTTCGCCGGGCACGCCTTCCCCCTGATCGGAGTGACCTCCTACGGCGAGATCGCAAAGTTCGGCGGGAGCCTCGAAGGGTTCCACAACGCCACCGCCGTGATGGCGGCATGGTGAGCGATTGAAGGCGCTGCTCAAGGTCGGCTACGGGTGCAACGAGCACTGCACGTTCTGTCACACGCAGGACGTCCGGCACATCGATGGCGCATCCGAAGAGGTCGAGACGAAGATCGATCGGGCGAAAGCGCTGGGGCATTCGATGGTGGTGCTCTCTGGCGGAGAGTCAACGATCCGCCCCGAGTTCTTCACCTGGGCGCGCCGCATTGCAAGCCTGGACATGGACCTGGGCTTGGTCACCAATGGCCTCGTGCTCGCGTATCCGGATGTCGTCGAGCGCTTGATGGGCCTTCGGCTGCGCTACGTCTACATGTCACTGCACGGCGGGGAGGCGCGGATCCACAACCGACTCGTCCGGCGGGATTCTTTCGAAGCCGCCGCGTCGGCACTGAAGAACCTCTCCGGCCGTGGCCTCGACCTGACCGCCAACTGCGTCGTCACCCGCCAGAACGTCGAGCATCTCGAGGGTCTCGTTGACCACGTCGCGCCGCTGGACGACGTCCGGTTGAAGTTCTCCTGGGTCGAGCCCAAGGGCGGTGCCGCGCATCTTCTGGACACCCTGGTTCCTCCACTCGAGACGGCTGCCGCTGCCGTTGCAACGGCGCTGCGGCGCTGGGACGAGAAGACGGGGCGGCCGTCGCGGGCGGTGCACGGCGGCTTCCCGTTGTGCTCGTTGCCGGGATTCGAGGCGCGCTACGACGACCTGCGCACCCACGATTACTGGACCATGAGCGAGATCGGCGAGCCTGATCTCTTTCCCGTCGACGACCGCAACAAGTCCAAGCCTGAGCCCTGCGACCGCTGCAGTCTCCGCGGCGGGTGCCCGGGGTTGTTCCGACTGTACGGGGAGCGATTCGGCCACGAGATGCTCCGCCCTCGGGAGGACGGGGTGCGAAGCAACAGCATCGACTTCGTCTACGAACACATGCAGACCGACGGCCATGTCGAGGGCGACGCATGCCCGGTGTGGTTGGCGAGCGCACGTCCCTACGATCGCGGTCGGCACGTGTTCGTGAGGCATGGCGCCAAGGTCGGCCGCTACCGGGCGCTGTCGCGTGACTTCGATGACGACGAACTCGAGCGCATCAAGTTCGGCACCGCGCAGCTCTATCTCGATGCGTCTCGCAAGGCTGCGCCGGACGACTTCGCACGCGACCTCGTCAAGCTCGACCGCAGCGAGTTGTGCCGCGAGTGTCCCGCGGAGAAGACCTGCGCGGGCATGTTCGAGCCTCGCTTCGAGGATGTGTTTGGCCGTGACGACGCCGCCGTCCGGGAGCATCTGAGCTCTCTGCGCGGCGACGTGCTCGATCTCGGGTGCGGGGAGATGCCCTACGCGGACACGCTGAGCCCGGGCATCGAGTCCGGAGCTGTCTCTTAT